>ENA-OQKI01000349-OQKI01000349.1-human-gut-metagenome-genome-assembly--contig:-NODE-349-length-10354-cov-5.876699_pt1 | contig 10354 bp, 10 predicted proteins | sample MGYA00242778_ERZ504798 | MGnify/ENA primary metagenome ERZ504798 (study PRJEB26092, sample SAMD00036414) | human gut metagenome | host: Homo sapiens | study: EMG produced TPA metagenomics assembly of... | reverse complement strand
GAAAAGCACTTGCCCTTGCAGGGGGCGGGCTTTCCCTCCGAAGTCGGGAAGCCTTTCAGAACTGCGGTGCTGTAATCCGAAGCGGCGGCTTATGCCGTCAATCCGCTAAATCCAAAGTAATATGAAATCTACATTACCGCTCCGTTCTGGTGCGACTACGGCTACAATATCGAACTCGGTGAGAATTTCTATTCAAACCACAATATGGTGATTCTCGACTGTGCAAAGGTGAAATTCGGCGACAATGTTTTTGTTGCACCAAACTGCGGATTTTACACGGCAGGTCATCCTGTTGATTACCCGAGAAGAAACGCAGGCTTTGAGTATGCCTATCCGATTACCGTCGGCGACAATGTGTGGATTGGCGGAGGCGTTCAGGTCATGCCGGGCGTCACAATCGGAAGTAATGTTGTAATCGGCGGCGGAAGCGTTGTTGTAAAGGATATTCCGTCCGACTGCGTAGCCGTGGGAAATCCGTGCAAGCCTATCCGAAAAATCACGGATGAGGATATGAAAACCTGTTTTGACAAAAGTATGAATAAATAACTTCAAGTGAGGATTTTATGGAGCTTAAAAGTAACGAAGAAAAAATTACCCGTGCATTGCTTGTCAGTGTTGACACGGGCGAATATGACGCACAGGCGTCACTTGACGAACTTTTTGAACTTGTAAAAAGTGCGGGAGCAGATCCCGTTTTATCGGTAACACAGAACCTGCAAAAAATTGAAAAGGGTACTTTTGTCGGCACAGGCAAGCTTGCCGAGATTGCCGAAATCTGCGAATCGCAGGAGATAGATTTGCTTGTGTTTGACAGCGAGCTTTCTCCGACACAGATTAAAAATATCGAGGCTGAAACAGATGTCAGAGTAATTGACCGAACAACGCTTATTCTCGATATTTTTGCCCAGAGAGCAAGGTCAAAAGAGGGTAAGCTTCAGGTTGAGCTTGCACAGCTTAAATATATGCTCCCAAGACTTACGGGCAAAGGTATCGCAATGTCAAGACTCGGAGGCGGTATCGGCACAAGAGGTCCGGGTGAAACAAAGCTTGAAACCGACAGACGACATATCCGCAGAAGAATTGAAAGCCTGAAAGAAGAGCTTTCCGACCTTGAAAAGCATCGTCAGATGTTGCGTTCACGCAGAAAAAAAGACGGTGTAATAACCTGTGCGATTGTCGGCTACACAAACGCAGGCAAGTCAACTCTTATGAACTGTCTTACGAACGCAGGAGTGCTTGCACAGGACAAGCTTTTTGCAACGCTTGACCCCACCTCAAGAGCGTTGAAGCTTCCGAGCGGTGTAACCGTTATGATGATTGACACGGTAGGACTTGTTCGCAGACTTCCGCACCACCTTGTTGAAGCATTCCGCTCAACCCTTGAAGAGGCGGCACAGTCGGATATTATTCTAAATGTATGCGACGCATCAAGTGACGAGGCAAGAACACATATGCAGGTTACAACTGACTTGCTTGAATCCCTCGGTTGCGGTGACACACCGATTATAACCGTTCTCAACAAGTGCGATTTGCTTGACGAAACTATGCTTGCACAGGACTTTAAAGCCTGTGTTCGCATAAGCGCAAAGAACGGCACGGGTATAGACGAACTTCTTAATGCAGTAGAGAACAATCTTCCCGTCAGAATGAAAAGAGTAAAAATTCTTCTGCCATTTGCACAGGCAGGTCTTGCAAATGAAATCCGCAACAAAGGCACTCTCATTTATGAAGAATATGTTGCCGAAGGACTTTCGGTTGAGGCTGTTGTTGACGAAGCACTTTATGCTAAACTCGCAAAATATGAATGTAAATAACTTAAAATTTATTTAATTTGACATTCTGTTTTTTGGTTGTTATAATGATATTATGAAAGGAAAATGATATGTCATTCTTTGATATGATTCAATCATTTGACACCTCGGTTCTTGAATTTATTCAGAACACATTTAAATGCTCTTTTCTTGATCCGATTATGGCTTTTTTCAGCTATATGGGTGAAATGGGACTTTTCTGGATTGCAGTCGGCATTGTGTTTATAATTTTTAAAAAAACTCGCTCAATGGGAGTTATGATGCTTGTTGCAATGGCAATCGGCTTTCTTGTCGGTGAAATCGGAATAAAAAATCTTATAAACCGACCACGGCCGTTTATGGTGAATATCGATTATTCAGCAAGACCGTCTGAGTTGAATCCCGACTTTGGGCTTAACATAGCTATTCCGTCAGGCAGCAGCTTTCCTTCGGGACACAGCTGTTCGTCACTTGCGGCGGCAACTGTTATGCTTATCAAGGACAAACGATTCGGAATTCCTGCACTTGTACTTGCGCTTTTGATTGTATTCTCAAGACTTTATAACTATGTTCATTATCCGTCAGATGTTCTCTGCGGAATGTTACTCGGCGTGATTTGTGCCGTTGTCGTTGTGCTTGTGTTTAAAAAGACAGGTCTTGACAACAGGCTGTCACCGCAAAAGGTTAAAGAAGGCTGATTTTATGAAAAATTACAGATTTGTCGGCAAAACCTCAAAAGAGACTTTTCTCATCAAGGGAATTAATGTTTTCAACGAGCATTGGATTCATGAGGGCAGTTGTGCCACCGTGACAAATCCTCAGAACGGCAAAAGCTATGTATTTTCAAAGTACATAAGCGGAGGAGTTGAGTTTGTTGCGGGAAAGGACGCAAGCGGTTACTGGCTGTTCTTTGTTGAGGTATAAAACTTTAAAATTCTTTAAAAGAACAATATATATTGGGAGTAAATTTTAAAAATGGAAAACGAAAAATTATTGGCAAAAAATCTGTTTGATTACAGCAGGACTATTGCAAAGCCCTTGCTTGAAACCGTTGATTATCCGTGGGAGGCTCTTCCGAAAATCAGCGAATTTATCATTGAACTCGGAAAAACTCTTGATCCCGAAATCTACGAGCAGAGGGGAGAAAATGTGTGGGTTGCAAAAAGTGCAAAGGTTTTTGACTCCGCATATCTCGGCGGACCGCTCATTATCTGCGAAGATGCCGAAATCAGACAGTGTGCTTTTATCAGAGGCAATGCAATTGTCGGCAGAGGTGCAGTTGTAGGCAACTCAACAGAGCTTAAAAATTCAATTCTTTTTGACGGTGTTCAGACTCCGCACTATAACTACATCGGTGACAGTATTCTCGGCTACAAGTCCCACACAGGCGCAGGTGTAATCACATCAAACCTCAAGAGTGACAAGAGCCTTGTAACTGTTCTTTGCGACGGCGATAAGGTTGACACAAATGTTAAAAAGTTCGGCGCAATGCTCGGTGACCATGTAGAGGTAGGCTGCAACAGCGTTCTTAACCCAGGTTCGGTAATCGGCAGAAACACCAACATCTATCCGCTTTCGTTTGTAAGAGGTTATGTTCCCGAAAACAGCATCTACAAGCGTCTTGGCGAGGTTGCCGAAAAGATTGAATAATATTTATGCATTTGTCGGCAAGCATAATTATTGTGTAGTTCTTATGCGATAAAGGAAAAATAACAGATTTTAAATTTTTGCGTTTTTTTGTTGACAATTGTGATGTTATTTGTTACAATAACCAAGGTTTTGATGACTTTTATCAGAACAATTTTCTGCCGTGTGCAGAAGTTGGATTGTATAAGCCCGTAATACGGACGGGTGTTTCTACAAACTGCCTTAAACAGTTTACTATAATCCCCGTTAAGGGGCGTAGTATTATGTTTTGGCGGTTTTTTTATTGCCCTTAAATGTTACCCACAACAAATAAAGGAGAAAATGATAATGAAAAAGTACGATGTTATTATTGTAGGAGCAGGTCCGGGCGGAATTTTTTCTGCATATGAGCTTGTAACAAACAACTCTGAAATAAAGGTTGCCGTATTTGAAAAAGGTCATCTTCTTGAAAAGAGAAAATGTCCGATTGACGGTGACAAAGTTAAAAAGTGCATTTCATGCAAAACCTGTTCCATTATGAGCGGTTTCGGCGGTGCGGGTGCGTTTTCGGACGGCAAGTACAACATAACAAACGATTTCGGAGGCACGCTCTACGAACATATCGGCAAGAAAAAAGCTATTGAGCTTATGGAATATGTTGACAAAATCAATATGAAGTTCGGCGGAGAGGGTACAAAGCTTTATTCCACGGCAGGCACAAGCTTTAAGAAACTTTGTTTACAGAATAAGCTTAATCTTCTTGACGCATCAGTCCGTCATCTCGGTACGGACATCAACTACATTGTGCTTAAAAATCTTTATGATTACCTTGAAAACAAGGTTGATTTCTATTTTGATACACCTGTTGAAAATGTTGAACTCAAGAACGGCAATGATAAGGAAGGTTATCTTGTTGACACAGCCGATGAAAATTATGAGTGCAAAAAGTGCATTGTTTCAGTCGGCAGAAGCGGCAGCAAGTGGATGGAACATGTTTGTCATAACCTTAACATTCCCACAAAGTCGAACCGTGTTGACATCGGTGTTCGTGTGGAGCTCCCTGCCGCAATCTTTTCACACCTCACAGACGAACTCTACGAAAGCAAGATTGTTTACCGCACAGAACAGTTCGAGGACAATGTGCGTACATTCTGCATGAATCCGAAGGGTTGCGTTGTAAACGAAAACACAAACGGCATTATCACAGTAAACGGTCACAGCTATGAAGACAAGGCAAAGCAGACAGAGAACACAAACTTTGCACTCCTCGTCAGCAAGCATTTTTCAGAGCCTTTCAAGGACAGCAACGGTTATGGTGAAAGCATTGCCCGTCTTAGCAATATGCTTGGCGGAGGTGTAATTGTTCAGCGTTTCGGTGATTTGATTCGAGGTCGCCGAAGCAATCCGAGCAGAATCAAAGAAGGACTTGTTGTTCCGACTCTTGATGCAACACCGGGCGATTTGAGTCTTGTGCTTCCAAAGAGAATACTTGACGGTATCATCGAAATGATTTATGCTCTTGACAAAATTGCCCCCGGCACAGCCAACGATGACACACTTCTCTACGGTGTTGAGGTTAAGTTCTATAATATGGAAGTTGATGTTGACGAGCATCTCGAGTCGCCCCACAAGGGACTTTATATCATCGGTGACGGCAGCGGCGTTACACATTCACTTTCTCATGCCAGCGCCGGCGGTGTATTCGTTGCAAGGGAAATCTTAGCAAATTAAAAATTGACGGCGAGCCGCCGTTCCCAATTCGTGAAGATAGATTGCATAATAAACAGCATACTATGCCCGAGTGCAAAATTGCAAGTGTTTATGCAGTCTATGCTGTAGGGGCGTTCATTGGACGCCCGCATTGATGTAACATTTTGTTTATTCACATAACTTATGATTTAATCAAAAATGTGTATTCATTTGCAACGGTGAACAAGGTTTACCGTTGCAAAATATACGATATCTTTCTGCGACTGCAAACAATAAAAATAACCAAAACCTATTGATTTTATTAATCGGTTATGGTATAATAAGCTCGTTGTGAAGCAGACTGAACAATCAGCTTGTCTTGCAATGGTGTTCTTTTGTACAATATATTTCTTTTTACGAACAAAGAAATGAATAATTTAGTTCAGAATTGCAAGAAGTCAAAAAGCGTGCAATTAAGTGAGCGGCAGGCCCTGTACGATTGGGGTCTGTGAATCATGTCAGGCGGGGAACCGAGCAGCATTAAGCAGTATTGCCGATGCGATGCAGTAAGTCTGTCGTTCACTCATTTGTACGATTGCCGTTATTTCGGCTGACGGCTTGCATTTTTTGTTGATTGCGGGGTGAATTTTTGTATCAGGTACTCTATAGAAAGTGGCGACCGAAAACCTTTGCCGATGTTTCGGGACAGGAACACATAACCACAACTCTTTTAAACGAAATCAGCACCAACCGTCTTAACCATGCATATCTTTTTACGGGTTCAAGAGGTACGGGCAAAACTACCTGTGCAAAAATTCTTGCGAAGGCAGTCAATTGCCTTCATCCCGTAAACGGAAATCCCTGCGGTGAATGTGAAATCTGCAAGGGAATTGACGACGGCAGTATCCTCGACATTGTCGAAATGGATGCCGCATCCAACAGAAAAATTGACGATATCCGTCAGATTATTGACGAGGTTCAGTTCAAGCCCGCAAAGTGCAAATACAGGGTTTACATCATTGACGAGGTTCATATGCTCACAACCGAGGCGTTCAATGCCTTGCTCAAAACGCTTGAAGAACCTCCCGAACATGTCATATTCATTCTGGCAACTACCGAAGTTCACAAGCTTCCGCAGACAATTCTGTCACGCTGCCAGCGTTTCGATTTTCACAGAATCCCACCCCGTGCAATAGCAGACAGACTGCTCTATGTTGCAAATCAGGAGGGCGTGACACTGAGCGACAGTGCCGCAATGCTTGCCGCATCTGTTGCTGACGGTGCGTTGCGAGATGCTCTTTCGCTTCTTGACAGATGCATTGCAATCAGCTCGGAAATTGATGAAGATGTTGTTCGCAGTGCCGCAGGACTTGCGAGAAAGACATATCTTTTTGAACTCTCTAACTGTGTAATCAATAAGAACACAGCAAAGGCACTTGAAATTGTTGACAGGCTTTACGGTGAGTCCAAGGATATGGCAAGGCTTTGCGATGAATTGCTTTCGCATTTCAGAACGCTTATGCTCATAAAGTCGGTAAAAAATCCGAGGGATATCGTGATTATGGCTGACGATGAGTTTGAACAGGCTCAAACGCAGTCGGATTACCTCTCACTTGCCGACATTGTTTATTATATGGATGTGCTTTCAAAGGCATATCAGAATATGGGCAGGGGAACAGGTGACAGAACAGAGCTTGAAATGGCGGTTGTAAAGCTGTCATCGGCTGAGCTTGACGGTACAATTGAGGCTTTGACCGCAAGGGTAACCGCCCTTGAAAAGGCAGTTAAAAAGGGAATAAAGGTGAACTATGTTCCCGAACAGGTGCAAACTGTACCGCAGTCTGTTCAGAGTGAAACTCCAAAACCGGAGGTTCAAAATGCAGAACCCGAAAAGTCGCAGGAAACAAAACCTGTTTTGGAAAAAATAAAGGACGAGCCGGTAATTCCGACGCCTCCTGTTGAGATGCCGACACCGAAACAGCCCGTTCAGCCAATACAGGAACAACCCGTTTCTGCACAGCAAAAAGCCTAAGAAAACAGCTCAAAGACAGAGCGTTGACCTTGATGCAATCTATAATAACGCACAGCCCTTTCCCGATTGGGCAGAGGTAGTCAACAATATGAAACCTGTTTCAAGGGCAATTGCGGCGGCATTTGCAAATTCTGCCGCTTACACAAGCGGAAAATATTTGCTGATTGACACAGATAATGAAATGGCTTTTGAACTCCTCAAAAATAACGAAAGACGACAGGAAATCCGTCAGCTTATTTTAGAAACAACAGGCCAGCACTATAATCTCGGTCCGTATAAAAGACCGAGTGCAAAACAAGAAGAAAAAACCGATCCCGTTGACAAGCTTATTGAAAGCTTGCAGGGAAGCGATGTAATAATAACACAAGAATAACCGAAAGGAAGATAAAATTATGAAAGCAAGATTACCAAAGGGTTACGGCAGCGGTGGAGCAAACAACATTCAGCAGCTTGCCCGTCAGGCTCAGAAACTTCAGGATGATATGGAGGCCGCATCAAAGGAACTCGAAACAAAAGAGTATGAGGCAACAGCCGGCGGCGGTGCAGTTAAGGTTACAGTAACAGGCAAAATGGAACTCACAAAGGTTGAGATTTCACCGGAAGTTGTTGATCCCGAGGATGTAGAAATGCTCTCAGACCTCGTTATGGCAGCCGCAAATGAGGCAATCAGAGCAGCCGCTAAGGAAAAAGAGGACAAAATGGAAACAATCTCAGGCGGACTTAACATTCCGGGAATGTTCTGATTATGTCGGGATATAATGTTGCTCCGCTTGAAAATTTGGTGGAGCAGTTTGAAAGAATGCCGGGAATCGGTAACAAAACCGCTCAAAGACTTGCATATTATGTTCTCAATCTGTCAAAAACAGAAGCGGAACAGCTTGCGGGTGCGGTGATGGATGCCCATACAAAGATTCACTATTGCAGTAAATGCTGTAATCTTACAGACAAAGACCTTTGTCCCGTGTGTGCAAATCCCGCAAGGGATCATTCCGTTATCTGCGTTGTTGAAACTCCGAGAGATGCTACGGCTATTGAAAATACCCACGAATTTAAGGGCGTTTATCATGTTCTCCATGGTTCAATCTCACCGCTTAACGATATCGGTCCCGATAACCTTACAATAAAAGAACTGCTTGCAAGGCTTAACGAGGAATCGGTTGAGGAGGTCATTATGGCAACCAACCCGACCGTTGAGGGCGATGCAACGGCTCTGTATATTTCAAAGCTCTTAAAACCGCTTGGTGTAAAGGTGACAAGACTTGCCTATGGTATCCCCGTTGGCGGCGATCTTGAATATGCTGATGAATACACCCTTGCAAAGGCTCTTGAGGGCAGAAATGAAATTTAATTTCTTGATTTAAACTATTGACAAATTGTCAAAACAGTAGTATAATCTTGTATTCCACAGTAGAAAGGAGGATGTGCGGTGGCAAATATGAAAACGATTGCTCAGAACAAAAAGGCAAGACACGATTATTTTGTCGAGGAAACATATGAAGCCGGAATTGAGCTTTGCGGTACGGAAGTAAAATCCTTGCGTGCCGGCAGAGTAAATCTCAAGGACAGCTGGTGTTCAATTGTTGACGGCGAAATTTTTGTCAACGGAATGCACATTTCTCCTTACGAACAGGGAAACATCTTTAACCGTGATCCGATGCGTGTGAGAAAGCTTCTTATGCACAAAAAAGAGATTTTAAAGCTCTACGGCACGGTTAAGCAGACGGGATATTCACTTATCCCGATTAGTCTGTATTTCAAGGACAGCAAGGTAAAACTTCAGGTTGGACTCTGCAAAGGTAAAAAGCTATACGATAAGCGTGCCGATATGGCAGAACGCTCCGCAAAGCGTGATATCGAAAGAGCCTTGAAGTCAAAACAGATTTAATAAACAAAAACCGCATTTGCGAGGGCGGATGCGGTCATATATGGGGATGTAAAGGTTTCGACGGGGATTTCAAACCTTGGTAAGCGAGCGGCGGTGCGGAACCGCCATAAAATCCGCAACTTTTAAAATTAACTGACAACAAAACAGTTGCTTTAGCAGCCTGAGTGCTGCTCGTTCCTGCACAGAGTACCTCGGCTGTGTAAGGGGCGTCGATTAGAGGTAAATGTGAACAGGGGAGCGCTCCGAACCCTGTCACAGCTTAGGAGCTGCCAAAGTGCATAGCCTGTTGATGGGCGATGCACCGAGGGAGATTTAAAACACCAACTGCGCTCGGAGAAACCCTTGGCAAGATTTTTTCGGACAGGGGTTCGATTCCCCTCATCTCCACCAACTCGGTCACGATTGCATATGCAGTCGTGACTTTTTCTGTTTATGATAATTCCCATATCTATGCGGTGTTTTAGACAAAACGATAATCATTTATCTAGTAAAAAATGCTTCAATATAAATCATATAACCGTACACAGAATAACCCACCATATACCCAAAAACTCCCATTCCAATCGGATTTTTTAGCGGTGTGAGTATGCATACGGTCAGTGTCCACCAATAAGTCACTTTTTCTATGCTCCTTTTCTATGTTCCGATTCTGATTTGTTCAGTTTTTCTATGTTCCATTGCTCAAAATCAACCTTTTCGCAGACATAATCAAAAAGATATTTCCTCTTTATCATCTCAGTATGAACACAAAAACAATCCCCATCAGTATTATCTGATGGGGACATTGATACTTTGAATTGCACCTGAACATTTTCATTTGAGATGTCAATTCTGTCTATATATTGAGAAAGAACATACTTTGTTCTTATTAAATTCTTAGGGTTGTAAAAGTAATCTTTGAGATGATTGATTTGTTCTCTGACTTCATCTTCTGTTATTACTCTGTCAATTTTTTGCTTTTCATACTTTTGAATGAACTCGGCAGTCTTTTTGATTTGTTCTTCATACTCTTTGATTTTGTCTGACATTATGTCATTTATGCCTGTTTTGGCTATTGCTTCAACAAGATTGTTCTGCTCTTTTCAAGAATTTTTAAGGTTGATTTTGCTTCGTTGTATTCCAAATCCGATATACAGGATTTGTTGTATTGCTCATTGAGTTGCTTTGTTATTACTTTTATATTATCATCATTAAAGAAGAATTCCACAAACTTATCAATAACAAAGCTGTCAAGATATTCGCACCTTATTTCTTTTGATTCACATTTTCTTTTATTCTTCTTGGAACTACATCTATATACCAGATTTGTGTTGTTTTTGTTGTAGCGAACAT
>ENA-OQKI01000348-OQKI01000348.1-human-gut-metagenome-genome-assembly--contig:-NODE-348-length-10357-cov-4.418377_pt1 | contig 10357 bp, 10 predicted proteins | sample MGYA00242778_ERZ504798 | MGnify/ENA primary metagenome ERZ504798 (study PRJEB26092, sample SAMD00036414) | human gut metagenome | host: Homo sapiens | study: EMG produced TPA metagenomics assembly of... | reverse complement strand
GATTATGAACGGTGCAACTACGGTCAGGTACTTGTTACCGAACTGAAAAAGTGCTATGAAGAAGAGAATTCAGATAAGCAAAATGAGTGCAACCTAAAAAGTGCTCTTATCGGAATGAACTTTGCATCAATTGAAAAGAACAAAAAGAATATACACAGAATGGAAATGATTCTGTATCCAAACAAAAAGCAGACAATCAAAAATACTTTTATTACAGCTTTTGCGATTTTGCTTTCCATTGGGATATTCTTTGCGTCATACTGTGTTTTGATTGTTCCGGGGTGGGATACTACATACGAGGATTGTGTAGCCGATCTCATTGAATCGGGTGAATACAATGATAATGTCGAAGTGTATGACGAAACAAATATGTATGTTTATGTTGAAAAAGACAAAACCACTCACCTTATTTTTGAGCCTTACGATGAAAAGAAAGGCATTGTCTATACAGACGACAATTCTATTATTATCCCCTATGAGCAAGTTGAGAACGGCGAATATAGTTACTGTCTTGTATTAAAGGAGAAATGACAGATGAAAAAGAAAGCCGCAAAAATTTTTACAGCATTTATTATGACAGCAATTATCGCACAGGGAACCGTTATGGTTGCAAGTGCAGCAGAAACAGATTCAACCCCCGACAGCGTTATAGTGATTGAAACCGCAACTCCTGACAGTTCATTTTTGGAAAGCGGTGCCGATTCAACTGCTATTCAGCCAAGAGCTGATGTTATAGTAAGAAAATGGCGTCGTGGAAGTCGTGGACAGCTCCAGTACAGAAGATGGAACGATACAAAGCAAGAATGGGTTGACGACGAATGGATTGACTACAAAGGTTAATCAACAGTAACAACGAAGGCGAAACAGACACAAATCTGTTTCGCCTTAATTTTTTGCTTATTCAAAAAGATTCTGTTCCGACAGACTGACCGATTCAACATCCTTAAGCTGACGCTGAATTTGACGGGTGCGAACACCCACAAGCTTGTCAAGCTCCTTGTTTGCCTGATCAAGTCTTTGCTGTGTCATTACAAGCACATCATTGAACTTGTCGAACTCGGTCTTTACACCGCCGAGTATTTTCCAAACCTCAGCACTTCTCTTTTGCACGGCAAGGGTTTTGAATCCCATTTGCAACGAATTGAGCAGAGCCGCCATTGTACTCGGACCTGCAATATTCACCTTATACTCACGCTGAAGGACTTCAACAAGTCCCATATTGACAACCTCGCTGTAAAGCCCCTCAAACGGAAGAAACATAATTGCAAATTCCGTTGTGTTCGGCGGATCAATGTACTTATCGTGAATATCCTTTGCCTCGCCCTTTATACGCTGAACAAGTGCTTTTTGTGCCGATTCAATGCGTTGCTTGTCACAGCTTTCAACCGCATCACGGAGAGCAGAATATGTATCGCCCGGAAATTTGGAATCAACAGGCAGATATACTGTACCGGCACCGTCAGAGGGCAGCTTGATTGCAAACTCAACAACATTTTTTGAGCCTTTTTTGGTGGCAATATTTTCCTCATACTGTTCCTTTGAAAGGATTTCGGAGAGAATTGCACCAAGCTGAATTTCGCCGAGTATGCCCCTTGTTTTGACATTTGAAAGAACCTTTTTCAAATCGCCCACGCCTACCGCAAGCGTTTGCATTTCGCCGAGCCCCTTATAAACCTGTTCAAGTCTTTCGTTGACAAGCGAAAATGACTTATTCATTTTTTCTTCAAGTGTTTTTTGAAGCTTTTCATCAACTGTCTGTCGCATTTCATCAAGCTGACGGAGATTTTCCCGCCTTATACTTTCAAGCTTTTCATCAACCGAGCGTCTGATATTTTCAAGGCTCTGAACATTGTCGGCTGAAAAGCTGTGAAGTCTTTGTTCAAGCTGAACCGCCCTGTCATTTTGCGACTGTGCAAAGCTTTGCTGATTGAGCAATATCCTTTGAAGTTCGTCCTCCGTTCTGTTGTTATTATTCTTTTTGAGAACTGTTATTAATGTGACAACGCTGACAATGAGCGTTATTGCACAAAATAAAAGCACAATAATCTCGGATGTCGTAAACTGCATATTAAACCTCCCGAACAATAATTCGATTTCACAATTAAATAATATCATTCGGGAGTTTTTCTGTCAACTCAGGTATCGAATATTGTTTCAACCCGTTTCCGACAATTTTCAGGTGAATATACAAAACGGTCGATACGGTCGCTGTCGCAATAGTATTCGGGGCATTTCGGATTATATTTGTAATCAAAGGTGTCAATAATTATCAGTTTGATTTTCATTTTTTCGGGAATGATACTTTTTATGTAAACGCTCGCCTGCTGACCTGCACGGACTCCCTCTTTTGTTTCCGCAAGTCCTGCAAGATTTGGTGTAAGCTCCACAAAAGCACCGTAGTTTTCCACGCTTCGGATAATTCCCGACACGGTTTCACCGGCACAAAACCTTTCGGCATTTTCTTCCCATGTGCCGAGAAGCTCCTTGTGACTGAGGCTTATACGACCGTTTTCAACAGATTTGATAACGGCTTTGATGTCCATTCCTACAGTAAATCTCTCGGCAGGGTGTTCAATCCTTGAAACCGAAATTGTGTCAATGGGCATAAGTGCAACAATTCCGCAGCCTATGTCTGCGAATGCGCCGAAGTTTTCAAGATGAGTTATGCGGGCAGGCACAATATCTCCGCATCGCAACCTTGAAATGTATGCGTCAAGGCATTTGCGTTGTGCTTTTTCACGGGAAAGCATTACAATCGGTTTGCCGTTTTCGTCCTCGGTTATGTCGGTGACAACGAAACAGACGGGACGGTTCACCCTTGAAATCACGGCTATGTCACGAACAGAGCCGTCCTTAATTCCGATTGCACCCTCCTCCCTCGGAATTATGCCTTTTATGCCTGCAAGGTCAACAATAAGGTTGTGACTGCTGTCGCACACACAAGCCTTTGCCTCAAGAATCTTTTCGCTGTTTTTTGCATCCTCAAGCATCTTTAATGAGTGAAGTATATTTATGTTTTCCTGTTCGGATATAAGTTTTCCTTCGGGTAAATATTCTGACATTTTAAAGCCTCCGTCATATTTAGGTTTACAGAAAATCATATGAAAAAGTTTTCTGTCTTATTACACGGACGCAATTTTTTGCAGAAAAATTTTATTGCATTTGCTACGCTTTCCTTCATAAAAAGCGGCAAACTTGCATTTTTATTTCATTTATGATATAATAAGCACGAAAAGTACGATGAAATCTGAGCTTTTGTTGAGTGCTTATTATACGAATTTATATTCCCCTCAAATTTTGCCATGCAAAATTTTCGATGGGTGATTGTACCATAATGCACTTTGTGATTATGGTACAAAAAATGTGTGTGTTTTAGAATAAAATCCAGATTAGAAGAGCCGAGGTTGTTTTTGGAAACTTTGTAAACATTACATAACAACGAGGCTTGACAGGAAGGAAACAAATCTATGAATACTTACAATCTTAAAAAAATGTGTGCCGTATCGGTTGCATCAATTATGTGTGTTTCTGCATTGGCATTTTCGGGTTGCGGTGACAAGAAGGCTGAAGTCTCGCAGACTCCCGACGAAACAACACCTGCAACTACTGCCGTAAGCACGGCTGATGAACCTACCGCACAGAACTATCTTGAAAGCATCGGCATTGATACCGCTACTCTCGGAATCAATCCGAACATTATTCACGATTCAAACCCTGTCGGTTTTCAGCTTGATATGCCGAAGAACGGCGATACAATCGCAGTTGTTCACACCTCATACGGCGACATAACAATGCGGCTTTTCCCCGAACAGGCACCAAAGACCGTTACAAACTTTGTAAACCTTGCAAAAGCAGGAAAGTATAACAATTCACTTTTCAGCAAAGTAACAAAAGACTTTATGATCAACGGCGGTTACTGCGGTACAAGCTCGTACGGCGAGGCATTTGAAGATGAATTTTGCGACAGGCTTTTCAATATCAGAGGCGCTGTTGCAATGTCAAACACAGGTGCGGACACAAACGAAAGTGCATTTTTTATCAATCAGAAAACTGCCGAAACATATAAGAATGAAGGCGGCTGGGAACATCTTGCAAGTCAATGGGATTCTATCAAAACTCAGCTTGCAAACTACAAGGATTCAAACCTTCTGACTGCATTCATTGAGAAAAACGGCACAAACTGTTACGATACCGACAGCGTTCCAGACAGCGTTAAAAAGCTGTATGAGGAAAACGGCGGAAACGCCTATCTTGACGGTGCATACAATGCGGTTGACAGAGGCTACACGGTATTTGCACAGGTAATTGACGGAATGGATGTTGTTGATAAAATTGCCTCGGCTAAGGTTGACAAGGACGACATTCCCGTTAAGAACATTGTTATCAAAAGCATTAAGATTACACAATATAAAGAGGAATCAACAACTCAGGCAGATTCGACATCTGCCAAAAGCGTCACACAGCCGACCACAGTCGGATAAGGAGCGGTTATGAACAGAATGCCCGTTGCAGCGATTATGTATGACTTTGACCGTACCCTATGTACGAAGGATATGCAGGATTACAGCTTTATCCCCCGTCTTAATATGACCGAAGACGAGTTCTGGAAATTTTCAAACGAACTCGGTCAAAGCGAACATATGGACTCAATTCTTGCGTATATGTACGCAATGGTAAAAATGTCCCGTGAAAGGAATATGCCTCTTTTGCGAAATGACCTTGTTGAAATGGGAAAAAATGTTGAGTTTTTTGACGGCGTAAAGGATTGGTTCAAAAGGATTTCCGACTTTGGCGAAAAGCTTGGAATGCAGGTTGAACATTATGTAATTTCTTCGGGTATGAAAGAAATTATTGAAGGTACGGAAATCAGCAAAAACTTTAAAAGCATTTTTGCATGTGAATTTCTTTACGATGAAAACGGCAATGCCGTATGGCCTAAAACCGATGTAAATTACACCAATAAAACGCAGTTTGTTTACAGAATCAACAAAGGTGTTCTTGATGTTGCAAATGATGTTGACCTCAACCGTTCAATGCCGGAGGACAGCAAACGGGTTCCGTTCTGCAATATGATTTACATAGGCGACGGCTTTCAGATGTTCCGTGTATGAAAATGATGAAAGCCTACGGCGGGTATTCAATTGCAGTTTACCGAAAAAAGGACAGCAAGGTTGAGGACTTGCTGATGAAAGACAGAGTTGATTTTATCTATCCTGCCGACTATTCGGAAAACACAGGTCTTGACCTCACCGTTAAAAATATCATCAGAAAAATGGCTGTCTGCGGTCTTTTGTACGATGAAAACCATGAGCAGAAAAAAGAAATTCTCGGAAGATAATTTCGGTTGAATAAAAAATGTCAAGTATCAAAACGATGCTTGACATTTTTCTTTATGTGGTATAATATTATAGTAAAGGAGATACCTGCGATAAGCGGGTTCTCCACTTGTTGGTTAGAAGCTAACCGCCAAAGGTTCGAATTTTGGGCGGTTAGTTTCTTTTTTATTTAAGTGTACATATTGCTATGTACTAAAAAGAAGTCATTTTTTGTTGCCGAAAACTTGGTAACAAAGAGCGATAACGCTGACGATTAAAGTGCCGAGTAAACATACATCGGAAATTGTCATGGTTATCACCTCCTCTTGTGAGGAGAAACCGCCTACCGTTTAATGCAGGTATCACGGTCTTATTCTAACAGTTTAATTCTTATTTGTCAATTTAATTTTCAGACGGCAGTTCTTTACGGACTGCCGTTTTTTTGTCATATATTCTGCATAACCTAAAAACATATCTTCACATCTGTAGTTGATCTGTATTTTACGAAAAAGACTTGCAATAAAAAGCAAATCAAATATAATTTAAGTAGAGAGCGTTGCTCAGATTCAATTATTGTATAAAAATATAACAACAATTTTTAACACAAAGGAACAAATAATGAATAAATTTCAACTTATAACCAATGAGGTAAAAAAGGTAATAAACGGTAAAGACAGGGCGGTTGTCACCACTCTGCTTGCGTTGCTCACAGGAGGAAACATTCTTATTGAGGATATTCCGGGCGTTGGCAAAACAACAATGGCGGTTGCGTTTTCAAAGGCGCTCGGTCTTGAATACGGCAGAGTACAGTTCACTCCCGACACTTTGCCGTCAGATATCACGGGCTTTGCGGTCTATAACAAGGATACAGGAAAATTCACTTTCAACAAAGGCGCTGTATTCTGTAATCTTTTTCTTGCAGACGAGTTAAACAGAACTTCAAGCAGAACACAGGCGGCTTTGCTTGAAGCAATGGAAGAACGGCAGGTTACTGTTGAAGGCAACACTTTCAAGCTTGAAAAGCCTTTTTCTGTTATTGCAACGCAAAACCCGACAGGAGCGTCGGGAACACAGCTTTTGCCTGATTCACAGATTGACCGATTCACGGTAAGGCTTTCAATGGGATATCCCGACAGCGATGCGGAATGTAAAATGCTGCTTAACAGAAGCGGTAAAAATCCCCTTAACTCAGTAAACTGCATTGTGTCCAAGATTGAATTTCTTGAAATGCAGTCGGAGGTTCAGAATGTTTTTGTCAGCGATGATATGGCAAGATATATTGTGTCACTCATTTCGGCAACAAGAAAACATCCGTTGCTTTCAAGAGGTGCAAGCCCGAGAGCAACGCTTTCACTTACCGATATGGCAAAGGCTGTTGCATTTGCCGAGGGCAGAGATTACATTGTGCCGAGAGATGTGCAGAATATTTTTATCTGCACCGTAAACCACAGGATAATTCTCAACGCAAAAGCCTCTGCATCAAAAAAGAACAGCGAAGAAATTCTGCACGAAATTCTCAGAAAAACTCCAAAACCGAGGACTTGAAAATGATAAGGAACATAATAATTTATCTTTGTCTGCTGACGGGAACATTTTTGTTCAGCATTTTTTATTACGCCTGGTTCTCATGGTTTTTGTTCCTGACGGTTGTTTCAATTCCGATAATCTCGCTTTTGCTGAGTCTGCCTTTTATGATACGGAGTGTACGCTCCGATATTGAAATTTTTGCAAAAGAAAATGTTTTTATCAAGGATGAGTTTTACATTGCAATATCAGGCAAGAAAAAAAAACCGCTCTTCTGCCCTATGCTCACGCTGAATATAAAATCAACCAACCTTACAGCAAATCTTTGCGAAAACATAAAAATCAGATTTTCGGGTACATTTACAAAGCCGTTAATCAGACAATGCAACAGTCTTACACAGCATTGCGGACAGCTTGACATTGTATGCAAGAACGGTAAAGTTTACGATATGCTCGGCATATTTTTCCTTCCGATCAGGATTAAAAAGCGTAGCTTTGTTCGTGTCCTTCCAAAACAACAAAAACCGAAAATTATCCCCGACAGCAGTAATTTCACGGTTACGGGATACAAGCCTAAGCCTGTCGGCAACAGCGAAATTTATGAGCTTCGTGAATACCGTCACGGTGACAGTCTGCGCAATGTTCATTGGAAGCTTTCGTCAAAAAGCGATGGGCTGATTGTAAAAGAACCGAATGTTCCGATAATCAAGAACTGTCTTATAATGCCTTTTTTCGGAGATAATGCAGACGAAAATGATGTTGTTTTTGCAAAGCTGATGTATGTCTGCCGATATATGATTAAGAGCATAGGCATTTGCTTTGCCTGCGACAGGAACGGCAATCCTTTTGAGATAAGATGCGAAAGCGATATATTAAACTATTTTTCCGCACTCTATCTAAACACGGAAAGCAGCTTTGTTGCCGACACAAACGATTTTCAGCATTATAGTATATTTGCCGATCGTGAGGAGGTTGACTTGTTGTGAAAAACAAAACAAGCTTTACGATTGACATTCTTCTCTGCATAACATTGATTTCAAGCCTGTTTTACTGTCTTGTCACCTCTTTTGATATAAAAACAGAATGGTACATCATAGTAGTGCCTACGGCAATTTTCTGCACAATTTACGGATTGCTTGCCTCCCTTGTCAAAAAGTCGGGCGTGCTGTTTATCAGCGTAGCAATCACTATGATTGTTTTTGTATTCACTCTGCTGTTTTCACTTGAAAGCATACTTGAGCAATTGAGTTATGTTATTACTCAGGTTTTAAAACTGCTTTCGCAATATCTTCCCGTACAAAACAAAATTATTTTGGGAGATACCCTCGGCACAAGCGCAACAGGACTTTTTGTGTTTATTTCGGCAATACTGAGTGCAGTTTTTACAATCAGCCTGATACGATACAAGCGTATTTTGATTCCGTCATTGCTGTCAATGGTACTGCTTGTCCCCTGCTTCATTCTTGTAAACACTCTTCCGTCGCTCGTTTGTCTTTTTATTGCAATTGCAAGTCTTATTGCCTTGTACATTTCAAAGAACACACGCAAATTCAGACCGTCACAGGGCGGTGTGATTGCGGCAATTTCATTCGGAACAATGCTTGTTGTGATGGCAATTTTGCTTGCGTTTAATCCGATTGAAAAATATGAGCGATTTGACTGGCAGGAAAACCTTTTGCAGAGCATTGAAAACGGCTTTAATATTGATGACGGACGAAAAACTTCCACAGAAAAAAAACTTAATGAAATCAAAGGTTCACTTGAAGAAAAAGAAAATCTCAACGATATTTCTCCGCTGACGCAGACGCATACACCTGTTATGACGGTCACTTCGGCAGTTGGCGGTAATATTTATCTCAAAGGCACAGCATATGCCGACTACAGGGACAATATATGGAGTATCATTTCCGACAATGATGCCGCAAGATATCCGCAGAATTTCGTACCGTTTACGGCAACAATCGGAAACAATGCTTTAACCGATACAAGGGTTCATATGCTGAATAAAAGTAAGATTGCCTATGTTCCCTACTTTTTGGAAAGTCTACCCGACAATCTCAATTCGGTTGCCGATGTGTGCGTAAAAACGATACGGATAAAAACGAATTTAATTATTCGCACTATCCGTTTTATGCCGAAAACACATACAGATACAATAATTCAGCCGAAGCGGAAAATTACAAAGCATTTGTGTATGACACCTATCTTGAAATTCCGAGAAAAACACAAATTGAATTGCGTAGAATTGCAGACCAAGAGGGCTTTCTCGACTCGGAGCTTACCGTTTCCGAAAAGATTGAAATGGTAAAGAACTATATTTCAAACAGTAAAACCTATTCGTTGAAAACTCCGAAAATGCCGTCGGGCAAAGATTTTGCAACTTGGTTTCTCAACGAGAGCGACACGGGATATTGTGTTCATTTTGCCACGGCAGGCACGCTTATGCTGAGGGCACTCGGGATTCCGGCACGATATGTTACAGGCTACTACGCAACCGCATACGCAAATCAAACCGTGACCGTAACAACCGATAACGCTCACGCATGGGTTGAGTATTACAGCGATACGGCGGGTTGGATTCCGCTTGAATGTACACCGTCATCGTTTCAGCCGGCAAGGTATGTCGGCTCTCAAAGAGCAAACGGCGGCAGTACGGACACAACTCAGCCAACAACCGTTGAACCGACAACAGCACCGACTTCTCCGACAAACGGCACGGTTTCTCACAGCACAAAGCCGAAAAATGACAGTAAATCTTCATTTGAATTTAACGGATTTACAATCGCTATGATGTCATTGGGAATTGTTACCCTTGCTTTAATCGCAATTTTCTCAAGAAGAATTATCATTATCAAAAAGAGAAAACAAAGATTTGAAACAGGAATAAACAATAAAAGAGCAAATCTGCATTTATAAAGAACTAAAAAATCTAACGAAAATTTCGCATCTTCTGATTACAGATGAAGTGAAATCCGTGTATGAAAAGGCGAGGTTCAGCAATCACACGATAAGCGATGATGAACTGAAAATTATTGAAAACGCTTACTATAATTCCATTGAAGAAATTTACAATAATCTCCCTCGCATCAAAAAGCCATATTACAAGTTTATAAAGGCAATAAAATAAGAAATGCTCCCGTACAATACGGGAGCGTTTTTACACAACAAAAGGCTCTTGGAACAACTCAAGAGCCTTAGATTTTGCTTTATATTATTTAAAAAGATTCTTTTTGTCATAATAATCCTTATCGACAAACTCGTCCTTTTCGTCAAGATTGCTGTCACTGCTCTTGAAAAGTCCCGAGCCAAAACGATAATCGTGATTTGCCATTCTGCGAATTCCGTAAGCAAGAATTGCAACACACACCAAAATCCAGAAAACTAACCAAAACATAAACAACACCTCTCAAAAGCAATACAATGTTAATCTTTTTGTTTAGCTGATTATATCATTGCAATATTATATTGTCAATATATTTTTATTAATATTCATTAATAAATGTAAGAACTTTTCTTAC
>ENA-OQKI01000346-OQKI01000346.1-human-gut-metagenome-genome-assembly--contig:-NODE-346-length-10389-cov-2.305009_pt1 | contig 10389 bp, 13 predicted proteins | sample MGYA00242778_ERZ504798 | MGnify/ENA primary metagenome ERZ504798 (study PRJEB26092, sample SAMD00036414) | human gut metagenome | host: Homo sapiens | study: EMG produced TPA metagenomics assembly of... | reverse complement strand
AACAGCTTAAAGAGGTTAATTCCGGTGTTCCTCTTTTTCATTTATTATCCCCTCACTCAGATATTTGAAAGACTGTCAACATACTCCGTGCGTTTGAGCAGCGTTGACGACGATATCTGTGAAATATAGACGTGCGTTTTTTGGTCTCTGCCGATGCAGACTATAAAAGATTTTGGAAGATCGGTGCAGACATTCGTAACGCAGCCGTCCTTTTCGGCCTTCGCGAGATAATCGCGTGTGGCTTTTGAAACAGTCGAAGTGTCGAGGTCAAAAATTCCGACTATCTCGTCCATGCTCACGACCTTGTCCTGGCCGAGATGAAGATACATCAGTCTCCCTCCTCATATTTCATTTATACTGCCGTCCGTCATCTCAAACGCTTTACCCTTCTGCAGCCGCAGCAGCTGGGACGGATCGCAGCAAGTTATGAAAACCTGCCTCTTTCCGAGGCGTTCGAGCAGCAGTTCCTGACGCCCGTCATCAAGCTCGCTCATAACATCGTCGAGCAGGATTATCGGGCTTTCGTCCGTGATTTTTTCGAGTATGTCCGCCTCGGCTAATTTTAATGAGAGGGCACAGGATCTCTGCTGACCCTGCGAGCCGTAGATGCGGGCATTCCTGTTGTTTATAAAAAATGAAAGATCGTCTTTATGCGGACCTGTGCCTGTAAACTGGCGGCGAATATCAGTCTCGCGGCTTTTTTCGAGCTCGTCGAGCATGGTCTGCGCCGCCGATTGTTCGTCAAAATCGGTAGATTTGCAGAATGTATCATATCTGACCGTCAGCTTTTCGCGCCCGGCAGTTATTCCGGAATAGTTTTCTGCCGCCTGCTTTTTTATCATGTCGAGATATTCAAAGCGATAGCGAAGTATTTTTGCTCCGAGAGCGGACAGCTGTGCGTCCCATGAAAAAAACAATATCGGAGCTGATATTTCCGCTCGCCGCCTGACGCAGCAGCGCGTTGCGCTCGGAGAGAGTTTTGATATATTTTGAAAGTATCCCTGCATAGTTGGGCTTGACAAGGCTTATAGCTATGTCTATAAATTTTCTGCGTTCGCCCGGTCCGTCCTGGACTATAGACAGCGTTGCCGGGGAAAACAGCACCGCCGGGAACTCACCGATGAGTCTTCGCGGAGTGTCTTTATGAACGCCATTTATCCACACATTCTTTTTATCCGTCAGTTCAAGCCGAGCCGTCTGATCTCTGTCAAATGCAAAAAAGCTTATATCGAGCATACTGCGCTCGCAGTTCTCGCGTATAAGCTGGGAATTTTTCCTTGTCCTGAAGCTGTGGCAACCGGTAAAGAGCCAGATGCTCTCAATGAGATTCGTCTTGCCCTGTCCGTTTTCGCCGAAAATTATATTTATAGACCTGTCAGGCGAAATTACTGCATTTTCAAGATTGCGGAAGTCTTTTGCATTGTGCTGTGTTACATACATATCAGATAACTTTGTATATTTTATGTTCAAACTCAGCCGTATCTCCCGGACGGAGTTTCTTGCCACGCGAAGTGCAGACTTCGCCGTTGACTTTTACTTCTCCGTCCTGGATAACGAACTTTGCGTGTCCGCCGGTCACAACTGCGTCGCAGAGCTTCAGAAAAGCGTCGAGGCGGATAAACTCGGTGTCTATCTTTTTCTCCGTGACCGGTTTCTCTTTTATTCTGACTTTTGAATTTTTTAACCATTTCTATCCTTCTTACTCAGTCTTTATTCTAACGGGCAGCACGAGGAACAGGAAGCTGTCGCCCTCGGGCGGAAGGATTATTATCGGCGAGACAGGTCCGTTGAGCTTGAAATTGACTTCGTCTGTATCCGCAACGCGCAGTGCATCGGTCAGATACTTGTTATTGAAGCCTATTTCAACATCGTCGCCGTCTATCTCGGCCGAAACGCTGTCGCTCGCAGTACCGAGCGAGGTGACGCTCGAAAGTCTTATCATATTGTCGGCGAAAACGCACTTGATGGGGCTCTTGTACTTCTCGCTGATAATGAGCGAAGCGCGGTCGATCGAATTTATCATGTCGCGGGTGTTGACTCTGACTCTTGTTGTGCATTTTGGCGGAATAGCGGATTCATAATTTAAAAATTCGCCCTCAAGAAGTCTCGAAACGACGCTATAAGAGCCGATTTCAAAGACAATATGTCTCTTGCCGACTCCGAGCGAGATAGTTCCGTCATCGTCGTTCATCAATTTCATTATTTCAGAAAGCGTCTTCGCGGGGACGATAAACGAGATATCGTCGCCGGAATAATCTATATTCTCTTTTCTGACGGCGAGTCTGAATCCGTCGATTGCAATGAGCTTTAGTATATTGCCGCTGATATCAAACTTGACGCCTGTGTGAACAATTTTGCTGTCGTTAACTGCGACGGCGAATATAGTCTGCCTGACCATATCTTTTAAAACGCCCTGATTGATAACAATAGGATATCCGCCGGAGACTGACGGGAGCTCGGGATATTCCTCAGCGCTCATACCGATAAGCGAATATTTTGCGTTGCCGCTGACGATGCTTGCAAGAAGTCTCGCATCGGACTCAAAGCGCACGCTCTCGCCGGGGAGCTTGCGCATAATGTCGCAGAGAATGCGGGCGTTGATAATTATCGAGCCCTCCTCTTCGACTGTCGCCTTTATTGCGGTATTTATACCGAGTTCAAGGTCATAGCCCGTGAGAATAAGCTGACCGCTGACTGCTTTTATGAGAATACCTTCTACTGCGGGTATCGACGTTTTGGTCGATACTGCTCTCTGCACGTTGAGGCAAGCCTCGGAGAGCTCCGCCGTGCCGCAAACAAATTTCATGAAAGATCCTCCCTGTCTGTGAATAAATAAATATTATATTTAGTAGTAGTAGTAGAGGGTGTTGAAAGTGAGGAAAAGTGCCTCTGTCCCTTTACTGTCAATGAAACCACGATTTTTAGTTTTCCACATCGGATGAGGAAAGATTTTACTTTTCCACACCCTTAAAAACACTGATGTGGAAAGTGTGGAAAACCGGTATGTGGAAAACTAAAAGAATGTGGAAAACTTTTCTTTTTATCAGAGTTCTTTTCTGCCCTCGATAGCCTTTGTGAGAGTGAAATTATCGGCATATTCAAGATCCGCGCCGACGGGGATTCCGTAAGCAAGGCGCGATACTTTCACTCCGAGCGGCTTTACGAGCCTTGAAATAAACAGAGCCGTGACATCGCCCTCGGCTGTCGGATTAGTAGCCATGATAAGCTCTTTTACTTCGCCGTCGCCGAGTCTGTTGACAAGCTCCTTTATGCAGAGATCGTCCGGACCGACTCCGTTCATCGGGGATATCAGCCCGTGGAGAACGTGATATACTCCGCCGAACTCGTGCGTGCGCTCGATAGCCATGACTGCTTTCGGATCTTCGACAACGCAGATAACGCTCTTGTCTCTCGACGGGCTCTTGCATATCGGGCAGAGCTCCGCGTCGGTCAAGTCACAGCATATTGGGCAGCGGTGAATTTTTGTCTTCGCCTCAACTATCGTGTCGGCAAATTCTTTTGCCTGCTCGTTCGTCATCGAAAGAATATGATAGGCGAGCCTTTGGGCGTTTTTTCTGCCGATTCCCGGCAGGCGCTCAAACTGCTCTATCAATCTCGCGAGCGGAGCGGCATTGTTCTGCGCCATATCAGAAAAGTCCGGGTATGGAAAGTCCGCCCTTGGCGCGCTCCATGCCCTGCTCCATAGCGTCGTTAGCCTTGCGCACGCTCTCGTTGAAAGCGGCGATTATCAGATCCTCGAGCATCTCCGGCTCTTCGGGGTCGATTATCTCGGGAGCCATCTTGATGGAAACAGCCTCGTGGCGTCCGTTGACTGTCACTTCAACTAGCTCCGCCGCCTGCGCTGGCGGAGAACTCGGTCTCCTCGACCTCCTGCTGGACGCGGGCCATCTCCTCCTGCATCTCCTGAATTTTCTTCATCATATTTGCACTGCCGCCCTGCTGGGCGCCGGGGATTCTTGCGTTTCATGATTATTTCTCCTTACTTCAACTGTTTTTGAAATCGTTTAGTTTTTTTTATAAGCCCTTCGAGCGGGTCTTTGCCACTGTGCTGTTCGGGGGCTTTATAAAGACCTATTTTATACCGTTTGCCGGTAACCGCGAAAAATTGCTTTCATTAAGAGCACTGCGTGGGTGTCCTGCTTTATGAAAGACGAGAGCGCGGGATTCTCGCTCTTTATAAGAATAAAGTTGTCGCGCTCATATCCGCTCGCGCCGTTGAGTATTCCGTGGAGCGGCGCATCGACTTTCTGAAGCTCGTCCATGACCTCCGCCCAGCGGGAGAACTGAACTGTCTCGCCGTTCGTGCCCTCGGGTGATGGCGCGGGAGCGTGATGCTCAATAGGAACTTGCGCTTTCGGCTCTGGAGCCTTTTCTTTTATATCAGCTTTCTGCGGCTCGGGAGCTTTTTTCACTTCTTCCGCTTTTGTCTGCTGATGAGGCTCGGGAACGGCTGTTTTTATTTGTTCGGGAGCTTTCGGCTTATTTTCAACGGGTACAGCACTGCTTGCCGCCGTGAAATTGCCGGAAGCCAATTTCGCTTCGAGCGCGGATATTCTTCTGAGCAGAGCGTCATTCTCCGAATCAAGCGACTCGGAGCAGAGCTTCACGAACGCCATTTCGAGAGGTATTCTCTTATTAGACGAGCGCTTTATCTGCGAGAATGTGTCTTCGATAATATTTAAATCATAGAGCAGCTCTTCGAGCGGCAGTTTTTCCGCGAGAGCTTTCAGAGATTTCAGTTCATCGTCTGTAGCTATCAGAATGCTGTCCGCATTTTTGACCGTTTTGACTATCATCAGGTCGCGCAGGTGGAACATGAACTCGGAGCAGAGACGCTCCATATCGCAGGAGTTCATGTGCAGCTCGTTAATTATTCCGAGAGCTGAGGCGCAGTCCTTTTTAATTATACATTCGGACAGGCGCATCAGATAATCGCGCCCTGCGAGTCCCGCGCTCTTTGTAACGACTTCGCTTGTTATATGTTCGTCAACGGCGCAGCATCTGTCGAGCAGAGAGAGCGCGTCTCGCAGTGCTCCGTCGGCAACTTTTGCTATCAGCGCGGCGGCGTCTTCGTCGAGAGTGATATTCTCATGCTCGGCGACATATTGGAGTCTCGCACAGATATCCTCGGGTGTTATTCTCTTAAAGTCAAATCTCTGGCAGCGCGAAAGAATAGTCGCGGGGAGCTTGTGTACTTCTGTAGTAGCGAGGATAAATATAACATGCTCCGGCGGCTCTTCGAGAATTTTCAGAAGAGCGTTGAACGCGCCGGTCGAGAGCATATGCACCTCGTCTATAATATAGACTCTGTACTTCGCTTTGACAGGCGTAAAGTTTGCCTCGTCTCGAAGATCGCGGATGTTGTCAACGCCGTTATTTGAAGCGGCGTCTATTTCAATAACATCGAGCACCGAGCCGTTGTCGATGCCGCGGCATATCTCGCACTTGTTGCAGGGGTCGCCGTCATGCGGCGAGAGGCAGTTGACCGCCTTTGAAAGAATCTTCGCGCATGTGGTCTTGCCCGTTCCGCGCGAGCCGGTGAACAGATAGGCGTGGGCGACCCTGCCGCTGACGAGCTCATTCTTGAGCGTCGCGGTTATATGGGGCTGACCGTAGACCTCTTCAAAAGTCTGCGGACGCCATTTTCTGTAGAGCACGCGGTACATAACAGACCGTCCTTTAAAAATACTTTTTGATAAAACAAAAACGAGCCTTTATCTTGGTCATGCGGCGGGCAGGCGGACTGTGGCGCACAGTGCAGACCGCTTAATGCTGCTCGGTTCCCCGCCTGACATGGTTCACGGCGCCCCGCCGCACAGGACCCGCCACGCCACATGACCAAAACAAAGCCTCGCTTAAGATGCTTATCAGGTTACTAAGATATTATAATATATATTTGAATCAATTACAAGTGCTATATACTATAATAATATGCAAAATTTTTTGTTTTCCTGGTTTTGTATAAGTTACCTTGAAAACTGAACAGTGAAAGCCTGCTTTACACTTCTGAATTTATTTTGCCGTTTTCAAGTTACCTTGAAAATTAAACAAAGAAAGCTTTTTAGTAGCCGAATTTATTTTGTCGGATTTAAGTTACCTTGAAAACTGAACAGCAAAGATTTGATTTTTTAAAAGCCTGATTTATAAACAGATATTTACATCTTCCGGCAATATTCCTCCAATTTGTTTTATAAGCAATGTTTTCTGCTTTTCATGGGTAAACAAGTATGATATAATAAAAATATGTATAAGAAAGGAAGTCTTATCATGACAAAGCTCAAGAAATTCGGCGGAAAATATAAAGACGAGACCGTTGAGAGAATAGCGCGGTACTTCGGATTCAGCGCGGGTCTGCATTTCGGCACGGACAAGCCCGACGAGAGCCGAATGAAAGCGGCGAAAAAGACGCTCAAAGAGTGGACCCACGGAAACGGCGAATTATTTGTGATAGTTGATGAAAAAGATACAGTCGGCTTTGTCCATATAAATTACCGCACGGGCAACACCGCGTGGATAGAAGATATCTATGTTGACGAAACAAGACGCGGACAGGGAATCGCCACGCGCGTTATAGGTCTTGCGGAAGATAAGATAAAATCCCACAGAGGCTATACTTCAATCTGCCTCGAGGCTTCGCCCGATAACAAAGCTGCGCTAGCGCTCTATCATAAGCTCGGCTATATCACGCTCGGCATGATAACCGTGCGAAAAGAGATATATAAAAACGACAAAAAGAACGAAACCGAGCTTTTTGGACTGACTTATAAATACTGAGGTGCAGCATGGAATACAAATTCAATCATTTTAACTTCAATGTAAAAAATCTCGACGAGAGCATAAAATTCTATAACGAAGCTCTCGGACTCAAAGAGATTCGCCGCAAAGAAGCGTCGGACGGCTCTTTTACAATAGTTTTCATGGGCGACGGCAGCGGCACTTTTTCTCTTGAGCTCACCTGTCTCAAAGATCACCCGCAGGCATATGATTTGGGCGAATGTGAATTTCATCTCGCGCTGACTGCGGACGACTACGAGGCCTCGCTCAAAAAGCATAAAGAGATGGACTGCGTCTGCTATATAAACGAGGGCATGGGGATATATTTTATCGCCGACCCGGACGGATATTGGATAGAGATAATCCCGAAGAGGTAAGCTATGACAAAAAAGCAAAAGGCCGCCCTCGCTGTGGCGGCGCTCGAAAAAGAATATCCGAATGCTCTGTGTTCGCTTGAAGAAAAGGAGCCTTATCGCCTGCTGATAGCAGTCAGACTCTCGGCTCAGTGTACCGACGCGCGGGTAAATTTAGTGACTCCCGTGCTCTTTGAGCGATTCCCGACGCTTGAAAGCCTCGCTTTTGCCGATGTTGCCGAGGTCGAGGAGATAGTCCACCCTTGCGGCTTTTTCCGCGCAAAGGCGAACGACATAGTTTCGATGAGCCGGATGCTCATTGAAAAATATGATTCAAAAGTGCCGGACACTATCGAAGAGCTTGTCAAGCTCCCGGGAGTCGGCAGAAAAACGGCGAACCTCATAGTCGGCGACGTCTACGGCAAGCCCGCAGTCGTTGCAGACACGCATCTTATCAGAATAACAAATTTGCTGGGGCTCGTTGACACAAAAGACCCGGCAAAAAGTAGAAAAAAGAGCTGAAAAGCTCTGCTCGATCCTAAAAAAGAGCAACGATTTTTGTCACCGCTGCGTGCTTCACGGCAGGGCGGTGTGCATCGCACGCAGACCGAATTGTCCCGCCTGCGTGATGAACGGATTTTGCAGCTATTATTTAAAGCAGAAATGATATCAGCGCCGTCACCGCGGCTCCCGCGAGCGCGGAGCAGACAAATTTCAGCGCGGAGATAATTTTTCTCTTTTTTGAGCTTGCTTGCCGGAGGGATACCCGCGCTGTCGGCTATCAGACCTGCCCGCTCGCGCAGCGTGCCCTCGCTCGTTGCGGCGTATTCGGGTTTGACGAAAAACAGCACTTTTTCAAAATATTCGCATTTGGTCTGCGTTATCTCTATGACCTGACGGTTCACACCTTTTATCATTTTTTCTTGCCCTCCGAATGTCATGTGTTGATTATTTTTGACTTTTCGGGCGTGAAATATACCGACGGGCGGAGAAAAGCCGATTATACGAACTGTAATCACACTTTCGCGCGTGATATGTGGAAAACTATGTGGAAAATGTTGATAACTTCTTCAAAAATGCTTGAAAAACCTTGACAAGCTGATGTGGATAGATAAATCAAAGTCGAAAATATATACAATTTGTTATATTTTCTTTACTTTTGAATTTAAATATATTTCGCTTATATAACAAAGGAGCGGATTTGAGTTGGATTGTGACAAAATTTTGCAGACGGACGACGGAAGCATAATAACCGGGCTTCGCTGTTTCAGCCTGCCGCTGATACTCGACTGCGGTCAGGCGTTTCGCTGGAGCGAAAATGCGGACGGCAGCTGGAGCGGAGTGGCGATGAACCGCGAGCTCAGATTAAAGCAGGACGGCGATAGGTTATTTTTTGAAAACACGACGCCAGACGAAATAAAAAACATATGGATAAAATATTTTGACCTCGGCCGCGACTATACCGCGATATGCAAGCGCCTGAGCGCGGAGGAAAATCTCAAAACAGCGTGCTCGGAGTATCCGGGGATAAGAATATTAAAGCAAGACGAGTGGGAGACGCTCTGCTCGTTTATTATTTCTCAGAATAATAATATACCGCGAATAAAGGGCATAATCGACAGACTCTGCGAAAACTTCGGAGATAAGCTCCCCGGCGGGGATATTCGTTCCCGTCAGCCGAAAAACTGGCTTCTCTCGAATCAGACGACCTCGCTCCGCTGAGAGCGGGCTTTAGAAATAAATATATAATCGACGCCGCGCGCAAAGTAGCGGGCGGTGAAGTGAATCTGTCCGCGCTCAGAAGTGCTTCAGACGATGAAGTGCGCGAAAGCCTTTTGAAAATAAAAGGCGTCGGCGCGAAAGTTGCGGAGTGTACATTATTATTCGGCTTCGGGCGCGTCGATGCGTTCCCGATAGATGTCTGGGTGCGCCGCGTTGTAGGCGAACTCTACCCGAACGGTCTGCCCGAGTGCATGGACGGAGTGCGCGGAATAGCGCAGCAGTATCTGTTCCACTGGCGCAGGCATCTTGAGGAGGACGAGAAGAAAAATGCAGGCTGATATTCTCTCCGCCGAGGAGATAAAAAAATATCTCACAAAAGAGCGAAAAAATAATATCGCCGTCTTTGACACGGTGGATTCAACGAACACTATCCTAAAAAATTGGTGCGCCGAGGGAAAGGCCCGACCCGGCGACTGCGTGACCGCCGACTGCCAGACGAAAGGGCGCGGCAGGCGCGGCAAGCGATTTGAATCGGACAAAGGAGTCGGAATTTATCTCTCTTTTTTGCTCGGTACGGGCGACGCGACCCCGGATGAGATAAGCGAGATAACCGCGTGGGGCGCGGTTGCGGTGCGCCGCGCGATAGAAAAAGTCTGCCATGCGGGAAGCAAAATAAAATGGGTCAATGACATAGTTTGCGGCAGGATGAAAATATGCGGCATACTCACTGAGATGACCTCGACGGGTCCCGTGATGGGAATCGGCATAAATGTGAATCAAAGCGAAGACGGCTTTCCGCCGGAGCTTCGCAATATTGCTTCGTCTCTGAAAATAATATGCAAGAGAGAATTTTGCAGGGCGCAGATAATTGCCGCCGTTATCGAAGAGCTCGATTTGATAAACGCGGGATTTCCCGAAAAAAGAGAGGAATATCTAAAAGAATATCGCGAGAACTGCGCCGTTATCGGCGAGGAGATAAGCATCGAGCGCGGCGAAGAAATAAAAAAGGACGCGCCGTTGAAATCGCCGAAAATTTCGGGCTTGAAGTTATTTTCGAAAACGGAGAGCGCGAAGTAATAACCGGCGGCGAAGTGAGCGTAAAAGGATTTTACCCGGCAAATAATATCGGGAGAGAATAAATTGACGGAGGGTACAAAATGAACAAACACAGAAAAGGGCTCTATATTATTTCAGGACTTTTCTATCTTTTTTTCTCGGGCGCGCTCGCGCTTTATCCGACCAAGATGACGGTCGGCGCTACAATTTCGATGATAGCGGGCGCGGTTCTGACGCTCGCGGCGGCAGTTTCTTCATTTATACTTGCGGCGCAGTCCGGCAAGAATCCGAAGGATTCCGCAATCCGCACTGTTGTTATGCCGATATGCTTCGTCGGCTTCGCGGTAATTCTCGCGGCGGATATCATAAACACCGCCGTACATTTTGAAACGGCGTTCGACGCAGTCAGAATTATAGCAGAACTTATGGCGCGGCGGGACACGTTGCCGCAGCCGTTATCATG
>ENA-OQKI01000345-OQKI01000345.1-human-gut-metagenome-genome-assembly--contig:-NODE-345-length-10402-cov-2.698783_pt1 | contig 10402 bp, 8 predicted proteins | sample MGYA00242778_ERZ504798 | MGnify/ENA primary metagenome ERZ504798 (study PRJEB26092, sample SAMD00036414) | human gut metagenome | host: Homo sapiens | study: EMG produced TPA metagenomics assembly of... | reverse complement strand
CGGTCGGCATCTGGGCGATGCGCCACTTGCCGTCACCGTTCGGAGCGCCGGAAAGCAGGTTGTACGGCATCCAAGCGCCGGTCAGCAGGGATGCGATGGAGCCGTCATCCAGACCCTTGTTCCAATCGTCGGTCCAGCCGACGGTCTTGGTGTCGATGAGATCTTCGTCGATCATCTTCTGCCAGAAGTCGGTGAAGGTCTTGACGTTCTTGTCACCGGTCAGGTTGATGGTCACGGTCCCGCCGTCCTTGGAGGTCTCGAACGGGGTCGCGCCGGCCAGCCAGGTCATGGAGTCGAAGAAGCCGGCGTCACCGGAATCGGAGGTGATGTAGGAGTCCACGGCGCGAATCTTCTTGGCGGCCTCGTAGAAGTCGTCCCACGTGCGCACCTGGGTCGGATCGACGCCGGCCTTGTCGAAGACGCCCTTGTTGTAGAACCAGGCCATCGGGCCGGAATCCATCGGCAGGGCGTAGACGCCGTCATTGATGTTCACCGAGGACCACGTGCCCGGGGTGTAGAAGTCCTTGAAATCGGAGGCACCGAGATCGGAAAGGTTCTCGAGGTGGCCGCGAATCACGTATTCGGGCAGTGCGTAGTATTCGATCTGGGCGATGTCCGGAGCACCGGAGCCGGCCTCGATGGCGTTGGACAGTGCGTTGTACTCGTCCTTGTTGGTGCCGGCATTGGTCACCTTCACCTTAATGTTCGGGTTCTTGGCCTCGAATCCCTTGACCGTACGAGGCAGTGTGGAATCCCAGGACCACACGGTCAGCTCGACCTTCTTATCAGAGGAGCCGGTGCTTCCGCCATCCCCGGCAGAAGTGGAACCGCAGGCAGCTACAGAGGAGAGCCTGGCCACAGCACCAATCAGGGCAATTGTCTTCTTGCCGAACTTCATCGTTCTTTCCTTCCTTGTTATGGGAAACGACGGGACTTGGCGTTTTGTTCCAAGCCTTGTATCGTTTCAAAGAAACGGTACCACATGTTTTATGTTTACGCAAACACGACACGTCGCACCATAGTGACTAACCACAAACCGAAACCATAGTGACTAACCGCAAACCGAAGGAGATGCATCCCGCTCATGACCACTCACAACAGCCAGTATTCCGCCGAAACCGCCCATCCCGACAAGCAGGAAAGCAGCCCGGCGCCGACCGCCGCCGGCACCACGGCCAGTAACGTCTCCACAACTGGCAACGCAACCACGCCGGACGCCAGCATCGCCCTCAACGCCGACGCCACTCCGGTAGCCGACGTTCCCCCGCGTCTGTTCGGCTCATTCGTAGAACATCTGGGCCGCTGCGTCTACGGCGGCATCTACGAGCCCAGCCATCCCACCGCCGACGAAAACGGCTTCCGCCAAGACGTGCTTGACCTGGTCAAGGAGCTGGGCGTCACCTGCGTGCGCTACCCCGGCGGCAATTTCGTATCCAACTACAACTGGGAAGACGGCATCGGTCCACGCGAGAATCGCCCCGTACGCCGCGACCTGGCCTGGCATTGCACCGAAACCAACGAGATGGGCATCGACGACTTCTACCGCTGGAGCCAGAAAGCCGGCACCGAAATCATGCTTGCCGTCAACATGGGCACCCGGGGTCTGAAGGCCGCGCTCGACGAGCTCGAGTATGTCAACGGCGCGCCCGGCACCGCTTGGGCGGATCAGCGCGTGGCCAACGGCATCGAGGAGCCGATGGATATCAAGATGTGGTGCATCGGCAACGAAATGGACGGCCCGTGGCAGGTGGGCCACATGAGTCCGGAAGAATATGCCAGCGCGGTGGACAAGGTGGCCCACGCCATGAAGCTCGCCGAGTCCGGTCTCGAACTCGTGGCCTGCGGTTCCTCGGGTGCCTATATGCCGACCTTCGGCACGTGGGAGAAGACCGTGCTCACCAAGGCTTACGAGAATCTCGACTTCGTCTCCTGCCATGCCTACTACTTCGACCGCGGCCATAAAACCCGGACCGCCGCCTCCATGCAGGACTTCCTGGCCTCTTCCGAAGACATGACCAAGTTCATCGCCACCGTCTCGGACGCGGCCGATCAGGCGCGAGAAGCCAACAACGGCACCAAAGACATCGCCCTGTCCTTCGACGAATGGGGCGTATGGTATTCGGACAAGTGGAACGAGCAGGAAGACCAGTGGAAGGCGGAGGCCGCGCAGGGTTTGCACCACGAGCCATGGCCCAAGTCTCCACATTTGCTGGAAGACATCTACACCGCGGCCGACGCGGTGGTCGAAGGTTCCCTGATGATCACCCTGCTCAAGCACTGCGATCGCGTGCGTTCCGCCTCGCGCGCCCAGCTGGTCAACGTCATCGCCCCCATCATGGCCGAGGAACACGGCCCGGCATGGCGGCAGACCACGTTCTACCCGTTCGCCGAAGCCGCCCTTCACGCGCGCGGCCAGGCCTACGCTCCGGCCATCAGCTCCCCCACCATCCATACCGAGGCATACGGCGACGTGCCGGCCATCGACGCGGTAGTCACGTGGGATGAACAGGCCCGCACCGGTCTGCTGCTTGCCGTCAACCGCGACGCCAACACCCCACACACGCTCACCATCGACCTTTCCGGGCTGCCCGGCCTGCCCGGTCTCGGCACGCTCGCGCTCGGCAAGGCGCAACTGTTGCATGAGGACGATCCGTACCGCACCAACACCGCCGAAGCGCCCGAAGCCGTCACGCCGCAACCGCTCGACATTGCGATGAACGCCACCGGCACCTGCACGGCAACGCTTCCCGCCATCTCCTGGATCAGCGTGGAATTCCACGGCTAAAAGACGGAGAGTCACGCCCGTACCAAGTACAGTCAAGTCCAATACGACCAGGGCCCGTCAATCACCATACGATTGACGGGCCTTGTCATTCACTTCGGATATTTCGAACCATGGATTCATCAGGCGCGCGCCAACGCCGGTGAGGACTCGCGCAGGGAGAGGCTATAGGGGGCCTCGATGGTTTGGGCGGGGGCACGGCTGCCGGATTCGACCTGTTGGATGATGGATTCGACGGCCAGTCGGGCGATGGCTTCCCTGCCGGGGTTAACGGTGGAAAGAGACGGCACCATGTAGGCCGATTCCTCCACGTCATCGAAGCCGATGACGCGAACATCATCCGGCACGGCAACGCCGCGTTCGCGCAGTTCACGCAGCACGCCCCACGCCAGCAAGTCATTCAAAGCGAACACGGCATCGAATTGCAGGCCACTCTCCAGCATGGTGTCCACCGCGACCAAACCGTCGGCGCTCCCCCAGCCTTGGGTTTCGATAAGCAGACTGTCATCACAGGGGATGCCGCGCGCGGCCAGCGCCTCACGATATCCGTGGGTGCGGATGGAGCCCGACGAGAAATCGTGCTCGGGGTGGGGCACGGCACCGACTACGGCGATGCGGCGGCAACCGGCATCAAGCAGGTGATAAGTCGCGGCGGCGGCCCCTTCGCGATTGCGAATCACTACGTGCGGCGCGTTGACGCCGAACAAACGTTCACCCAACAGTACGAGCGGGTAATCGCCATCCAAAGCCGCGATATCGTCAACCGTCATCATCAGAGGGCTTAAGATGAGCCCGTCCGCGCTGTGCGTGCCCATCGATGCGATGCTTTCCAGCTCGCGGGCACGATTGTTAGTGGTGGATTCCACGATGACGCCGTAGCCATGTTGCCGGGCCTCGGCCAGAATATCCTCGGCGAGTTCAGAGAAGTACACCTGCCGCAGATCGGGAATAACCAGCTTGAGCAACCGGGTACGCCCGGAACGCAGGTTTCTGGCCGACGAGTTGACTTTGTATCCGAGCCTGTCGATGGCTTCCGCAATACGCGCGGCCATCGCCTCGCTCATATATGGCTGTTTGTTCAGAAAATTAGACACCGAGGCTACCGAAACACCGGCCTCATGGGCCACGTCCGCCATCGTCACTCTGTTTTTGCCTCGCACGGTGACCACCCTACCCGACTTTGCTGGAGATACGAAAACGACTCCCCTGCTACGATGAGCAGCAAGGGAGCCGTTGGGTAATTAGGCGCTATGCGCGGTTTTACAGCTTGACGACGAGTACGCCGTTGGGCTGGATGGCGGCCGTGTGCTCGGACTCGTTGACCTGGGCCAGCGAGGCGACCAGCGGTTCGCCTTCCACGTCCACGACCGCAACATCGTGGGTGCGGTTGAACAGGAACACGAAGTGGTTCTCGCCAGTTTCGTCCGCACGCTCGACGCGCAGCACTTCACCGCGATCGTCCTCAGCCGAAGTCTCGATGCCGAGTTCCTCCAGCAGCACGGGCAGGCTCTTGGCCAAACCCTCACGGCCGAGACGGGCACCGACGTATGCGGCCTTGCCGTCGCCGAAGTCGTTGACGGTGATGGCGGGAGCGCCGTCGAAACCGGTCCACTTATCTGCCTTGAAGGAGGCGACCACGTGAGCGGTATCGGCCACGGAGGTGATCACGTCGGCGAAATCGTGCGCCACGGTTCCGTTGTCCAAGTCAAGGTGGTCCATGGCACCGGGGAAGTCGTTGCCCATCGGGGCGAATTCCTCAACGCGCACACCCACCACGTCACGGATGGAACCGGGGTAGCCACCCAGCCAGACGTGATCCTTGTCGTCCACCAGACCGGTGTAGTAGGTCACGAACAGCTTGCCGCCGTTCGCCACATACTCGCGCACGCGGCGCGTGGTCTCTTCGGACAGGATGGTCAGGCTCGGCAGCACGACGGCTTCGTACTCGTCCCAAGGGCCGCGAACCGGCACCACGTCTGCGGTCAGACCGTTGTCCGCCAGCGCGCGGAACCACGCGAGCGGCTCGGTCCAATGGCGTACCTCCTGAGTAGGCGTGGCGGTGTGTTCCGTAGCCCACTGGGACTCGTAATCGAAGACGACGGCGACCTTGGACTTGACCAGCTTGGTGCTCAGCAGGCCCTCGTCAGCAAGCTTGTTGAGGTCGGCACCCAGCTCGCACACATCGCGGAAGATCTGGGAGTCGGGGCCCGCGTGAGGAACCATCGAAGAGTGCCACTTCTCGGCACCGGCCTTGGACTGGCGCCACTGGAAGTAGCAGATGGCGTCGGAGCCCATGGCCAAGTGGGCCAGGGAGTCGCGCACCAATTCGCCGGGCTCGACGCGATAGTTGATCGGGCGCCAATTGACGGCGGAGCTGGAGTGCTCCATGAGGAACCACGGATTCTTGCGGGCGATGCCGTCACATAGGGAGGCCGAGTAAGCCAGCTCGTCGAAGTGAGCTTCGCCAGGCGTGAAGTAGTGATCGTTGGACACGAAGTCCACGTCGTAACCCCACTTGTCGTAATCGATGCCGGCACCGCCGGCGGAGACCATGAAGTTGGTGGTCTGCGGCTTGGGGGCGATCTCGAGCAGGGCGTCGCGCTCGGCCTTGTAAAAGTCGAGCAGGGCGTCGGAGCTGAAGCGCTTCCAGTCAAGCAGCTTGCCCGGGTTCATGAAGTTGCCGTCGCCGATGAAGCGCGGCGGGATGATCTCGGAAAAATTGTTCATGCGCTGCGCCCAGAATGCGGTGCCCCAAGCGTCGTTGACGGCGTCGATGGTGCCGTACTTCTTCTCGCACCACTTCTGGAAGGCGCGCTCGGCGTCTTCGGAATAGTCGAAGCGGTTGTGGCAGCCGTACTCGTTGCTCACATGCCAAGAGACCACATAGGGGTTGTCCTTGTAGTGCTCGGCCATCTTGCGGCACAAGCTGAGCGCGTAGGTCAAGGAAGACCGGGGCTGGTGGCGCGCCAGTGCTGGCGGGCACCGGGCTGGCAGACGTCGCCGCGGTAGTCGACCCAGAGGATCTCCGGGTGGGCCTGGGTCATCCACATCGGCGGGGATGCGGTGCCGGAGGCGAGATCGACGGCGATGCCGGCCTTACCAAGCTTGTCGATGACGCGGTCGAGCCAATCGAAGTCGTACACGCCTTCTTCGGGCTCAAGCTTGGCCCAGGAGAAGATGGCCACGGAGACGAGGTGACGCCGGCCTGCTGCATGAGGGCTACATCTTCGTCCCACACTTCCTCAGGCCATTGGTCGGGGTTGTAATCGCCGCCGTACCAGATGCGGGGCTTGTTGCCCGCAAGCGGCTGCGGCCACTTGAACTCTTTACGTTCCATGATGATTCAGCTCCTTTATTGAATTTTATCGATAATCTGCGTCTACGGGAATAAATTCCTCACGTTGCACAGACACACAAGGAGGCACCTGCACAATTCTCAACAATGCGAATATCTGCATAGGTGCCTCCTTCTGTTAGTGGTTATGCCTTTATCTCGGCTCCCTCCACCAGAAGGGAGCCAAAGTACGCTCACTCCTTGACGGCGCCTGCGGCCAGGCCGGACTGCCAGTACTTCTGCAGGCACAGGAACGCGATCACCAGGGGGATGATCGTGATCAGGGAGCCCGTGATCACCAGGTTCTGGATCGCCTGGCCGCCCGCGGTCGAGGCCTGGTCCTTCCACTGGTTCAGGCCGATGGTCAGCGGGTACCAGTCCGCGTCCTTGAGCATGATCAACGGCAGGAAGTAGTTGTTCCACGTCGCCACGATCGTGAACAACGCCGTCGTCACGATGCCCGGAGCCAACAGCGGCAGGGACACCTGGAAGAACGTGCGGAACTCCGAAGCTCCATCAACTCGTGCGGCTTCAAGCAATTCCGTCGGAACCGCCTGCTCGCTGAAGATCCACATCAGGTACAAACCGAACGGGCTGATCAGCGACGGGATGATCATGGCCCACGGGGTGTTCGTCAGGCCCAATTTGGCGAACAGGAGGAACTGGGGAACCGCCAAAGCGATGCCCGGCACGCTGATCGCGCCGATGATGACCACGAACACCGCTTTGCGCCCCGGGAAGCGGAACTTGGCCAGAGCGTAGCCGCCCATGATCGCCAGCAGGGTCGCGCCGCCGGCGCCGACCACCACGTACAGGATCGTGTTGAACAGCCAGCGCGCGAAGATACCGTCCTGATAGGTGAACACCGTGGCGATGTTGTCGAACAGGGCGAACGTCTTGCCGAAGCCCAGGCCGAACGTACTGGTGAAGTCGGCCTGCGTCTTCGTCGCGTTGATCAAAAGGTAGACGAACGGGAACAGGCAGTACACGGCGAAGACCGCGCACAGGACGGTCAACAACGTGGAACGCCTCGGGTTGTTCACGTTCGCGAACCCGGCCTTCGCGCTGCGCTTGCGTTCGGCGGCCTCGTCGGCGGCGATCCTCTTCTGGCGGGCCTTCTCCGCCTTCCTGGCGGCCTTCTCCTGGGCCTTGAGCTCGGCGTCGGTCAGGCGACCGGCGGCCGAAGTCGTTGCTGCACTCATCACATACGCTCCTTCACGATCATCATCGATTCCTCAACACGAACAGCAGTAGTCGTCGTCACTTCATCTGCTCCTTGAGGCTGTTGAGCTGGACGATGTAGGCGATGGCCATGGTGATCACGGCCATCACGATCGCCAACGCGGCCGCGTAGTTCGACTGGTTGCCGGAGAAGCTCAGGTTGTACGCGTACATGTTCGGCGTGTAATACGTGGTGATCGCATTACCAGGAACCATGTTCTGCAAAATGCTCGGCTCGTTGAACAACTGGAACGAGCCGATGATGCTGAAGATCACCGTGATCGCCAGGCTGCCGCGCAATTCGGGAAGCTTGATGCTCTTCACGATCTGCCACTCCGACGCGCCGTCGATGCTGGCCGCCTCGTACAGGGAATGCGGGATGGTCGACAGCGAGCTGTAGAAGATGAGCATGTTGTAGCCCGTGAACTCCCACGTCACGATGTTCCCGATACTGGCCAACAACACGCTGGGGGCGAGCACGTCGATGTCCGTGCCCAGGAAATCGTTCAACGAACCCACCAGGCCGTACTTCGCGCCATACACGAAACCCCAGATCAACGTCGACACCACCGCCGGCACCGCGTACGGCAGGAACGTCGAGATACGGAAGAACCTCGTGCCATGCAGCTTCATCGAATCCAACGCCAGGGCCATCAAAGCCGACAGGCACAGCATGATCGGCACCTGCACGCACGTGAACAGGGCCACACGACCAACACTGCTCCAGAACTGGCCATCACCCAACAGGCGCGCGTAGTTCTCGAAGCCGACGAACTTGGTGCCGCCGACCATCTGCTTCTTGAAGAACGAAATATAGACGGCATACACGATCGGCACGATGAACACGAACACGAACACCACCGCAAAAGGCCACATGAACTTCCATCCACGCCAATCGGCCTTGTGCTTATTCACACGAGCCTTGCCCGAATGCACGGGCGCAGCTGCGATATCGGCTGAAGCCATTTCCAACCCCTCTCCTTCGAAGGTTGACCAAAATGTTTGCGTTATCATCATAACACCATTTGTAACATTGTCCAATCGTGTTGAGTACCGTGTTGAATTAAGGGTTTCTCAGTCACTCTGCTACAATGGTCACGAAGACAACGATGTTATCGTTACCGTAAGCGGCCCTAAGATAAGCGCTGCAAACGAAACACCGACATTAATGAGTCAAGCGAGGGTGAAATGTCGAGGCCAACACAGGTGTCCATGCAAGACATAGCGAAAGCCGCCGGCGTTTCGCCACAGACAGTGTCCCGCGTGGCGAATGGCAGCGATGCGGTGAAACCCGAAACACGCCAGCGTGTCGAAGCTGCAATGGAGCGCCTTGGATATCGTCCGAATTATGCGGCCCGAGCCCTAAAGCACGGCCGCTTCCAGGATATCGGCGTGGTGATGTTCAACACCGCCACGTTCGGCAACGCCCGCATCCTTGATTCTATTGTGGCCAACGCGGCCGATGACGATTATTCAGTCACCATCCAGACCATGCGCCACGGTGCGGAACGCACGCTTTCCGCCGCCATCGATCGCATGCAGCGTCAGCCGGTGGATGGTGTCATCGTAGTGCTGGAGGAACGCATCTCCGATTTCGTCGGATACAAGCCTCCGCGAGAATTTCCAGTCGTGCTCATCTGCGAATCCGCCGCCGACCACTGCCCCACCGTTGACGCCGACCAGTATGGCTGCTCGACCGCTATCGTCGATTACCTGATGAGCAAGGGGCACAAGACCGTCTACCACATTGCCGGACCGTCCACCTCGCGCGCCGCCGAAAGCCGCGCCCGCGGTTGGCGAGAAGCGTTGGAACAAATGGGAGCACGCGTACCGAGCATGTACATCGGCGATTGGTGCGCGGATTCAGGCTACCAGGCCGGCGTGGCGTTGGCCCACGACCCCGACTGCACGGCCATCTACGCCGCCAACGACCAGATGGCGTACGGCGCAATGCTCGGGTTGCAGTCAGTGGGCAAGCGTGTGCCCGAGGATGTCAGCATCGTGGGCGTCGATGATTCGCTGGTCGATATGGTCCCGCGCTTGAACCTGACGACCATGAAGCTGCGCTTTGACGACATTGGCGCCACCGCCTTCTCCATGGTCCGCCGTCAATGCGAAGGCGAGAAGATACCGGTCGGCGTCAAAACCGTAATCCCGCCGGAACTGATTGAACGCGGTTCCGTGCTCGACATCAGCTGACGAGCGGCATGCGCTGGCATCCACTGGTACCTGCCAGTGATCCACCTGCCAGTGATTCATAGGCAACGCCAGGGCATTAGTCAGACCGACATGGCCCAACGGCTGGGCGTGTCACGTCGCTGGCTGATCGAATTTGAACACGCCCGAGTCCCCAATCCCGAATTCTCCACCATTCTCAGCGCCCTGACTGAGCTTGGCTTGTCGCTGGATGTCCGCAAAACCCCGCAGCCCGCCGAACTCTATGAATGGTGACACCATGAGCGAAAACACTCTCAATGCATAAGAAATCAGATCTTAAGCGGCACACGGGAAACGAATTCGCGCTTCTCGCCTGTTATTGGATCGGTGAATCGCAGCATGCGTGCTACCAACTGCAATGGTTGGCTGAAATCGTCGTAGGGGCGCGTCTGGATGCGCGGGTAGAAGTCGTCGCCCACGATGGGCAGGCCGAGCGAATTCATGTGGACGCGCAATTGGTGGGTTTTGCCGGTGCGCGGGTGGAGTGTGTAGCGGCAGATGGGGTGATTCCCCGGATGGGGACCACCCTCCGGCGCTTCGCGCCACCTCCCGTCAGCGGGAGGGAAACAGAGGTCGCCGCGCTCGATGAGGGTTTCGGCGTTGGCCAAACCCGGTTCCTCGAATGCGGCCATCGTGCCGTGTTCCTTGGTGATGTGCGATCGGCGCAGCAATGGGAACGGGCGTGGCGGCTCGACCTGCATGATCGTGCCGAATCGCGGGCGGCTGATCGGCCGGCAGGGCGCCAGGCATTCATAGACCTTGACGGTCTGCCGGTTCTGGAACAGCATCTGATACGCGCCGCGGCAGGCCGGATCCCGCACGAACACCAATACGCCGGCGGTCATGCG
>ENA-OQKI01000344-OQKI01000344.1-human-gut-metagenome-genome-assembly--contig:-NODE-344-length-10402-cov-2.741022_pt1 | contig 10402 bp, 9 predicted proteins | sample MGYA00242778_ERZ504798 | MGnify/ENA primary metagenome ERZ504798 (study PRJEB26092, sample SAMD00036414) | human gut metagenome | host: Homo sapiens | study: EMG produced TPA metagenomics assembly of... | reverse complement strand
TGTGCGCGATGGCATGGACGTATCCAACATAAGAGCGCGTAAAGGCAACGCCCGCTTTATACGCCGCCGAAAGCATATTGCGGCGCGCACGCATGTTGCCACCGCACTCATAGGCCTCGAGCAAATTGTCGTGGATGAGCTGCACCGCCTGGCGCGCCATCTTGCGCGTATAGGGCGTGGTGCTGCGCCCGATAAAGGCCTCGACGGCATGTGTCAGGGCGTCCATGCCCGTTTGCCCCGTAATGGAGGCGGGCAGGCCGCGCGTAAACTCGGGGTCGTGCACCGCAAAGCGCGGGATCAGCACAAAGTCGTTAATGGGATACTTGTAGTGCGTCTCGTCGTCGGTAATTACCGCTGCAAGCGTGACCTCGCTTCCCGTGCCCGCCGTGGTGGGAACGGCGATGAGCAGCGGCAGGCGACGATGGATACGCAACAGGCCGCGCATCTTGTTGATGGGCTTCTTTGGCTGCGCGATGCGCGCGCCCACGCCCTTGGCGCAGTCCATGGCCGAACCGCCGCCAAAGCCGATAATGGCCTGGCAGGCGCTCTCTCGATACAGAGATGCCGCTTCCTCCACGTTTGAGACCGTGGGGTTCGCACATGTTTCGGCATAGACCGCAGCGCTAATTCCCTTGGACGCGAGCGCTGTCTCGAGCGGTGCCGTGAGCCCCAGACGGGCAATGCCGGGATCTGTCACGATAAGAACATGGTGTATTGAACGCTTTTGAAGCACTGCGGGCACTTCCTCAGCGTGCTCTAAAATGCGTGGCTCGGTATAGGGCAGCACCGGCAATGCGATGCGAAAAACCGTTTGATACGTTCGGCACCAGGCGCGGCGGGCTAGATGCATAAAGGAAGCTCCTTCATTTGTTGATTGGTCAACATTTGCTCGACCGATTGTACTCATCGGAGGTCGCACGAGGTCTAGCAATCGTTAATCAATCAACATCTACACATGCTTAAATTGTTTTATTAAAAATCATTCCTAATAGGCTTCACATTCGGTCTCATTTATGGATAATAGAACTCGTCAAGACGCACGTCCGGAGAGGGCCCTTACGGGACCGGACGAGCGCACCATCGCCATCGATCGAAAGGATCGAATCATGAAGTTTGTTTGCCCCGTTTGCGGTTATGTGGAAGAGTTCGACGGCGACCAGCTGCCCGAGGATTTCAAGTGCCCCCAGTGCGGCGTTCCCGGCTCTCGCTTCCTGAAGCAGGAGGAGGGCCAGCTCGAGTGGGCTGCCGAGCACGTCGTGGGCGTCGCCAAGATGGAGGGCGTCTCCGAGGACATCGTTGCCGATCTGCGCGCCAACTTTGAGGGCGAGTGCTCCGAGGTCGGTATGTACCTGGCCATGGCTCGCGTTGCTCATCGCGAGGGTTATCCCGAGATCGGCCTGTACTGGGAGAAGGCTGCCCACGAGGAGGCCGAGCATGCCGCCAAGTTCGCCGAGCTCCTGGGCGAGGTCGTGACCGATTCCACCAAGAAGAACCTCGAGATGCGCGTTGAGGCCGAGAATGGCGCCACCGCCGGCAAGACCGATCTTGCCAAGCGCGCCAAGGCCGCTGGCCTCGATGCCATCCACGACACCGTGCACGAGATGGCTCGCGACGAGGCCCGCCACGGCAAGGCTTTCGCTGGCCTGCTCAAGCGCTACTTTGGCTAAGCCAACTGCCTGAGACATAACCTCTAGCTCGAAGAAGGCCCGGACCGTATTGGTTCGGGCCTTTTTGTGTCTCGAGGACTCGTTAACGCCCTGAAATAGAGCTATCTTCGGCATCGGTCTCTCGTCAAAAACTAAGTGAGTAGACTTTTCGAAACTTGCCGAGCAGACCATCCGTATTGCTTTATAAAGTCGCAGGTAAATGACTTGTTTCAAAACGGCCTGGTCGCCAAAGTGCCAAAAGCCTACTCACTTAGAACCGCAGCCGTCCACGATCGAGCTGTTTTGCGTCTAACGGGCATCTTTCCGTCGATTACTCCCAATTTTGTCCAGTCAACGAATAGTTCAGACCGGAGTAATGTCTCAGCCCTTTGCTCATCTGAGCTTTTATCACGATATTCAGCATCGAGCATCCTGCATATGGCCTTAACGATCGCGCGGAATCTATCCTCATCGGATATCTGTCTGTGTGTCAGGAGAAGTACATCGTAGCCCATGGCCTGAAGGGCCGTCATGCGGTCAGCGTCACGCAAGCCATCCCCTGCGCGTCCGTGCGAGGCCTTTCCCTGACATTCAATGGCCACCTGTCGCCTGCCGTCCGGCGAAGAAAGAAGTAGGTCGATATATACACGGGACTTTCCCACAATCGCTCGAGCACTTGTGCTTAGCATCACTTCAACATTAAGCTCTATGCCGCAAAAACCTTCGCCTCCCAGGGATCGCGGCAGTGCAAGTAGCAAATACGCCTCGACCTCAAAAGGCGACGCGGCGCCCAATGGAACGAGTTGCGATACCGCTATAAATCTATTGCCGTAACGCATCCCGCAAACATCTGAACAAAAACGGTCAAGGTCTCCGCCCAAAACCAAAGCGTCTCGACGCCATAAATTTGAGGCGGTGCCGTCCTCGGACGGGCAGCGCACCCAACCGAACGTTGTCGAAATCGCGCCCGAATCAATTGCACGCGAAAGCTCCGCCTCAAGTGCCGCCGGCAGGGCACACACCGCAAACAAGCCACACATCTCCGCCAATACCAAAAGAAGCTGAAGATCCGTCAGATGCCGCAACATGATGAATGCCGTCAGTAGAGGAGACGTAATCAAAACCCCATGCTCCGTTCCCAGCACGGATTCCCTGGGAAGCTCACCAAGAAACAGCCGCTGCCTAATGCTGGCAGGACAAGTCCGTTTGTTTCTCGACCGAACCAATGTATACAACGGAAAACCGAGCGCGACCGCAGCCGTCGGGTTGCGGGCGAGATCATATCGCTGCCGGTCTTCTTCCGGTCGTGGAAGCGGCGGACACAAAGCGCGGACTTGAGGAGGCAAACGCCAGTACCTAAAAGCTGATATGTCACAAAGTAGATCCTTCATAGGCACAGGAAAACACGAATTTCAACCCAGTCAGTCACGCATTGGCGCGAACGCACCAAAAATGGCGCCGAACGGACTGCCAAGTTTTCAACAGCCCTCCCCAACTGGCCAAAAGCTTGCCGAGAGCTGGACGAAGCCCTGTTGAAAACCCCATTTTTTCTCATGCAGGAGCTTTGCGCGGCAAGTGAGTAGACTTTTTTGAACATCCCGAGCAGGCCGGTCATCCTGCTTTTCAAAACCGCAGGTAGATAGCTTGTTACAAAACTGCCTGGTCGCCAAAGTGCTAAAGGTCTACTCACTTAGGTTGCAGAGTGCCCCCCCATTAGCTGCAATTCCAAGGTAGTTAGTACTTTTGGACTCAGATCGTCATACTGAACAAGAATTTGAGTTGAGTTTTCAGGGACAGATGCGCCATCGGCACACCAAAAACAGTCACCGATATCGATAAAAGGGATGCTCGAGCGCGTGAGGGCCCGTGCAAAAGAGCTTCCGCCCGCGTCACACTCCACGGCCACGACGCAGTAAAGGCCGGCGTCCGCGTACTCGATCGAGACTTCCCCTGCCGGAAACGTTTTCCGTACAAGCGCCGCCAGGCCATCACGCGCCCCACGAGCACGAACGCGCACGCGGTTCACATGTCGCTCGTAATCACCCGATTCCAGCAAACGCGCCAAGGCAACCTGATCAACAGAACTTACCGACGAGGCGTAGAAACCAAGGTTGCGTTTAAACCTCTCCATTAGTTCATCGGGCAGCACCATGTACGCCAAACGTAACGCCGATGAAAGGCTCTTCGAAAACGTGTTGGTGTAGATAACCGACTGGGCGGCATCGATCGACGCGAGCGCGGGAATCGGCTTGCCGGCAAGGCGAAACTCACAATCAAAGTCATCTTCGATGAGATACCGACCCGGTCGCTCGGCGGCCCAGCTGAGCAGCGCGTAGCGACGCGCAATGCTCGTCACAAGGCCGGTCGGATACTGATGGGACGGCATCAGATGAAGGACATCGGTCCCGCTTTTTCTGCAGAGTGCTCAAGACCACGCCCTCATCATCCAACGGGATATGTCGAACTTTGCAGCCCATGGCCTGATAGATGCGCGTCAGGCGCAAATAGCCCGGATCCTCAACGGCATACACCTTGTCGGCTCCAAGCAACTGAACCAACATGGTATCGAGCAGCTGGGCGCCCGCACCGATAACGATATTGTCGGGATTGACATTCATGCCCCTTGTCCCGCGCAGATGGCGCGCAATCGCACGTCGCAGTCGAGCGGTGCCCTGCGCCGGTGCGGGCGAAAAGATTTCACGTTCGTCTTCGGACGTCAGCGTCGCCCGTAGCGCACTTTGCCAAAGCCGCGCCGCCTCCAAAGCGGAAGGAGAAAGTGCGTCGAATCGCTCTGCCTGCCCCATGGCATCATGCGCGCTGGGACCAACAGGGACAGCATCTCGGTCGATATCCCCCGCAGCCAAAGCCAAAACCGGCGCATCCGGGAGCTCGCACGCGTAGTAGCCACGACGCGGCATTGAGCAAATATAGCCCTCGGCAAGCAACTGGCTATATGCATTCTCGATGGTAATGACACTGATACCCAGATGACTCGCAAAGGCGCGCTTAGACGGCAGATGCTCCCCCGCCGCAATACGGCCAGCAACAATATCATCGCGAATTTGCTGGTAAACATACTCATAGAGCGATGCTTCGCCGCGTTTTTCCAAATTGTAGTCAAGCATGGGTCTATCACCTGACCTTATTGAATCATTCAATCTGGCATTAGTCTGACCTTGTTATTATCTCGAAAACTGAGTATTTCGCCATACCCAGCTCCCCGATAGGATGTTCCGTCAAGCAATGCACATGCCAACCAAGGGAGCAACCATGGCAGAACAGACCAGCAAGGCCGATCGCGTCAAACTCAATCGCGAGCTCGCGCAGATGCTCAAGGGCGGCGTCATCATGGACGTCACCACGCCCGAGCAAGCACGCATCGCCGAGGAGGCGGGCGCCTGCGCCGTCATGGCGCTCGAGCGCATCCCGGCCGACATCCGCGCCGCAGGCGGCGTCTCGCGCATGAGTGATCCCAAGATGATCAAGGGCATCCAAAAAGCTGTCTCCATCCCCGTTATGGCCAAGTGCCGCATCGGCCACATTGTCGAGGCGCAGATCCTGCAGGCCATCGAAATCGACTACATCGACGAATCCGAGGTCCTCTCCCCCGCCGATGATGTCTATCACATCGACAAGACCCAGTTTGACGTGCCGTTTGTCTGCGGCGCCCGCGATCTGGGCGAGGCACTGCGCCGTGTTGCCGAGGGCGCCACGATGATTCGCACCAAGGGCGAGCCGGGCACGGGCGACGTCGTTCAGGCCGTGCGCCATATGCGCAAGATCCAAAAGCAGATCCGCGACGTTGTTGCCCTGCGCGACGACGAGCTCTTTGAGGCAGCCAAGCAGCTGCAGGTTCCGGTCGAGCTGGTGCGCGAGGTCCATGCCGCGGGCAAGCTCCCCGTCGTAAACTTTGCCGCCGGCGGAGTCGCGACCCCGCCGACGCCGCGCTGATGATGCAGCTGGGCGCCGAGGGCGTCTTTGTTGGCTCGGGCATCTTTAAGAGCGGCGACCCCGCCAAGCGCGCCGCCGCCATCGTCAAGGCCGTGGCAAACTTCACCGACGCCAAGCTCATCGCCGAGCTTTCGGAGGACCTGGGCGAGGCCATGGTGGGCATCAACGCCGACGAAATCGAGATCATCATGGAGGAGCGCGGGCGCTAGTCCAGCAGAAAGGATCGCACATGAGCGATTATGCAGACCAAACGGTCGCCGTGCTGGCGGTCCAAGGCGCTTTTGCCGAGCACGAGGCGAGGCTGTCCGAGCTGGGCACACGTTGTATTGAGTTGAGGCAGGCGGCCGATTTGAAGCAGGACTTTGACCGTCTGGTACTTCCCGGCGGCGAGTCTACCGTTCAAGGGAAGCTGCTTGATGAGTTGGGCATGCTCGAGGAGCTTCGTGCCCGTATCGTTGAAGGCATGCCCGTCCTGGGCACCTGCGCCGGCCTGATTCTGCTGGCTCACGACCTTGCCGCCCACGACGATAAGGGCACGCCGCGTTTGGCAACCATGGATGTACTTGTCGAGCGCAATGCCTACGGCAGGCAGCTCGGCAGCTTTCGAACCAAGGGGCAGGTATCCGGCATCGACGGTGAAGCGCCACTGACGTTCATCCGCGCGCCCCGCATCGTCGAGGTCCACGGCGACGCCAAGGCCTTAGCGAAAGTCGACGGCCGTATCGTCGCCGCCCGTCAGGGCAACCAGCTCGGCGTAACCTTCCACCCCGAACTCGACGAAGACACCCGCCTCCACGAACTGTTCCTACAAATGTAGGCAAAGTAGAACGAGCGTGGATTTTCGGACACATAACAAATGAGAGTGGATAATCTCCCACTTTGAACTTGGATGCAGGCTCAAACCGGGAGATTATCCACTCTTGTTCTATGTAGTCGTTTAAGAACGTCCCCAATGACTACAAGGAGTGTCCCAAGCTGCCGGCAGAAAAGGAACGTCCCTAACTGCCGCATCCGGAGCAAGACAACGCCGCAGGCAGAGGACGGACAGCGAGCGGGTCGCATTTGAGGCAAGGTGACGTGAAACGAAAGGGCGCTGACCTTCTGGTCGCGCCCTTGAAGTTGAACGTCAGATTGTCCAAATGCGGCCCGCGCAGCGTCGGCCGGTTACGGCGTTTGGTAAAACGCCGTAACTAAAAACGGTTGCCGCGGAAGCCGCCACCGTTGCGGCCGCCACGGTCGCCACCGCGACCGCCGCGGTCGTTACCACGGTTGCCGCCGAAGCCGCCACGGTTGCCACCGCGATCGCCATAGCCACCACGGTTGCCGCCAAAGCCGCCGCGACCGCCACGGTCGCCGCCACGGTCACCAAAGCCGCCACGGCCACCGCGATCGCCACCGCGGCCGCCGCGGTCACCGCCACGGCCACCGCGATCGCCAAAGCCGCCGCGACCGCCACGGTCGCCGCCACGGCCACCGCGCTCGTCACGGCCGCCGCGAGGACCGCGGTCCTCGTCCAGGCCCATGGCGACGAGCGGAGCGATAACCTTATCGAGGGCAGCCATCAGCTCGGTGGCCTCCTCGTAAGAAAGCTCGGGCAGGAGCTTCTCCTTCTTGTTGGCAAGCTCGACCAGGCCCTCAGCGGCATCCTCGGCAGCGAAGACGACGATCTTGCGCATATCGCCCTCAGCATCGTCGATGCGGCCGACCAAATCGGCAGCCTCGGCCTCGGCCATCAGGCCATCGAGCTCACGGAGGCGCATGCCCAGCAGGTCGGACATTTCCTTCTGCTCCATCTTGGGCTTGAGGTCAAGAAGCTTGATGGCGCGCTCGATGTTCGCCATGCGCTCGGCCTTGGCCTCCTCCTCCTTGGAAATAGCAAAGCGACGGCTACGCAGCAGGCGGGCGGCCTTCTGCATCTTGTCCATCAGCTCTTCGTCATCGTAATCAACGGCGGCCTCGACAACCTCGGCCTCCTCGGCGGAAACCTCGTCAGCAGCCTCAACCTCAGCAGCTTCGGTCTCCACGGTCTCGACTGCCTCGACCTCGGCAGCCATGGTCTCGTTCTCGGTCTCGTTCATGATCTCTTCGTTCTCAGACATGAGACTCCTTCTTGGCCCTCTCGGGCATCATCGCCCCATTCGCGGGGCCCGTCGCGCACTCTTTGCGCTTTATACATTCATGCCTCTCGGCAAAACGTCCATTAGTTTATGGTGTCGCCATCCAATCTAGCTGCAGAATCTATGTGCACACATTAATGCGACATGTGCGACTCGCGGCGAGCGTACACCAGCGACACCGCGAACCCGACAACGGCAATCACGGCCGCCACGCGCACGGCGGCTGCAAATCCTATCGCCTGGGCAACGTCCGACGCAACGCCCGCGGCGCCAGCAGCCACCGCAGAACTCGAAAGCAGGCCGATAAACAGCGACGGACCAAACGACGCGGCAATCATGTTCCACGTGTTGAGCAATGCCGTTCCGTGAGGATGTTCAGCGGCAGGCAGCGTCTCCAAGCCGGCCGTTTGCGAGGGGCTCAACACCAAACCGACTCCGGCATACACCACAACGGTCAGCGCCACGACGACGCCGATGTTCATGCTTGCCGCCGTCATCGAGATGGCAGTCTGTCCCACGGCAATCAGGGCAAAGCCGACCGGCAGCAGCGGCCATGCGCCACGGGCGTCCATCACGCGTCCGCCCACAATCGAGGTCACAGCGTTGCAGGCAATTGCCGGCAAAATGAGCAGGCCCGCAACAAGCGCGGTCATGCCGTATGCGCCCTCAAAATAGAGCGGCAACAAAACGCTCATCGAGAACGTCGTCATCATCGACACCACCACAAGCAAGCACGCAGGCCAAAAACGAACGCTCGCCATGGGACGCACGTTAAGCACCGGATGCTCGAGCTTAAGCTGGCGGGCCGCAAACAGGCCGAGCAGCACAACGGCGGCAAAAAGCGTCACGATGCCGGCAATCAGATTGGTCGAGAACTCGCCTACGGAATACACAAATGCCGTAATGCCGGCAGCGAGCAAAACAACCGACAGAATATCAAGCGTGGCGTTCGAGCGCTCTCCGACATTCTGAACAAGCTTTACGCCCGCCGCAGCGACCACAATGCCGCCCACCAGCGGCACTACGAACACCGCCCTCCAGCCAAACAACGTGCACATAAGACCGCTGATCACAGGTCCAAACGCCGGCCCCAGCGTAATGCAGGCACCGCCCAGGCTCAGATACAGACCGAGCTTCTCGCGCGGCGCGCAAGACAACACCACGTTCATCATGAGCGGGAACAAGATGCCCGATCCCGCAGCCTGCAAAATACGACTTGGCAGCAAAACGGTAAACGACGGGGCGACCAGGCACAGGACTTCTCCGGCGACCATGCATCCGCATGCGAAAAACAGCAGCTTGCGCGTCGAGAAACGACCGGACAGAAAGGCCATGATGGCCGTAAAGATCGACGTCACGATCATGTATCCCGAAACGAGCCACTGCGCCGTGGTAGCGCTCACCGAAAAGACCGCCATGATGTCGTGCAACGCCACGTTAATAATGTTCTCGTTAAACGCGGCGACAAAGGCTGCAGTATACATTACGACGAGAAACGCCGCAGTGGCCGATGGCGCTACTTGAACTTGTTGCTGAGATTTGCTCCCCATGCATTTCCTTCCTCTTGGAACGACAGTCGCATCGCCCCAGAGGAACAGTCCAGGGCGAGCATGAGCCCTAGACTTACGTCAGACGCCGCACGCGACGGATCCGACAACATGGTCCAACGTTGAAAGATTGTAACGCTGACGCGCAGCTTTCCTTCCGCGCTATTATTAAAAGTCCACGAAAGCACGAGACATGAGGAGCCCGCCATGATTAAGCCCATCATGAAATCCGAGTTCTTTTTGCGCCTGCCTTCCGAAGACGCGGGACCCGACGATGCCGCGACCGGGCAGGACCTCCTGGATACGCTCCATGAGCATGAGCACGAGTGCGTGGGCCTTGCCGCCAACATGATTGGCGTGCGCAAACGCATCATCTGCGTAAAGGACGGCAACAGGGCGCTGCTGATGTACAACCCTCAAATTCTTGAGCAGGTCAATTCCTATCAGACGAGCGAAGGATGTCTCTCGCTTTCCGGCGAGCGCCCCTGTACTCGCTATCGCCGCATTAAGGTTGAGTATTTGGACGAGAATTTCGTCCACCGCATCAAAAACTTCTCGGGCTACACCGCCGAGATCATCCAACACGAAATCGACCACTGCAACGGGATTGTTATTTAGACAGCCAGGGTAACGATGCAGGTTGAGCACACGACAGCAAGCGAGCCGCATTTGCGCCAAGGTGACGTGAAATGAAAGGGCGCTGACCTTCTGGTCGCGCCCTTGAAATTGAACGTCAGATTGGCGTGAATGCGGCTCGCGCAGCGTCAAGTGGTCCGCCGTTCGGTAGAACGGCGGAACTAATTAGCTCTGACGGTAATGGTCGAAGAAGTCGGCGAGGTCTTCGAGGGACTCTTTGAGTACTTCCATGCGCGGCAGGTACACGATACGGAAGTGGTCGGGCTCAGCCCAGTTGAAGCCGCCGCCGCGCGTGATCAGGATCTTCTTCTCGTGCAGCAGGTCAAGGGCGAACTGCTCGTCATCGGTAATGTTGAACTTCTTCACATCCATCTTGGGGAAGATGTAGAACGCCGCACGCGGCTTAACCACCGAGATGCCGTCAATCTTGTTGAGCGCCTCATACACAAAGTTGCGCTGCTCGTAGACACGACCGCCCGGGCGGATATAGTCGTTGACCGACTGA
>ENA-OQKI01000342-OQKI01000342.1-human-gut-metagenome-genome-assembly--contig:-NODE-342-length-10419-cov-2.060338_pt1 | contig 10419 bp, 7 predicted proteins | sample MGYA00242778_ERZ504798 | MGnify/ENA primary metagenome ERZ504798 (study PRJEB26092, sample SAMD00036414) | human gut metagenome | host: Homo sapiens | study: EMG produced TPA metagenomics assembly of... | reverse complement strand
AAGCCGACGACTGCACCCTCGCCGAGAGCGCAAACACGCTTTTCGCCGTCAACGCCGGGGATATCCGCGGCAGTTGTGGTTTCGAGCACGATGGCGTAATCGGGTCTGATGCTGAACGCCGAAGCTTTCGCGCCGCGTGTGCCTATCTCCTCCTGAACGCTGAATGAGAAATCCGCGTCATACTCGAGCTCGCTCTTTATCATCTCAATCATCACTGCGCAGCCCATTCTGTCATCGAGCGCTCTGCCCTGAACGAAGCCGTCGCCGAATTTTCTTATTCCCGAGTCGAACACCACAGTATCGCCCAAAGAGACATGTTCGCGCGCCTCGTCCGCCGACTCCGCGCCGATATCGATATACATCTCATCAGACTTCGGCATATTGAGTTCCTCTTCTTTGGAGAGCATATGAATCGGCTTGAGCCCAACAACGCCGCTTATCTCTTTATCGCCGACCTTCACGCTTCTGCCGAGATAAACACGGGGATCGACGCCGCCGACGGCAGAGAATTTGAGCATACCCTCATCGGTTATATAAGTGACGATCATGCCGACCTCGTCCATATGGGCGTCGAACATAACTTTATTTTTCGCGGGGCTCTTTCCCTTTTTGTGCACGATAAGATTGCCGAGCGGATCGACGCGCCAATCGGCGAAGCCGTCTATCTCGGAGATTATGAACTCGCGCACCTTATCTTCCCTGCCGGACACGCCGCCTATCGAGCAGAGTTTTTCGAGCAGTCCGTACATCATGCCGCGCCCCCTTTTCGATTATATATGCCGCCATAAGTCGGGCGACTGCCTCGATATCATTTAGATCGACTATCTCAGCCGCAGTGTGCATATTTCTCTGCGGAATAGAGATGAGTCCCATTCTGACTCCGCTTCCGGCAACCTGAATCTCGTCGGCGTTGGTGCCCGTACTGCCGCTCATGACCTCGCACTGGCGAGCGATGCCGTTTTCGTCGGCGATGCGCTCAAGGGTGCGGGACATCGAATAATCGAGCGAGGGCGAGAAGCCTATCATCGCGCCGCCGCCGAGCTTGCCGCACTTCTCCTTTTTGAGTCCCGGAGCCATGGCGAAGCTGACATCAACGGCGATAGCCTCATCGGGTGCAGCCGCAAAGCCGCCCGCCGCCGCGCCGCTGCCGCCCGTCTCCTCCTGAGACGAGAACAGCACGCTGATGCGGCAACCGTGATTTTTATCTTTGAGCAGTTCAAGGCAGCGAAGTATCGCCGCAACGCCCGCTCTGTCATCGAGCGCGGCGCAGCTGACTCTGCCGCCGAGCAGCTCTTTCGGGGTGCTGTTGACGGTGATGCGCATACCGGGGCGCACTATTTTCTTGACCTCGTCGGCGGTCATGCCGACATCTATTGAAAGGTCTTCAATCTTTTTCGCTTTTTTGTCATCGTCGCCCGAGGCGAGATGCGGCGGAGTCGAAGTTATCACGCCGAAAAGCGGCTCGTCACCCCACACCGTCACCTGCTCCGCAGCGAGGACCCGCGCATCCATTCCGCCGACGCGCGCAAATTTTATAAAGCCGCTGTCGTCGATAGCGGTAACGGTCATTCCTATTCTGTCTATATGAGCGTCGAGCATGATATGCAACCCGTCGCCGCCCGTATCTCCGCACACGCTGCCGAGCGTGTCAATATGCGCGGGCATATACTCTTCGAGCATTGATTTTGCAAGCAGAGCCGCTTCGTTCTCGTTGCCGGAGGTTCCGTTTGCGCCCGCGAGCGCCAAAACAACGGATTTCAAATCTTTATTTTGAACAAGTTACATCTTCCTTTCTAAAAATTAAGTTGAAAAACACAAAAATATGGAGTATTATAATAATTGACAACAAAGTCAAGTAATCGATTGGAGAGATAGCAATGAGTCAGTCGCATCACCATCATCACCATCACAAAAAAAGACGAAGAAAAAGGTTATTATAACAATAGCTGTTATTCTTCTCGTCATAGCGATTCCGCTGACTGCGGGACTGATCACGGTCAACCACTATTTGGGCAAGATAAACTATGAGGAAGAGACAAAGGACATCAATCCGGAGCTCACAGAGAATCTCTCAGACCCGAACGCGGACAAGGATATATCCGAAAATATAGACGATCCGCGCATGTGGTATAACGACAACATTATCAACATTCTGCTCATCGGACGCGATCTCGGTCACGGTTCTAAATATTATTCCCGCGCCGACTCGATCATAGTCGTTTCGATAAACAAGCTCAACAACGACATCAAGCTCGTCTCACTTTCGCGAGCAACCTATGTCTCTATCCCCGGTCACGGCAACGCCCGACTCAATGCGGCGCACGCCTACGGCGGATCGAAGCTGCTTATCGACACGATAGAGCAGAACTACAAGATAAGAATCGACCACTATGTGAGCATCGATTTCAACGGCTTCATCAAAGCCATTGACGCGCTCGACGGAGTTGACATAGCGCTGACAGAAAGCGAAGTGAAGGCTCTCTCGCCGATACTCAAGCAGAACGGCACCGTAGTAAAGGGCGCCGGAACCTATCACCTCAACGGCAACGAGGCTCTCGAATATGCCCGCCTGCGCGAAATAGACAGCGACAGAGTGAGAACAGAGCGTCAGAGAACGATTCTTATGGCAATCTTCGCGAAGTTCAAGAAGATGTACTCGACCGAAAACTATTCGACCCTGCTCAGCAAGAGCACGAAGTTCCTCGATCAGGTTCTGCCGCTCGTGAGCACCGATTTCACAAAGAGCGAGATAATCAGCCAGGCAACGACATACGCCGGATATCTCAAGTGGCCCGTGACCGAAGCTATCATCCCGAGAGACAAGACTCCGCTGACAAAGATAAACGGCATTGAAGTGCTGATAGTCAACTGGGCAAAGGTCAAGAATGACATTCACGAAGTCCTCTATCCCGGCATTGAGCCCCAGGAGCAATCCTGAGGCTCATAGATAGGATAATTTACAGCTCGACGCCGCCGACAGGGCGGACAGAGAGAATATAGCACGAACCCGAACCGAATACTTTTCCATCAGGTCTTTGTACTCATCAAGCTTATTGAGCGGTACAAAGGCCTGAATTGTTCCTGCGAAGCCGCCGCCGTGGACTCTCCATGCGCCGCAGCCGTCAAGCAGCTTTTCGCTCAGCGAAAGCGCGAGCGACACAGGCTGCTCGGACGCTTTCTTACAGGAATAGACATTCTGGTTGTACATATAAGAAGAGCGTCCGCTCTCGATAATATATTTCTTGAAAGTCTCGAAGTCGCCCGCTTTGAGCGCAGCTGCCTGCTTCTCGACACGCGCGTTGTCGCCATAGAAATGCATGGCGCGAAGCACAGCTCTGTCGCCGCAGGAGGAGCGGATATCGGCTATGTTCTTCATGAACTCGTCCTCGTCGACCTCGCGCAGGACGCTCTTGCCGAGGTATTCGGCGACGCTCTCCATCTCTTTGCGCACGGCGGCATACTCATCGGTAAGATCCGAGTGGCTTCCGCCGGTATCCACGATGCAAAGAGCATATCCACAGGAGGCAAAATCAAAATCGAGCTTCTCGATAACGGGATTTACGGGGTCGGCAAAGTCAATCTCAACGAACGAGCCGACCGAGCTTGTCATCTGATCGAGCAGACCGCAGGGCTTGCCGAAGAACTTGTTCTCCGCCGCCTGAGCTATCTGCGCGATTTCAACATCGCTCACCTTGCCGTCGTTAAACAGATGATTGAGGATAGTTCCGAGCAGGACTTCAAACGCCGCAGAGGACGAAAGGCCCGAGCCGGAGAGCACATCAGACGCCGTCGCCGCATCGAATGCGCCGATATTATATCCGCGTGACTTGAACTCGGCGCACACGCCGCGGACAAGCGCCTTTGACTTGCCAAACTCGGCTTCGTGCGGCTCGAGGTCGCTGATATTGATCGTGTCCATGGCGTAGCCTTCGCTCTTGACATTGACTACGGTGCCCTCGCCCTTCGCGGCAACGGCTATGGCATCAAGATTGACGCTCGCGGCAAGCACGCGGCCGTGGTTATGGTCGGTGTGGTTGCCGCCGATTTCGGTTCTGCCGGGTGCGCTGAAGAGACCCGCCTCACGGCTCGAACCGTAAAACTCCTCGAACTCGCCGATAACGCGGCAATAGCGCTTTTTCTGAGCATCGACGGTGCCGGACGGATAGAGCTTTGAAAGCTCGGCGTCATATGCGCCGTCGGTCATTCTTTTTTTCAGAACATCTGTGGTATACATAAATCTACCTCGTTTCCGTGATATTAATTATCTTTATTTTTCTTTGAGCTTGAAACGCTCTTTTCAACTAAAAGCCATATGAGGTTGACGCACAAAAGCGATGCGCCGCTTATGGTCAGGGCTATCATCAGGGGCACAAGGAACGCAGACGAGAGCGGATCGAAAACGTTAGTACCCATGAAAGTATAGGACAGCAGCTTCGGCGCAAAGCCCGCCGCCGAAAGCAGGATGAACTGCCAATAAGGGAACCTGAGCGAGCCGTAAATCCGGCTGACGCTGCCGAGCGGGAATCCGGGGATAAGGCGCAGGGCAAAAAGCAGAGCCTTGTTGACCTTGCCGGAGCTCTCGATTATCTTTCTGGCGCGTTCATTCTTGCTGATTATCTTCCATGCGTTCCCGCTGCCGAACTTCATACCCTCGAAATATTTGATGCTCATCATAATGATAATCCCGAGGAAGTTCACTATCAACGCCCAATATGACGGCAGAACGACGCCGGTAAGGACGCAGATCGCCGAGACCGCGAGGAACGGGATAAAGGTGCGCACAAGAAAGACTATCAGCATGGCGAGCACGAACTTCCAGCTGATGCCGAGCGACTGTATGAGCTGCTCTGCTTCAAGCAGCTTTTCCTGATAGACCTTATACCAGAGCCACAGCTGGTCATATCTCAGCAGATAGACAACTACCGAGACGACCGCGGCGGATATCAGCAATGCGAAGCCCGCGGCGTTCATTATGCCGCTTCGTGTCCAATGCTTTTTCAAGCCTTCACCTCAACAAAAGTTTACATATAATTGTATAACATATTTCAGATCTTTTCAACTCAAACCGCACAAATTTTGGCGCAAATATCTTTTAAGCGAACGCACAATATGATATAATAGTATCATGATGTGTAATATGCACACAGACATATTATTCAACAGGTCAAGAGGAGGAATTTTCATGGGCAAGAAAGCTGTCGTTCTCAGCGGAGGCGGAGCAAAGGGCGGCTATCAGATAGGGGTCTGGAAGGTGCTCAGGCAGATGGGATTCACGCCCGACATCGTCGTCGGCAACATCCGTCGGCGCACTCAACGGCGCGCTCATGGCGCTCGACAATTTCGACGCGGCGCTCGACATCTGGGAAAACATGAGCATGGACAGCGTGTTTCAGAATTTCGTCAACATGTCCGACGAAGAAAACCCCGACCGTGAATCATACATAAAAGAGCTCGCAAAAGAGGCTATTTTCAAGGGCGGCGCGGACTACACCCCGCTGCAGGAGCGCGTCAAATCGCTCATGGACGAAGAGAAGCTTCGCACCTCGCCGATACGCTTCGGACTGGTCACGACGATGTTCCCGAAGATAAAGCCGGTCGAAGTTTTCATCGAAGATATTCCCGAGGGCAAAGCCGCAGACTATGTGCTCGCGAGCGCGGCGGCGTTCCCGTTCATGAAGTCATATAAAATCGGCGAATCCGCTTTTGTCGACGGCGGATATTCGGACAACATGCCGGTTAAAATGGCTATCGAAGCGGGCGCTGACGACATTGTGGTTGTCAACATCGGCAAGAACCCCGGCGCAAAGTTCGGCGAGGCGGACAATGTCTCGTTCAAATATATCAGCAGCAAAAAGCCGCTCAACGATGTTTTCGGCGGTATGCTGATGTTTGACGGCGACATATCGCGCGGGAACATCCGCCAGGGCGAGCTCGACGCATACAAGGCATATGATCTGCTCGACGGATATTACTATGCGTTCAAGAAATACGAAAAATACAAGATCGCGCCGTTTGAGCCATACTGCGCGAAGAAATTCGACGCGATATTCTCGGGTCTCCCGAGCGCGGGCAGAATAGAGAGAGGCGGACGCGAGAGCGTGCTGAACTTCCTGCGCGGATACGACGACAGACCGTTTGAGTTCAACTCCAACGTACTCTACTGCGCCGAGACCGCCGGCGATATTTTCGGCATCAACACGCGCGAGGAATACACCGTCGCGAGCTTCGACAAGCTCATAAACGAGAACGCGACGGCGCTCATAACCGAGGAATATGGCACAAAAATCGATGAACTGACCGAGAAGCTCGACAAGGGCTTGAGCCTTGATTTGCTCAAGATGGTGGCGAACAATTTTGACAAAAAGTTTCTGCTCGCCTACACACTGAAAAATTCTGCTTGGCGACAGGATAGAATACTCAGACAAGCGCAGGCTTTGGCTGATAGCGGACATCATGCCGCAGGTATTCTGCGCCGCGCTCTACTGCTGCGCGTCGATACTCAACGTCAAAGAACACGGAAAGGAAACGCAGGATGAAGATAGTAATTCTTGACGGATACACAACGAACCCCGGGGATCTCAGCTGGGATTTTCTCAACGAATTCGGCACATACACGGTCTACGACCGCACGCCGAAGGAGAAGATAGTCGAGCGCGCTCAGGGGTGCGATATAATCATAACCAACAAGACGCCTATAGACGCCCGGACGATAGCTACTCTGCCGGAGCTCAAGTTCATCACTCTGCTGAGCACGGGCTTCAATGTTGTTGACGTTGATTTTGCGCGCGAAAAGGGCATCCCGGTTTCAAACGTGCCGTGCTACAGCACCTCGGCGGTGGCTCAGCTCGTGTTTGCGTTCATTCTTGAACACACCAACCGCGTTGCGCTGCACAGCGAAGCGGTCCACGGCGGCGAATGGAGCAGCTGCCCGAACTTCTGCTTCTGGAAGTCCCCGCTGACCGAGCTTCAGGGCAAGACTATAGGCATCATCGGCTACGGCAAGATAGGCAAGGCGGTCGCAAAAATCGCAGAAGCTTTCGGCATGGATGTGCTCGCAAATTCGCGCTCCGCAAAAGTCGGAGACTGCGACGGGGCGGTCAGATTCGTTGAGACCGACGAGCTGCTTAAAAAGTCCGACTTTGTGACTCTCCACTGCCCGCTGACTCCGCAGACAACCGGGCTTGTAAACGCCGAGTTTATTGCGAAGATGAAGCCGAACGCATTTCTCATCAACACCTCGCGCGGACCCGTGGTTGACGAGCAGGCACTCGCCGACGCGCTGAAATCGGGCAGGATATCGGGCGCGGGAGTTGACGTTCTCTCGACCGAGCCGCCGAAAGAAAGCAATCCGCTGCTCGGATGCGAAAACTGCCTGATAACCCCGCACATCGCCTGGGCGGGAGTTCGAGACAAGGACGAGGACTCGTCGGAATAGTTAGAAGAAAACCTACAGAGCGTTCGTCAAGGGCGAAACCGATAAATAGTGGTGAATAAGTAAAAAAGCAAAAAGGCTGTCGCACTCATATGTGTCGGCAGCCTTTTTAAATTGTAGCGGTATTATAAAGCAGGATAAGTTCACTCGGATTTTGATCTTGCAATACCCAACTGTAACGCACCGCTGCCGCGTGAGCGGCACGATATGAAATTGTATAATTCACACTCTGCCTTTGCGTCCTACCATAACCAAACATTTAATATTTCCCGCGTTTCGGCATTTTCTTTTTATTTGAAAAAGAAAACGCCTGCAAAAGAAAAGCAAAACCTACCCATGGGGAACCGTGGGTAGGCTTTGCAAATTCGGAACATCCATTAAAATGTGATGCTTGATTTTATCAGAACGAGAGGATGACTTTCATCTCGAGCTTTTTGTATTTGGGGATTTTATACGGCTTTTTGAGCGTTGCGATCGCGGGGACATCGCCGCCGACGCCCTGCTGCCTGCCGTCGATATTGACAGTCAGGTTCGGTGTGCGCCCAAGCTCGCAGGAGTGAGCCGCATCATAGAGCATCTTCTTCGTATACGGGTGGACGCTCATCTCAAACGGAGTTCCTGCCGCAGTCACCGTGACTCCCCTCTCGCCGCCGACCTTGAGCCATCTCACATCGCAGCGGTTGGCGTTCTCCTGCGGGAACAGGTAATCGTGAATGAAGCTCTCTGCGCTCTGGAAGCGGTAAACACCGAGGCGCGCCGAGGTCTTGCGGTCGCAGTAGTTCTCGTGCGGCCCCTTGCCGTAATATTCTATTCCGTCGACGCCGTCGGTCAGCTCAAAGGTCAGACCGTAGCGCGGCAAATTGACCGGAGTGATGTTCTTGCAGGTCAGCGACGCGGAGAGCGTGCCGTCCGGGAACACAAGGTATTCAGTAACGATACCCGAAAGATACTTCGTGCGCCACTTGACGCTGAGTTTGACGCAGCTGCCGAAATGCTCCGCCTTGACGGAAACAGGGCGCATCATGCGCTCTGCGCTGTCGAAAGCGTGCAAACCGATAAGAGTCTTGACCCACTCAAACGGCACCTGAGCCATGCGCTCGTTGTCGATATTCGCGCGGGAAAACTGCGGGCGAATGCCGCGCTCAAGGCGCTCGACGCCGTCCTTTTTATATGAGCAGAGCTCTCCGGTCTTTTTGCTGAGCTTCACTTCAAAGCCGTTTCCGGAGACGACATAGCACTTGTCGTTCTTTGAATATTTTATTTCAACTTTCTTGCCGTCCGCTTTCGGAGCAGACGAAGAATAGTTATACTTGCCGAGAACAAACTGCTCGCGCGCCATGGTGTGACCCGCTTCGAGGTGCATCATATCGCGGCGCAGAATCAGCTCGCAGTCGAGAGTGCGCTCGTTTTCGGTTCTGATATCGAACGGGATATCGACATACGCCTTTTCGAGATAGCCCTTGTCGGGAAGATCGAGCTCGGCGGATTCGATAAGCCTTCCCTGTTCGCGCAGTTCAAGGCGAAGCTTGAAATTCTCGAGCGAGGTGAACATAAAGCGATTGAGAATAGCTATTCTGCCGTGGCTGAGCGAGAAATCGACCTGCTGATAGCATTTGACGACTTCATAATAGTGCGGGTTGGGCGTGCGGTCGCCGCGGAAAACTCCGTTGAAAGCGAAGTTTGAATCATTCGGCTTGTCGCCGAAGTCGCCGCCGTAGTTCCACTTATCCTTGCCGTCTGCGGTCTTTGTTCTTATCGCCTGGTCGGCAAAGTCCCAGATATATCCGCCTGCGAGACGGTCATATTTTTGAAATCCTCCCAGTAATCGGCGAAGTTGCCCATGCTGTTGCCCATGGCGTGGGAATATTCGCACTCAATGAACGGCTTGTCGATATAATCCGAGGGCTTGAGATGATAGCCAAGGCCGAGGTTCCAGAGCGCGCGGCTGTGGATATGCGGCTTGTTCTCGCCTATCTCCTTCATCGCGGTCTGCACGGTGTACATCTCGCTGAACAGATCGCTCGTCTTGAGCTTCGCGTCGGGTTCATAGTGAACCGGGCGGGTCTTGTCTATCTTCAGAATCTCTTTCTTCATCTCGGCAAATGCGTTGCCGTTGCCGGACTCGTTGCCGAGCGACCAGAAGAGAATACATGAATGGTTCTTATAGCTGTTAACCATATTGCGCACGCGGTAGCAGCACTCGGCTGTCCAATGCGGATCACTGCGCGGGACACGCGTTGCGAGACCGTGGGTTTCAAGGTTGTTCTCGCTCATGACGAGAATACCTATCTCATCGCACAGCTCATAGAAGCGGCGCGAGTTCGGATAGTGGCAGGTGCGCACATTGGTTATGTTGCTGTTCTTGAGCAGCTCGAGGTCGCTTCTGATTATGCTCTCGGGCACGGCGTGGCCGTAATCCGGGTGGAAATCGTGGCGGTTGACGCCGCAGATTTTGAGCGGAACACCGTTGAGCAGAATAAACGGTCCTCTGCCCGTCTTGCGGTCATAGGGCGTTATCTTCACTTCTCTGAAGCCGAATTTATGCTCCCTGCGGTCGGTGTATTCACCGCCGGAAAGAGTGACACGGACAGTGTAGAGATACGGATCCTCGTGGCTCCAAAGTTCAAAATTGCTGACAGGTATTTCAAAAGAATATTGCAATATTCGCCGTCCGCAAGGGGTTTTACTTCCGCTTCGGCAGACGCGAATCCTGCGCCGTCGGCGCGAAGAATCTCGACCTTGAGCTTGCCGCCGTCGAACTGAGCGCGGCGCGCCTTGACAACGCAGTCAAGCTTGAACACAGCGGATTTGAAATCCTCCGCCATCTCGCTGCGCATATACATATCCTCTATAAAAACTTTCGGCTCATAGACGAGCGTCACATCGCGGAAGATACCGGAGAGGCGCCACATATCCTGATCCTCAAGATAGCTGCCCGTGCAGTAGCGGCGCACGGTAACTGCGAGGCGGTTGGTACCCGGATGAAC
>ENA-OQKI01000341-OQKI01000341.1-human-gut-metagenome-genome-assembly--contig:-NODE-341-length-10434-cov-2.290482_pt1 | contig 10434 bp, 10 predicted proteins | sample MGYA00242778_ERZ504798 | MGnify/ENA primary metagenome ERZ504798 (study PRJEB26092, sample SAMD00036414) | human gut metagenome | host: Homo sapiens | study: EMG produced TPA metagenomics assembly of... | reverse complement strand
CGTGCGCAACTGCTCCCCCACGCTCGCGGGCATCAAGCCCGCTTCGCGCTTTACCTATCCCGGCGTCTACGCCCGTCAAGATGGCTCGAGCGCAACCGCGGCAATCGAAGATCGTCGAACGCGTCTGCTCAACGTTATCGCTCAGTGCAATCACGAGCTCGATCCGCTCGGCATCCACTTGAGCGTTTTGGTCTGGCGACCTTGTGGGGCGCTCGTCTACGCATACTGCCCCGCGGACCTCATGCACTACCTATCCGACCCCCGAGCCGCAAGCGCGCTCGCCGCCGAAGGCTACGATATCCGCGACCTGCTCTCATCCCTCGTGCATCTCGCCGCGCGTATCACGCAGGCCAGCAGCAATGCCGCAGAAAGCGCTTATGGCGACAGCCTTTGCGCACTCGCCCAAGATAGGCCTTGCGATAAGGGTTGCACCTGCGAGTTCCCCCACGAAATTGGCTACTTTTTGGGCTATCCCTACGAAGACGTGCATCAGTTTATCGTCCAGCATGGCGAAAACTACAAGGCTTTGGCGCCTGGAAGGTCTACACGAATGTCGAGCAGGCGCTCACGACCTTCGACTCCTATCGCGCCTGCACGCAATACCTCACCTATGTCTATCAGCAGGGCTACAGCCTGGCACAACTTGCCCAGGCAACCCGATAGAACGTATAAACCGCGGCCGCGTGCCGCACAACCGAAAGGACTCAACATGAGCAAGATTGCCGTCGTCTATTGGAGCGGTACGGGTAACACCGAAGCCATGGCCAACTTCGTCGCCGAGGGCGCGACGTCAGCCGGAGCCGAGGCAGAGGCTATCTCCTGCGCCGACTTCTCCGCCGACAAGGCCGCCGAATATGATGCCTTCGCCTTCGGCTGCCCCGCCATGGGCTCCGAGGAGCTTGAGTATGACGAGTTTCAGCCTATGTGGGATGAGGTCAAGGAGACCCTCGGCGACAAGAAGGTCGTCCTCTTTGGCTCCTATTCGTGGGCCGAGGGCGAGTGGATGGACAACTGGAAGGCCGACGCCGACGAGGCCGGCGTCAACGTCGTGGACTCCGTCATTTGCTACGATGCGCCCGACGATGAGGGCGAGGCGGCCTGCAAGGCCCTCGGAGCCGAGCTGGCCTAGCAGCGCCACGCGCCTCATCGAATCGGGCCCATCTCAAAACACGACTGCACCCTACAAAAGCGGAGGCTGGAATCAATCCAGCCCCCGCTTTCCGTAAGGATAGCTTTGCAAAGCAGCTACGAGATATTGCCCAAGAACGCCTTGGTGCGCTCGCTCTTGGGGTGGTCGAAGACCTCGCTCGGCGTACCCTCTTCCACAATGACGCCGCCGTCCATAAAGACGACGCGGTCGGCGACATCGCGGGCAAAGCCCATCTCGTGCGTCACGACGATCATGGTCATGCCGTCGCGCGCCAAGTCGCGCATGACGCCCAGGACGTCGCGCACGAGCTCGGGGTCGAGCGCGGACGTGGCCTCATCAAAAAGCATCACGTGCGGGTTCATCGACAGGGCGCGGGCGATGGCCACGCGCTGCTGCTGGCCGCCCGAAAGCTGGCTCGGCATAAAGTCGATACGCTCGGCCAAGCCCACCTTGGTCAGCTCCTCGACGGCAATCTTCTCGGCCTCTTCCTTGCTGCGCTTGAGTACCTTTTGCTGCGCGAGCATGACGTCTTTTTGACTGACAGATGCGGGAACAAATTGAACTGCTGGAACACCATGCCCAAATGCGTACGTACCTTGTTAAGGTCGACGCCCTTGGCGCACACGTCCACGCCCTCAACGACGATCGAGCCGCTCGTGGGATGCTCCAGACGATTGATGCAGCGAAGCATCGTCGACTTGCCCGAGCCCGAAGGACCCAGGACTACGACGACCTCGCCCTTGTGCACATCCAGATCGATATCGCGCAGGACCACGTTATCGCCAAAGGCCTTCTGGAGGTTCTTGATGCTGACGACGACCTCGTTCGAGTTATTGGTTTCGCTCATGATAGGACCTCCTTACAGACCGGCGATGTGATCGGCGGGCGTCGCGACGACCTGTCCGGCGCTCTTGGCGGGACGCTTCTTCTTGGTTTCGGCCGTCCCCAGAAGCCTCGCCTCAAGACCACTCACCAAGCGCGCAAGCGGCAGCGTAATGACCAGGTAGAACAGGGCGGCAACCACATACGGCGTGATGGAGCCCGTCGTGGCCACGATGGTGCGGGCGTTCATGACGATCTCGACCACGCCCACGGCGGCGAGCAGCGACGTATCCTTGTAGAGCAGGATAAACTCGCTGGTCAGCGTAGGCAGGACATTGCGGAACGTCTGCGGAATCATAACGTAGAGCAGCGTCTGGAAGGCATTCATACCCAGCGAACGAGCGGCCTCGTTCTGGCCCTTGGGGATCGATTGAATGCCGGCACGGAAAATCTCGCACAGATACGCAGACGAGTTCATGGCCATGACGATAACGCCCAAGACATAGTCGTCCACCTTGACGCCGGCAAGCGGCAGGCCAAAGAATGCAATATAGATCTGCAGGAACGCCGGCGTACCGCGGATGACATTCACGTAGATGCCGGCAAGGCAACGCAGGATGCGCGATTTGGATATGCGCATAAGCGACAGGGCAAAGCCAAAGGGGATCGCCAGCGGAAACGCCACGAGCACGATCGAGAGCGACATAAGGAAGCCCTTGAAGACGATCGGCAGGCTCTGGACCAAAATGACCGGGTTCAGGAACAGGCGAAGGAACATGTTGGAATTCCATGCCTCGACCCACGGCTGTTCCTTAAGGTCGGCCAGGAAGTTATCGAACGCCGTCACGCCCTTAATCTCGACGGAAGGAATCTTGGAAATCTTCTTGGTCGAACCGTCGGCGAGCGTATAGGTTCCGCTAAAGGCCTCATCGCCGCCCTCGACGGGAAGGTCACACCGTAAACCTCGACGCGGAAAAAGCCGCCGGCCGGTGCCGTCTCGCCAAAGTCGATCTTGAGCGTCTGGCCATCCGCCTTGCATGTGGGCTTCATGGGCGTACGGTCCATGAGGTCCTCGCCCGAGAGCATCGTCAGGCGCGTGTCGTCGGCACCAAACGTCGTGCCGTCGACAAACGTCAGCGAAAGACCGCTCAGCTCCTCATCGGCATCGGCTTGGACCTCCCAGGTAATGCGCGTCTCGGTACCGCCGACCACGTCGCTGCCCGAACCGGTATTGGGTCGGGCAGTTATCTTTGCGGTCTCAAGCGCCTGGGCGGTCGAGGGTGTATACGCCCCCGCGCACACCAGCGCGAGCGCCACGGCCATGGCGCAGGCTAGCTTTTGGAGTAAGGCGGGCAGTGGAGAGTACTGCTCCGTGGCCCCTTTGTTCAATCGAGACAAGGTGGCTCCTATTCGTAGAAGTTGCCGGCAAAACGAGACGGAAACACTCTCCGTCAAGAGAAGCGCAAAGGCCCTCTCCGCAAAACCGGAAAGGGCCCACGCGCAATCAAGCATCTATTTACTTGATGTTGTACTTAGCCATGAGGGCGTCGACGGTACCGTCATCGGTTAGGTCCTTGATGGCCTGGTTGATGTCGTCCTTGAGCCTGGTGTTGCCCTGGTTGATGGCGATGGCGTACTCCTCGCCGGTGCTGATCTGCTTGATGGTCTGGCAGGTGTTGAACTGCTCGGCGGTCAGCTGGCTGGCAACGGAGCGGTTGGTGACGTACGGCGTCGCCCTTATCGGACTGCAGGGCGCTGAAGCACTCGGTGGCGTCCGTTGTAGGGGACAATCTTGGGCCTTGGGGAACGTTCTCCTGGGGCAAAGGGCCTCGGCGGTCGAGTCCAGACTGGACGATGATGGTAGCGTCGGCGTTGTTGAGCTTCTCGCTGTAGTTGTCGGCCGTGATGTCGGCATTATCGACCTTGGTCACGATAGTCTGATCGTCCATGTAGTAAGAGTCGGAGAAAGCGACTTCCTTCTCACGCTCGGGCGTGTCAGTGATAGCCGCGATGGCGACGTCGTACTTGGCGCCCGAAGCGACGCCGGGAACGAGCGTGTCGAAGTCGTTGTTGACGTACTCGACATCCAGACCCAACTTGTCACCGATAGCCTTGATGAGTTCAAGGTCAAAGCCCTGGTAGTCGCCGTTGTCATCCTTGTACTCAAACGGCGCGTACTCGGCAGAGGTGCCGACGGTGAGCGTACCGTCCTTGACGAGCGCGTACTCCTTGGAGCCGTCGACCTTCTCGACCTTAGCGTCGTCAGAGCTGCTGGAACCAGCATCAGAACCAGAGGTGGCGTTGGACGAGCCGCAGCCCGTCAGAGCAAGGGCGAGCGCCATAGCACCCGTGGCGGCAAATGCGCCGAGCTTCTTCAGCTTCATAATCAGTCTCCTTCCGGTGACCTCGTTTGATTCAGAGGTCTGCAAAAACTGATGGTTATTATGCACCCGCTTGGAAGAATCTGCAATTAGAAAACTGATTGAAACAAACCCATAACGTGAATGGAGCACTCCACTTTATGGCAGCCTTTACTGCTGCAACGACCTTAACAGTTTGATTTCAGCCGCATAACCTGCAAGTTCGTTCGGCGTCTCCAAGATGAATGGCAATGCGCGCAAGCGGCCATTCGATACAATATTCTGTATAACCTGCATACCGCCGCCAAACTCTTCACTACCCAGGTAGCCCTTGCCGATGCACTCGTGGCGATCCTTATGGGCGCCACAAGGGTTCTTCGAATCGTTGATGTGTACGGCATGCAGGCGATCGATGCCCACCACGCGGTCGAACTCGTCGAGTACGCCGTCCAGATCATGGATGATGTCGTAGCCGGCATCGCTCACATGGCAGGTGTCCAAACAAACGCCCAGCTTATCGGACAGCTCTGGACACTTGGCGGCAACCCCCTCGATAATGCACGCCAGCTCTTCAAAGCTACGGCCCACCTCGGTGCCCTTACCCGCCATGGTCTCGAGCAATACCGTCGTCTGCTGTCCCCCAAACATCACCTGGCACAGCGTGTCGACAATCATCTGAATGCCGGCATCTGCCCCCTGTCCCACATGCGCGCCGGGATGGAAGTTGTAGTAGTTGCCGGGCAGTGCTTCCAGACGCTGCAAATCTTCCGCCATAGCCTCCAAGGCAAACTCGCGCGCCCGCTCCTTAGCGGAGCAGGGGTTATAGGTATACGGGGCATGCGCCACCAGCGGTCCAAAGTCGTTTTGCGCCATAAGCTCGCGCAGAGCCGCCACGTCATCCATGTCAAGGTCTTTTGCCTTGCCACCGCGCGGGTTGCGCGTAAAGAACGCAAAGGTATTGGCACCAATGGACAACGCCGTCTCCCCCATTGCCCGATAGCCCTTCGTCGTCGAAAGATGACACCCGATCGTCAGCATCTCCAGCTCCCCCTCATCAGTTGCGGTGAAATACGGTCTATTGGTGCCTTATTTTGGCGCAAACAGACCGTATTCCACCGCAAGATATAAAAGGGGCATCAGGGGCACGGTCCGCCGAGCCCCCCCTTGAGCAGCAGCACCGCAGCCTAGAGCGCCAAGCAAATCGCATCGATGATCTGCGCGCAGCGCTGTGTGGCGGCAAGGGGCATGACGGGACTCTCGAGTTTCCCCGCCCGGATGAGCTGAGTCGCATGCGAAGCTTCGCCGTAAAAATCATCGACCTCAAATGGGGCGTCGATTTCGAGCACTCGACCGTCGGAGTACTTCACATGGGCGAGCTCGGGGCGATGGAGGCGCTCGATTTCCAACGAACCCCGTTCGCAGGCAATCGTTAAGCGGCTTTCATATGCTGCTTTGCCGTCGCACACCATATGAATGGGTATACCGCCGACACTCATATGAATCTCATCGGCCCAATCCACGCGGCCGCCCGATACGTCACGCCAGCGAACTTCACGAGACGAAGCATCGCACGCACCCGCAAGCAAATCCTCAAACCACCCGGCCGCATAGCAGCCCATGTCATATAGACAGCCGCCCTGCAACGGATCGAGCAGATAACTCGAAGGGAACTCACCATAATCGAGTTTTTGCACGCTTTCGATCGAGACGATACAGCCGAGCTCGCCCGACGCAAGCAAGTCCTCCACGCGAGTGCGCATCGGGCAAAACCGATTCTTCATCGCCTCCATAAACAGCACGCCGCACTCGCGAGAGGCGGAGGCAATCGAGAGAGCCTCTTCCTCACTCAAAACGGCCGGCTTTTCGCACAGCACGGCCTTTCCGGCGCGCAGCGCGCGACAGGCCCAACGCGTATGCATACCATGCGGAAGAGCCAAGTAGATTGCGTCGACATCGGGGTCGGCAATCAGCGCATCATAAGCCGCATCGCCGCCATCGTCAGCCGTGACATAACTGTGCGCAGCATCGATCGAAAACGCTCGACAAAATTCCTCGACATGTGCAGGAGTGCGGCCGGCCGCAGCCACCAGCCGTGCCCCGTCGACCTTCTTGAGCGACGATGCAAATCGATGCGAAATGTGCCCAGCGCCCAAAACGCCCCAACGAACCTCACGCAAATCATCACATGAATCCCGATAGCCCACGACAGCCCCCTTCAGTTGCGACGAAATAGTTCCTGCTATCGCCCTATTCTGCCGCAAACAGGAACTATTCCATTACAAGATATAAAAGGGTCATGAGGAGCGAGTTTTGCTGAAGACTTTAAGCGCGGCCGTTACGGGGCCAGGCTGGAAACGTCGGCGCGCGTCGTCGAGACGCTCGGGGATATCGATGTGTTGCGGGCAGTGACGCGCACATTTGCCGCACTTGACGCAATTGCTCACGAGCTTGGGCTCGCTCGTGCGCACCGCGCTCGCCGTAAAGTATTGCGACAGCCCCGTAAACCAGCTGTGCGCATAGCTCGCGTTGTAAGCGGCAAAGCAGCCGGGAATGTTAATACCCTTGGGACATGGCATGCAGTAGCCGCATCCCGTGCAGGGCACGCGATTCGATTTTTCAAACTCCGCCAGCACGCATGCGATGGTATCGAGCTGAGCGGCTGTCATCGAATCCGGCAGGGCCCGATCGGCCAGCACCGCGTTCTCGTCCACCTGCGCGGTATCGGTCATGCCCGAAAGCAGCATCGTGACTTGAGGATGGTTCCACACCCACGAAAGGCCCCAAGCAGCCGGCGTCTTCAGGTACGGATCGCGTACGTCATCGAGCACGGCGCGGGCCCGCGGAGGCAGCTTGCCCGCCAGGCGTCCGCCCAAAAGCGGTTCCATCACAAACACCGCGAGCCCGCGCTCGGCGGCTGCTATAAGTCCCGCCGTTCCCGCTTGGTAGCGCTCTCCAGCGTAGTTGTACTGAATCTGGCAAAAATCCCAGTCATACGCGTCGAGCATCGTGAGGAAGTCCGCCGCACTGCCGTGATACGAAAAACCTATCTGGCGAATACGCCCCGCAGCCTTTTGGTGCGCAATCCAGTCTTCGATGCCCAACGCCACCACGCGCTCCCACTGGGCGGGCGAAGTGATGTTGTGCATAAGGTAATAGTCGATATGGTCGGTCCGCAGGCGACGCAGTTGCTCGTCGAAGAACCGGTCGAAATCCTCAGCGCACTTGCACGAAGCGTGCGGCAACTTGGTCGCCAGCAACACCCGGTCGCGCAGCCCCAAGCGCTCAAGTGAGGCGCCCACGCACGCCTCGTTACCGGGATAGAGATACGCAGTATCCAGATAATTAATCCCCTGCTCCACCGCATGGGAAATGATGGCATCGGCTGTCTTCGCATCGGGGTGTCCCGGCGAACCGGGAAACCTCATGCAGCCCAGACCCAGAGCAGATATTCGGTTACCACTTTTGGAGTCAACGCGGTATTGCACGGCCCCTCCCTTCGCCATCAGCGCCCCGGCAAGGCGAAACACAATGGTCACGCGGCCGAAACATCGTGGAATCGCAATCGAGAACGTATCGTAACGCAGCAGAAATCGAGCTGTCACGGCACCGCTTTAACATCAGCAAAAAGCCCGATGAAAGGAGCCACCCATGCCCGCGCTCGACCTTTGGAACCTCGCATCCCAGCTCAAAAGCACCGATTATCGCTGGGTCAACCTCACCCACACGCTCTCGTGCGACACCCCACACTGGTTTGGCTTTAAGCCGTGAGTTCCCATGCGTTTGTTCTTCTAAATACCGCTATCCGGAGCACGCAACACACTCCGGTAAAACCAGAGTTGAGGCTAACTTTAGGACCCCACGATCTCGTCCTCATCATCACGGCAAAGGACGACGCCGGCGCTTCCCAGCGCAGCGACAGCAATCAGGGCCCCCACAACGATAGGAGCAGCTCCGCACGTGCCCTGCATACCCGCGACGAGCGCGGCCGTAGGACCAAGGCAGCCAAGCGTCAATGCAACGGCGGCAACGGCGATATCTCGAGCGTTCACAAGACCACTTCCTCCACGAGAACGACTTTGTTTCTCGTGACTTAGTGTGCCCCGCGCCCATATGCGCGGCGTACGGCCACGGTAAGCGCTCTGTTAACTCAAGCACGCACAAAAAACGGACGCCCTTACGTTGCCCAAAGGCTCGGTAAAGACGCCCGCCCGTCATGTCCTATTGGCTTATGGCAGATTACCAACCGGTATAGTAGTCGGTGGTTCCGGCAGCACAGCCGGAGTCATAGACCTTGCACTCGCCCTTAGAGCCCGTAAAAGTCGAGCCCTGGGCCTTATCGCCCGCGGCAACGACGTAGTAGCCATCGGAATCGCGCCAAAAGCCCTCGGAATCCTGCGTCCATTCGCCCGTGCGGTGGTGATACAACACGTTGCTGCTGTAATAAGTCTCGCGGCGGCCGTTATAGTTATTGACGCCGCTCGAGCGCGTCAGACCCGAGCCGTTCGCGCAATACGCAGCAGACGTGTAAGACGAGCCGGAGCCGGCGTTGTAATACGAAGCCTGAACGGCCTCAGCGGCCTCGGCTTCGGCTGCGGCAGCCTCGAGCGCCTCGCGCTTGGCATCCTCAAGCGTGGAGCGAAGCTCGTCGAGCTCGGTCGACTTGGCGTCGACCTCATCCATCGTCAAAAGACTGCCCGCACCGTCGATGCAACCCTGTAGTACAGCGCGCTCGTCATCGGTGGCATAGTCACCGTACATGTTCATAATGATCTGAGCGCGCATCTCCAGGGAATCGCGCTTTGCCCCCATCGAGGCGTTCCACTCCTGCATGGAACCATAACCATCGCCGCGATAATCAACGGGCTGTACCAGCGTCGTCTCGGACGGCGTAGATCCAACCGTATCGGACAGTGTTGCCGCGTGGACATCAGTTGCGCCGGCGCCCGTCAAAAGTGCCACGGTCAGAGCGGCGGAAAGGGCGGCGGCTTTCGGTTTTCGTGAATCGATCCTCATGTAGCTGGAAACCTCCGTAGTGCGTTTTTGCTGCGTTTGAGCTGCGTGTGATTCGATCGCGCTGCATAGTACCCCGAGCAAATCGCGACCTGCGGTTTTACTCAAAAGGTGCACGTCAATTGCGTAAAACTCACATCCTCTCAACAGGAGTTTTCCATAACTCGAATGCATAAAGCGTGTCAAAAACCCTGTTTTTGCACCCTCTCTATGCAAAAAAAGGCGTCTGTGCAACCATTGCTTGCGCAGACGCCTTGAGCAGGCATTTTATGCAGTTATACCTATCGAGTCGAAAGAGGTCCTTGCACAAGTCGCCCTACTCGTCCAGTGCGGCAAAGGCCTGCTTCAGGTCCCAAATGATGTCCTCGGCGTTCTCGGTACCGATAGAAAGACGGATCGTGGAGGGCGTGATGTTCTGCTCGGCGAGCTCCTCGGCAGAGAGCTGGGAGTGCGTGGTGGTAGCCGGGTGCACGACGAGCGACTTGACGTCGGCCACGTTGGCGAGCAGCGAGAACACCTGCAGATGATCGATGAACTTCCAGGCAGCCTCCTGGCCACCCTTAATCTCAAAGGTGAAGATCGAAGCGCCGCCGTTGGGGAAGTACTTCTGATAGAGCTCGTGATCGGGGTGCTCAGGCAGGCTCGGGTGGTTCACCTTGGCAACGTGGCTGTCGCCGGCAAGGAACTCAACGACCTTCTTGGTGTTCTCGACATGACGGTCAACGCGCAGCGACAGGGTCTCGGTGCCCTGGAGCAGGACCCAGGCGTTGAACGGGCTGATGCAGGCACCCTCGTCACGCAGCAGGATGGCGCGGACATAGGTTGCGAAGGCGGCGGGACCGGCAACCTCGGCAAACGAGACGCCATGGTAGGAGGGGTTGGGCTCAGCGATCTGGGCGTACTTTCCGCTCGCCTTCCAATCGAAGTTACCGCCGTCGACGATCACACCGCCCAGCGAGGTGCCGTGGCCGCCGATGAACTTGGTTGCGGAGTGGACAACGATGTTGGCGCCATGCTCCAGCGGACGGAACAGATACGGGGTGCCGAAAGTGTTGTCGACGACAACCGGCAGACCGTGCTTCTTGGCGATCT
>ENA-OQKI01000337-OQKI01000337.1-human-gut-metagenome-genome-assembly--contig:-NODE-337-length-10520-cov-2.449726_pt1 | contig 10520 bp, 12 predicted proteins | sample MGYA00242778_ERZ504798 | MGnify/ENA primary metagenome ERZ504798 (study PRJEB26092, sample SAMD00036414) | human gut metagenome | host: Homo sapiens | study: EMG produced TPA metagenomics assembly of... | reverse complement strand
GGCTGCTGACCGACCTGCTGGCCGCAGACCTGAACGCCCTGGGCGAGACACTGGCCTATTTAAGTGCCCGCACCGCCCTGACGATTGACTACACCACCGCCGCCGTGGCCGCTGCCCGGGGCGGCGTGCAGCTGACGGAGGAGGGGATGGCAGCCGTTTGCGCCCTCCTGCTGTGACGGGGAACGCGGCTATGCCCGCCCGCGGAGCTTCCGCTTCTGCGTTCGGCGCAAGGCCGTCAAAATTTTACAAGAATTTTTGCAAAACCGCTTGACGTAGACCCGCAGTCGTGTTATTATGATAGCACCTCTTTTGCGGGTTTATTTTTTATGCCCTTTTTCAAGGGCGCCTGCAAGCGCGAGGGAGGCTTATTAACCGATAATGGAGGTGCCGAACAATGACTGTCAAGATCACCCTGGCCTGCACGGAGTGCAAGCAGCGCAACTACAACAAGGAGAAGAACAAGAAGAACTCTCCGGACCGTCTTGAGATGAAGAAGTATTGCCGTTTCTGCAAGAAGCATACCCTTCACCGCGAAACCAAGTGAGGATAGGAGCTTAGAGATGGCAGACAATAAAGCAGCCACCGCTGCAGCCCAGACTCAAAGCGACAAGCCCAAAAAGACGACGGCAAGAAGAAGGTCTCCTTCTTCGACAAGGTCAAGAACTTTTTCAAAGGGATCGGCAAGTATTTCAAAGATACGAAGAGCGAGCTGAAAAAGGTCGTGTGGCCCAGCAAGAACGACGTCAAAACCAATACGATCACCGTTATCGTGGTCGTGCTGGTCGCAGCTGTCGTGCTGATCCTGCTGGACCTCATCTTTGGCGGCGCCATCCACCTGTTGATCGGCGCCTGAGCGCGTTGAGCGGAGGCAAAGACAATGGCTGAGCAAGCAAATTGGTATGTGGCACATACCTATTCCGGCTATGAGAACAAGGTCGCAACCGATCTGATGACGATGGTGGAGAACCGCCACCTGCAGGATCTGATCTGCGACGTCAAGGTTCCCACCGAGACCCGCATTGAAGAAGTTTTTGACAAGCGCGGCAACAAGACCGGCGAGAAAGAGGTTCAGTCGAAGCTCTACCCCGGCTACGTCTTTATCAAAATGGTCATGAACGACAACACCTGGTACATCGTGCGCAACACGCGCGGCTGCACCGGCTTTGTCGGCCCGGAGTCCAAGCCCGAGCCCCTGACCGAGGCGGAGGTTGCCAAGATGGGCGTCGAAACCACCGTTGACCTTGAGGTCGAGTACAAGGTCGGTGATACGGTTGAGATCACCGCCGGTCCGATGGAAGGCTCCGTCGGCACCGTCGACGAGATCGACATTCCTGCGCGCAAGGTGCGCGTAAGGATCACCATGTTTGGCCGCGAGCTCCCGGCAGAGCTGGAGCTGCATCAGGTCAAGCTGTTCTGAGTTTTTCTCAGGACACCCTAGTTTCCGGTAAAGACCGCGAACGGGCCTGTGCCCGGGGTACGGTTTTTATAGGGCGCGCGGAGGTCGTGCGCCCGTGGGAGGTCTGCACCGCAGGCCGCAACTCACCACAAAATTTGGAGGTGCAAGTATTATGGCACAGAAAATCACTGGCTACATCAAGCTGCAAATCCCCGCCGGCAAGGCAACTCCGGCTCCCCCTGTTGGTCCTGCTCTGGGTCAGAAGGGCGTCAACATCATGGCGTTCACCAAGGAGTTCAACGAGCGTACCAAGAACCAGATGGGCATGATCATCCCCGTCGTCATCACGGTCTACGCTGACCGCTCCTTCTCCTTCATCACCAAGACTCCTCCGGCGCCCGTTCTGATCAAGAAGGCTGCCGGCATCGACACTGCTTCCGGCGTGCCCAACAAGAACAAGGTTGGCTCCATCACGCTGGCTCAGGCCGAGGAGATCGCCAAGACCAAGATGCCCGACCTGAACGCTGCTTCCCTGGAGGCCGCTGTCAGCATGATCAAGGGCACCGCCCGCAGCATGGGCGTTACCGTTGAGGGCTGAATAGGAGGGTAATACGCAATGAAACACGGCAAGAAGTATATCGACGCTGCTAAGCTGATCGAGAATAACAAGACTTACGATCCCACCGAGGCCCTGGAGCTGTGCTGCAAGACCGCTACCGCTAAGTTCGACGAGACCGTTGAGCTGCACGTCCGCCTGGGCGTTGACAGCCGTCACGCCGACCAGCAGGTCCGCGGCGCTGTTGTCCTGCCCAACGGCACCGGTAAGAACGTCCGCGTTATCGCCATCGCCAAGGGCGACGCCGCCAAGGCCGCTGAGGCTGCCGGTGCGCAGGAGGTCGGTGATGACGATCTGATCGCCAAGATCGCCGGCGGCTACCTGGACTTCGACGTTCTGGTCACCACCCCCGACATGATGGGCCGCGTTGGCCGTCTCGGTAAGGTCCTGGGCCCCCGTGGTCTGATGCCCAACCCGAAGGCCGGCACCGTTACCCCGACGTCGGCAAGGCTGTTACCGACGCTAAGGCCGGTAAGATCGAGTACCGTCTGGACAAGCAGAACATCATCCATGTGCCCATCGGCAAGGCCTCTTTCGGCGCCGAGAAGCTGATGACCAACCTGGACACCGTCCTGGATGCCATCGCCAAGGCTAAGCCCGCCGCTGCCAAGGGCCAGTACTTCAAGAGCGCTACCATCGCCACCACCATGGGCCCCGGCGTCCGCGTTGCTACCAATAAGTACGGCGTATAAGTTTTTCAGCTTTGAGCTGAAAAACGCTTGACAAACGCACGTTCGCGTGCTATACTAATTAAGCTGTTTTTGAGACAGCAGGTGCCGCAAGGCATAACGGGTTTTACCCACCTGCCGAGAAACGTGCGTTTGATTGCAATGCTTTCAAGCCCTTTCCCGGCGACGGGAAGGGGCTTTTTTCTGTATATCACATAAAAAGCCGCTTACCGAAACCAATCTGTAAGTGGAATGAGGTGAATTTCAAATGCCCAGTGCAAAGATTCTGGAAGCTAAGAAGGCTCTTGTTGCTGATCTGAACGAGAAGATCGCAGGCTCTCTGGCCGGTGTTGTCGTTGCTTACAACGGCATCAGCGTTGCTGATGACACCAAGCTGCGTAAGGAGCTGCGTGAGGCCGGCGTGCACTACATGGTCGTCAAGAACACCATGCTGCGCCTGGCCGTCAAGGGCACCCAGTACGAGGGTCTGACCGAGTACTTCAAGGGTGACACAGCTATCGCTCTGTCTCCGGAGGATCCGGCTGCTGCTGCTCGCATCCTGTGCAAGTTTGCTGACGCCGACAAGTCCAAGCGCTTCGTCGTCAAGGGCGGCTTCTGCGATGGTCAGGTCATGGACGCTGCAGGTATCAAGAGCCTGTCTACCATGCCCAACCGCGAAGGCCTGCTCTCCATGCTGGCTGGCTCCCTCAACGGTATCGTTGGCGGTCTGGCTGTTGCCCTGCAGGGTATCGTCGACAAGCAGGACGAGACTGCTGCCTGAGTTTAGGTTTAGCAGGTTGAGCGCACCGGCGCAGCGCTCCGTGAATACAAACCGCGCCGCTTAAAACTATAAAATTTATGGAGGTAACTACCATGGCTTCTGAGAAGATCACTGCCATTGTCGAGTCTGTCAAGACTATGACTGTTCTGGAGCTGAAAGAGCTCGTTGACACCATCTGCGAGGAGTTCGGCGTTTCTGCTGTTGCTGCTGCCGCTCCCGCTGCCGCCGGCGCTGCTGCTCCCGCTGAGGAGGAGAAGACCGAGTTTGACGTCATCCTGGCTGACGTTGGCGCCAACAAGATGCAGGTCATCAAGACCGTTAAGGAGCTGACCGGCGCTTCCCTGATGGAGGCCAAGAAGCTGGTTGAGACCCCGAACGCCAAGCTGAAGGAGCAGGCTTCCAAGGCTGACGCCGAGGACATCCAGAAGAAGCTGGCCGAGGTCGGCGCTAAGGTCGAGCTGAAGTAATTTAGCTTACCAAATAGCTTTCAACACCGTGTGGTTTAACACCGCACGGTGTTTTTTTGTGTACCTTAACAAAAACTTCCTTGCTTCTTTGTACATTCCTCTGAATTTGACCGTGTTGCATGGGCCTTGCATTTCGTATAATATTGATGTATCCTTTTAGTATCGAATAAAATGGGAAAGTGAGGCTGTATACTCTTGGAGAACGAAAAGCCAAAAGGCGGCGGGATGGAAAAGCTGGCTTCGTTTATCGTTGATAAACGCAACCTGTTCTTCCTGTTATACATATTTGCGCTGATTTTCAGTGCCATCGCCACGGGCTGGGTCAAGGTCGAGGACGACATCACGACCTACCTGCCCGACACCACCGAGACCCGCCAGGGCCTGACCGTGATGAATGACAACTTCGTCACCTACGGCACGGCCAACGTCATGGTATCCAACATCACCTACGATACTGCGCTGGACATCCAGTCCCGGCTTGAGGACATCGAGGGTGTCACCACCGTCGAATTTGACGACACCGACGAGCATTACACGAATGCGTCGGCGCTGTTCTCCGTCAGCTTTGACGCAGAAGTAGGGGACGAGCGCGCCGAGAACGCCCTGCAGGAGATCCGCGACGAGCTTGAGGGCAGCTACGACACCTCGATCTATTCCGAGGTCGGCTACGATTCCTCCGCGGACCTGCAATCGGAAATGGCCGTCATCGTCATCATTGCGGCCATCATCATCGTCGTCGTGCTGACGCTGACCTCCCGCTCCTATGCCGAGGTCCCGGTCCTCATCATGACCTTCGGCGCGGCGGCGCTGCTGAACATGGGCACAAACTTCCTGTGCGGCACGATCAGCTTCATCTCCAACTCAGTCACCGTCATACTGCAGCTGGCGCTGGCCATCGACTACGCCATCATTCTGTGCCACCGTTTCAGTGATGAGCATGAGACGCTGCCCACCCGCGAGGCCTGCATTGCCGCGCTTTCCAAGGCTATCCCGGAGATTTCTTCCTCCTCGCTCACGACGATCAGCGGCCTGGCCGCGCTGGCGTTCATGCACTTCGGCATTGGCCGCGACCTGGCTACGGTCCTGATCAAGGCTATCCTGTTCAGTATGCTCTGTGTCTTTACGCTGATGCCCGGCTTGCTGGTGCTGTTCAGCAAGCTGATCGACAAGACCCGCCACAAAAACCTGATTCCCAAGATCACCGCCGTCGGCAAGTTCGACATCAAGACCCGCTTTATCATACCGCCGATCTTCGGCGTCATCATCGTGGCGGCGGCGGTCTTTGCCAACCTGTGCCCCTACTGCTACACCTACACCGACCTGGTCACCGCCAAGCAGAGCGAGCGCCAGATCGCCTACCAGAAAATCAAAAACACCTTCGGTTCCAGCAACATGGTGGCCGTCATTGTGCCGTCGGGCGACTATGAGTCCGAGGGCAGGATCCTCGACGAGCTGGACGCCTGCGCCGAGGTCAAATCCACGATGGGTCTGGCCAACATTGAAGCGATGGACGGCTATATGCTGACCGACGCTGTGACACCGCGCCAGCTGGCCGAGATGGCCAACCTCGACTACGAGGTTGCCAAGGCACTGTACGGTGCCTACGCCGTCGACCATGACGAGTACGGCGAGATCATCAACGGCCTGGACGATTATAAAGTGCCGATCTACGACATGTTCAGGTTCCTGGAACAGGAGATGCACGACGGCAACATCACGCTCTCGGGTGATGTGCAGGACACGCTGGACGACCTGTTCGACCAGCTCGATGAAGCCCAGAAGCAGCTGCAGAGCGATGATTACAGCCGTATGGTCGTCTATCTGAACCTGCCCGAGGAGACCGACGAGACGTTCGCCTTCGTCAACAAGATGCACGACATCATCGGCAAATACTACGCCACCGATTCGTTCTACGTTGTCGGCAATACGACGAGCGCCATGGACCTGTCCAGCTCCTTCGGCGAGGATAACCTGCTGATCAGTGTGCTGTCCGCGCTGTTCGTTATCCTGGTCCTGCTGTTCACATTCAAGTCCGCGGGTCTGCCCGTGCTGCTGATCATCGTCATTCAGGGCAGTATCTGGATCAACTTCTCGGTGCCGTACCTGCAGCACACCCCGCTGTACTTCCTCGGCTACCTGATCGTCAACTCCATTCAGATGGGTGCAAACATCGACTACGCCATCGTTATCTCCAGCCACTACACCGACCTGAAGAAGGTCATGCGCCCGCGGGAGGCCATCGTCGCAGCCCTGAACGAGTCGTTCCCGACCATCTTCACCTCCGGCTCCATTCTGGCATCCGCCGGTATCCTGATCAGCGTCCTGACCAGAACCCCCGTTATCTCCGCCATCGGCACCTGTCTGGGACGCGGCACGATCGTTTCCATCCTTCTGGTTCTGTTCGTCCTGCCGCAGATCCTGATCCTGGGCGACACCATCATCGAGCGCACGAGCTTTGAGATGAAGGGCGTTGCCGGTATGGCCCGCACGGCCAGCGGCACAATGCACGTCAATGGCCGCGTGCGCGGCTACATCAACGGCGTCGTAGATGCTGACATCAAGGGCGTGCTGCACGGCCAGTTCAGTGCGAACATTGCCACCGGCACCGAATTTACCGTTGACAAGCCCGACATGTACCTGTCGGAGAAGAACATCCACGAATCCGAGGACGGTGTCCCCGAACCAGGCACACCCGATACGCCTGACACTGACACGAAGGGAGGCGACGCTGAATGAACCGCATTTCTGACCTGACGCGCCGCCTCTGGGCTGCGCTGCTGGCACTCTGCCTTGTGCTGGCGCTGACCCTGCCCGTTTTTGCGGAAGGGGAGAGCGAGACCGCCGACACCGCCGAAAAGGAGACCTTCCACATCGGCACCGTCGATGACCTTTTGCAGCTGGCCGATTCCTGCCGCCTGGACAGCTGGAGCAAAAACCGCACCGTCTATCTGGACGCCGATCTGGAACTGACCGGCAGCGGCTTTGCGGGCATCCCGTCCTTCAGCGGTGTATTTGAGGGGCAGGGCCACACGATCTCCGGCCTGAGCCTTGTAGATGACGGCTCGGTCATCGGCTTCTTCCGCTATGTGCAGCAGGGGGCCAACGTCCGCGACCTCGTCATCCGGGGCCGCTCGATGCCCACCGGCAGCCGCTCCACCGTGGGCGGCATTGCGGGCAGCAACGCCGGTACGCTGCACAACTGCCGCTTTGAGGGCGTGTCCTCCGGCGCGTCCGTTGTCGGCGGCATCGCTGGCACAAATCTGGCCGCCGGCGTCATCGAAAGCTGCACGACCACGGGCAGTGTCTACGGTGCGCACTTCATCGGCGGCATCGCCGGTGAAAATCACGGCATCATTGCCAACTGCACGAACACCTCCAGCGTCAACACGACGGTGGAGCAGAACGACATCGACCTTTCCTCGCTGACGCTGAACGACCTGATCGGCACCGAGAACGTCGCCGACATCACCGACATCGGCGGCATTGCGGGCCAGTCCGGCGGTGTCATCCGCGCCTGCATGAACCGCGGCACCGTGGGCTACCAGCACATGGGCTACAACGTCGGCGGCATCGCGGGCAGCCAGACCGGCTACATTGAGGGCTGCGTCAACTACGGCACTGTCTACGCCCGCAAGGAGGGCGCGGCATCGTCGGCCAGATGGAGCCGAGCAGCACGCTGGAATACACAAAGGACACGCTGCAGGAGCTTTCCGACGAGATGAGCACGCTGCAGACGCTGGTCAACCGCGCCTGCGATGACGCCAGCGCCGCCAGCAGCGACCTTTCCAACCAGCTCGAAGCGCTGAAGAACAACGTGACCAGCTCCCGCAATGCCATTGAGAATCTGCTGAAGCAGGCCCAAGACGGCGTGTCCATCGGTTCCCAGACCATCAAGACCGACTTGAGTCAGTTCAAGCAGGACCTCAAGAATACCAACCTGCCCGGCGCGGACGACGGAGACAATGCCGCGGACTCGGACACAGTCATCGACTACAGCGAAGCGACGCCTCCGTCTGACACCGACCCTGTCGATCCGAATTACACGCTGTCCCCCTCGGAGGAGCCCGCGCAGAGTGCTGACCTCTCCACGCCTGACGAAAGCAGTACGGCAGCGCAGGACACTGCCCCCGCACAGGAACCCGCCGCGGCGCAGAGTGAGGAGACATCCCCCGCACAGGAGCCCGCTGCAGAGGGCAGCGAGGCGGACCGCACCTCCCACGGGCAGCCCGGCCCCGAAGCCGTTGACGATTCCGCTGACAGCACCGTTGTCAGCGAGGACGACGGCGCTGCCACAAAGCCGGACGAGCGCTATCCAATCGACCCGGACTATACGCACATCACCGAGGGTCTTGACGACCTGCCCGACGCAAAGGATGTGCTCAATGACATTTCGGATGCATTGCCGGACTCCGTGGACGTCGAAATTCCAAAGGTCGAGCTGACGAACCGCGACGCCATCACGGCCAGCCGCAACGATCTGAGCAGCAGCCTGACCAGCATGGGCGACATCGTCAGCAGCCTGAACAACAACGCCAGCAGCAACAGCCAGGCGCTGATCAACGACGTGAAGGCGATCTCGAAGCAGATCAACAAGATTGGCCAGACGCTGTCCGGTGCCAGCGAGAATGTCAACCGGGATGCAGACGACATCGTGGACGACATTTCCGATGACGACACCGATGACGACGTCGAGGCCAAGGTCACGAACTGCATCAACAGCGGCACGGTCAGTGCCGACCTCAACGCCGGCGGCATTACCGGTGCCATGGCCCGCGAGAACGATCTGGACCCCGAGGACGACTACACCACCGCGGGCAGCGAGTCGCTGAACTTTACCTTCAAGACCCGCGTCGTCACCCGTGACTGCACAAACTACGGCACGGTCAGCGCCAAAAAGCAGAACGCGGGCGGCATCGTCGGTGACGCCGAGATGGGCTCTGTCATCGACTGCAGGGGCTTTGGCACCCTCGACGCCGAGGACGCCACCGGCGTCGGCGGCGTGGCCGGCATCAGCAAGTCCACGATCCGCGAGAGCTGCGCCAAGGGCCGCCTGTCCGGTGCAAAGCAGGTCGGCGGCATTGTCGGCAGCGGTGCCACCATCGAAAACTGCCGCGCCATGGTCATGATCGACAACGCTGCCGAACGGATCGGAGCGATTGCCGGTATCGTGGACGACCCGCTGGACGGCAGCGTGACCGGCAACACCTTCGTGGACGGGGGTGTCGCGGGCATCGACAGCGTCAGCTACCAGGGCATTGCCGAACCGCTGGCCTACGAGGATTTCGTCGCGCAGGAAAATCTGCCCGGCGATTTCGGCAGCATCTGTGTCCGCTTTGTGACCGACGAGGATTCGCTGGTCCAGGAATACCACATCCCGTACGGCAGCGACTTCCCGACGGATCAGCTGCCGCCGGTTCCCAACCACCAGGATGCGAGTGGAGCGAGAACTGCGCGGAGCTGCTGGATTTGGAAAATCCCCTTCGCATCCACATTGAACGGGTGGACGAGACGACGCGGAAGATCACGATTGGGTAAAGCCTCTGCGGCTGTAGGGGTCGGCGTCCTCGACGACCCGGGAGCTGTGCGGCTGCCGCACGGTTGCGGCGGCATGAGGGCATGCCGCCCTACGCACCACTTTTCAACAGGATGTAGGGCGGGGTGCCCTCACCCCGCCGGGACCTTGCCATTGCAACCCATTTACGGGCAATCGCAGTACACTCGCCCCTCATCCGCCCTCGGGCGGGGCCTCGGGCACCTTCAGTCTCCGCGCTAAAAGCCGCCTCTCCGGCGGTTGCGCTCCGACACGCGCCTGCGGGCGCAGCCCCAAGGGGGAAGACTCTATACTCTATTACATTTTTAAACAGGTGATCCAATGAATATCCTAGCTGTAGATACCGCGGGCAAGACGGCGGCGGTGGCGGTGCTGCGGGACGATGTCCTGCTGTATGAGGCCCAGTGCAACAACGGCCTGACCCACAGCGAAACGCTGCTGCCGATGATCGACACCGCACTGAAGGCCGCCGGGCTGACCGTTGACGACCTCGACGTGCTGGGCGTGACGAACGGCCCCGGCAGCTTTACCGGGCTGCGCATCGGGCTGGCCGTCGTCAAGGGGCTGGCCCTGCCCCGCCAGATCCCCTGCGCGGGCGTCTCCACGATGGCTGCGCTGGCCTACGGCCTGGCGGGCAAGGGCACCGTCATCGGTGCGCAGGATGCCCGCCGCGGGCAGGTCTACTGGGGCGCATTTGACCTGGCGGCCCATGACCGCCTGACCCCGGACACCGCCGCACCGGTCACAACGCTGGAAAATTTTGTCCAAACCTGCAAAAAACCTCTGTTTTTTGTTGGCGACGGCGCAACTTTGTGCTACAATACATATAAGAATGTTCCGGGCGTGGTCTGCGTGCCGCAGCCGATGCAGGTTTTGCGCGGTGCGGGCGTGGCACTGGCCGCCAGGGCCATGTGGGAGCGCGGCGAGTGTGTGCCGCCTGCCGCCCTGCTGCCTGACTACCACCGTTTGAGCCAGGCCGAGCGGGAGCGCGCGGAACGTGAAAAAACAGAGGGGAAACAAAATGAAGTTTGACAAACCGAT
>ENA-OQKI01000335-OQKI01000335.1-human-gut-metagenome-genome-assembly--contig:-NODE-335-length-10542-cov-2.483533_pt1 | contig 10542 bp, 18 predicted proteins | sample MGYA00242778_ERZ504798 | MGnify/ENA primary metagenome ERZ504798 (study PRJEB26092, sample SAMD00036414) | human gut metagenome | host: Homo sapiens | study: EMG produced TPA metagenomics assembly of... | reverse complement strand
AGTATAATCCGATCGAAATCGCCAACAACCTCCGTCAGAGCAACGGCGGCATTCCGGGCATTCGTCCGGGTAAGCCGACTTCCGACTATATCCAGCGTGTTCTCTCCAAGATCACTCTGGTGGGTGCATTCTTCCTCGGTATCATCGCGATCTTCCCGATCGCACTGAACTGGATGGACCCGAACCTCAGTTCTCTGGCAATGGGTGGTACCACCATCCTGATCGTTGTCAGCGTAGCACTTGAAACCGTCCGCACGCTGGAGTCTGAAATGATGATGCGTCATCATAAGGGCTTCCTCGAATAAGCAAGGAGGCATATTCCATGAATCTGATTCTCTTAGGTGCACCGGGTGCCGGCAAGGGTACTCAGGCCGAAGTGATCTCACAGGCACTGTCGATTCCGCAGATTTCCACCGGCAATATGCTGCGTGAGGCAGTCCGCACCGGCACCGAATACGGTGTCAAGGCAAAGGCTGCGATGGACAGCGGTGCTCTGGTTTCCGACGATATTGTCATCGGGATCCTGAAGGAACGCATTGCACAGGACGACTGCAAGAATGGCTTCATTCTGGACGGTTTTCCCCGCAGCGTGCCGCAGGCCGAGGCACTGGACGAAATGGGCGTGAAGATCGACAAGGTTCTGGAGATCTTCGTTCCCGACGAAACCATTAAGCAGCGTGTTTCCGGCAGACGTGTCTGCGAGGGATGCGGTGCAACATATCACATTCAGTTCAAGCCGTCAAAGGTTGAGGGTGTCTGCGACAAGTGCGGTGCCAAGACCATCATCCGCAAGGATGACCAGCCCGAAACCGTGCTGGATCGTCTGGCAGTGTACCACAAGACCACTGAACCGCTGAAGGCGTATTACGAAAAGCAGGGCAAGCTGGAAACCGTGATCGGACAGGAAGAAGTTGCGGATACCACGGCTCTGGTATTGAAGGCTGTGGGCGTAAAATGAGTGTGACCATTAAATCCAAATCTGATATACAGAAATTGCGGGAAGCAGGCAGAATCGCTGCAAATGCTCTGGTACATGCCGGCAAGGTAATTCACCCCGGTATGACAACAAAGCAGCTGGACAAATCCATTCACGATTTCATCGTGGGCTGCGGTGCGGTTCCTACCTTTTTGGGATACGGCGGTTTTCCGGCAAGTGCCTGCATTTCGATCAACGACGAGATCATTCACGGTATCCCCAGTCACAAACGCGTGATCCGCGAGGGCGACATCGTCAGCGTGGACGTGGGTGCAACTTTTAACGGATTCGTCGGCGACACGGCATACACATTCGCCGTGGGCGACATTTCGGAAGAAGCGGCAGACCTGCTGCGTGTGACAGAAGCCAGCCTTTACGCTGCGATCGATGCGGCAAAGGTCGGGGCACGCCTCGGCGATGTGTCCCATACCGTGGAAGAATATTGCGGTTCCCGTGGGTACGGTATTGTACGGGAATACTGCGGACACGGAATCGGCCGTGAGATGCACGAGGATCCGGAGGTGCCGAATTACGGCAAGCCCGGCCACGGCATGCGGCTGATGCCCGGCATGACGTTCTGCATTGAACCGATGATCAACGGAAAAGGCGATGCCGTCCGTGTGCTCGGTGACGGCTGGACCGTCGTGACCCGCAGCGGCTCTCTTGCGGCACATTTCGAACATGAAATCGCAGTGACGCAGGACGGACCGGTGATTCTCACCCGACCGTAACGGAGGTTTCCGAATGGAACTGACAAAGGGTCTGGTGGTCCGTGCACTCGCCGGACGGGATATGGGGAATTTTTTCGTGGTGCTGTCGGTGGACGGCGGATATGCCCTCATCGCAGACGGCAAACGGCGGAAGCTCGCTTCTCCGAAACGAAAAAATCTCCGTCATCTCCAGCGGACGGATCAGTTCGTGGAACTGGACGGTGTCACGGATAAAAAGCTCAGAAATGTGTTGAAACAATATCAGGCGTGCGACTAACGCGTCCACGCCCCGAAGATACCCATTGGGGAGGTTATCAATTTGTCAAAGCAGGATGTCATTGAGGTAGAAGGCGTCGTTCTCGAATCATTGCCCAATGCAATGTTTAAGGTGGAGCTGCAAAACAAGCACACCATTCTGGCACACGTTTCCGGTAAGCTGCGAATGAACTACATTCGTATCGTGCCGGGCGATAAGGTGACTGTCGAGATGTCGCCCTATGATCTGACCAAGGGCAGAATCACTTGGAGAGCCAAGTAATTGTGCAGATAACGCACAGGGAAACCGTGTTCCGATAACCGGAATGCTGTTTTCTATCGTAAAGTATGCAGACGGCATATCGGCCGGCTGCACAGTTGTTCCGAGAAGGAGGACAGTTGCAATGAAAGTAAGACCTTCCGTAAAGCCGATTTGCGAAAAATGCAAGGTGATTAAGCGTAAAGGCAAAGTAATGGTAATCTGCGAAAATCCGAAGCATAAGCAGCGTCAGGGCTAAGCTCGGGATTTTTTAACATGGAGGTGCAGGAAGAATGGCAAGAATAGCAGGTGTAGACCTTCCGAAGAATAAGCGGATCGAGATCGGTCTGACTTATATCTACGGAATCGGCCGCAGCACAGCAGATGAGATTCTGGCAGGTACCGGTGTCAATCCGGATGTCCGCGTCAAGGATCTGTCCGAAGAAGACGTTGCAAAGCTGCGTGACTATATCGACAAGCACATCACAGTAGAAGGCGACCTTCGCCGTGAAGTTGCTCTGAATATCAAAAGACTCGTTGAAATCGGTTGCTACCGTGGCGTGCGTCACCGCAAGGGCCTGCCGGTAAGAGGGCAGCGTACCAAGACAAACGCAAGAACCCGCAAGGGTCCGGTAAAGACCATCGCAAACAAGAAGAAGTAAGGGAGGGTGTTTCGTTTTGGCACAGCAGAAAGGCAAAAAGGTTGTTGTTCGCCGCCGCAGAGAGCGTAAGAACATTGAAAACGGTGCTGTACACATTCAGTCCACATTCAACAACACCATCGTAACCATCACCGACACACAGGGCAACGCCATTTCTTGGGCAAGCTCTGGCGGACTGGGCTTCCGCGGCTCCAGAAAGTCTACTCCGTTCGCTGCACAGACAGCTGCTGAAACCGCAGCAAAGGCAGCAATGGAACACGGTCTGAAGTCTGTAGAAGTATACGTAAAGGGTCCGGGATCCGGCCGTGAAGCTGCGATCCGTGCACTGCAGACCGTTGGTCTGGAAGTGAAGATGATCAAGGACGTTACTCCGATTCCCCACAACGGATGCCGTCCGCCGAAAAGACGTCGTGTCTAATCACACTTACAGGAGGTGTAATATATCATGGCAGTAAGCAGAGAACCGATTCTCAAGAGATGCCGTTATCTGGGTATCAGCCCGATGGTTATGGGTATCTCCAAGCAGTCTAACCGTAATCCGGGTGCCGGAAACCGCAGAAAGGTTTCTGAATACGGAATGCAGCTGAAGGAAAAGCAGAAGCTGAAGTTCATCTACGGTGTAGGCGAAAAGCAGTTCTTCCACCTGTTCGAAATCGCAAGCAAGATGGAAGGCAAGGCTGGTGACAACCTGATCGCTTGTCTGGAATCCCGTCTGGACAGCGTTGTATTCCGCATGGGTCTCGCTTTGACCCGCAGAGAAGCAAGACAGCTGGTAACACACGGCCACTTTACCGTAAACGGCCAGCATGTGAATATTCCGTCTTATCGTGTCAAGGAAGGCGACGTAGTCGCTCTGGCAGAAGGCAGCCGTGACAGTGCAAAGTTCAAGGACGTTGCAGAACAGACCGCAGACCGTACCGTACCGGTATGGCTGGAACCGGATAAGGAAAACTTCTCCGCAAAGGTCGTTCGTATGGCAAAGCCGGAAGATCTGGACTATGAGGTTGCAGCACACCTGATCGTCGAGTTGTACTCCAAGTAATCATTTGCAATTTACGGAACATAGAGAAGGATCACTCCCGGGGCGTATGCCTCAGGAGTGGTCTGATGCAAGGTCCTGCCGTACCAAGGAGCATCTGCGGCCGTGGTATGTCAGGAACAACCACAGACAAAGCTACCAAGCATAGGAGGGTGTTTTTATGCTGGAGAAGATTGAAAAGCCGGAACTCGACACAGTGGATCTGCGAAGCGACGGAAAATACGGTAAGTTTGTATTGGCACCGCTGGAACGTGGCTATGGTATCACCCTTGGCAACAGTCTGCGGCGTGTGCTGCTCTCCTCATTGCCCGGTGTGGCTGTGAATTCCGTGAAGATCGATGGCGTACACCATGAATTGAGTACGATTCCCGGTGTAAAAGAGGATGTGACGGAAATCATTCTCAGCCTGAAGGGACTCACCGCAAAGCTCTACGGCGACGGACCGAAAACGGTCTATATCGAAGCAGAGGGCGAGTGCGAAGTTACCGCCGGCGACATCAAAACCGACTCTGAAGTGAATATCCTCGACCCGGGTATGCATATCGCAACGCTGGGTAAGGGTGCAAAGCTGTATATGGAAATCGTCATTGATAAGGGCAGAGGCTACGTTTCTGCAGAGCGTAACAAGCAGATGATGAATACGCCTATCGACGTGATCGCAGTAGACAGCATCTATACCCCTGTTCTGAAAGTCAACTATCAGGTAGAAGACACCCGTCTGGGTCAGGTCACAGACTATGACAAGCTCACTATGGAAGTGTGGACAGACGGCACCATCTCTGCCAAGGAAGCGATCTCTCAGGCAGCCAATCTCCTCAATGAGCACCTCCGGCTGTTCATCGATCTCTCTGATGAAGCCAGCATTGCAGAAGTGCTCGTAGAAAAGGACGATAAGGGTAAGGAAAAGATCCTGGAAATGACTATCGAAGAACTGGATCTTTCCGTGCGGTCATTCAACTGCTTAAAGCGTGCCGGAATCAATACCGTGGACGATTTGATCAACAAGTCGGAGGAAGAAATGCTGAAGGTCCGTAACCTCGGTAAGAAGTCCTTCGATGAGGTGCGGGAAAAGCTCCAGTCCCTGGGCTTTGATCTCGCTAGTGAGGAAGACTAAGCGTCTGGTTTCGATCAGACGTTCAACAAGACCGAGCCTTGCAGAATCCTGTCCCCGCCGCGGGACGGCTCTGCAGCTAGAAAAAGGAGTGAATAACAATGCCGGGTACCAGAAAACTGGGCAGACCGACCGATCACAGAAAGGCGATGCTGCGTGGAATGGTAACATTCCTGCTGGAAAATGGTCAGATCGAAACAACTGTCACTCGTGCCAAGGAAGTACGTGCAGTTGCTGAAAAGATGATCACTATCGCAAAGTCGGATGATCTGCATTCAAAGCGTCAGGTTATGGCTTATGTAACCAAGGAGAGCGTTGCAAAGAAGCTCTTTGACGAAATCGCACCGAAGTATGCTGACCGCAAGGGCGGCTACACCCAGATCGTGAAGATTGGACCTCGCCGCGGTGACGCAGCAGAGATGGCAATCATCAAGCTGGTATAAGTTGTGTAATAGCCGGCACCGCCGTGTGCCGTAACAGACAGGCGAAGCATCGTACAGGTGCTTCGCCTGTTTTGTTGTGCGGGGCTGTCCAGTGCAGGGACATGGCACGGAAATCAATTTTCATGATAGCCTCCCTTGAAAAGGGAGGGGGACCAGCGAAGCTGGTGGAGGGATTTCTACGAAATCTTTAGATTCCACAAAAAAATTCCTCAGTCAGCCTACGGCTGCCAGCTCAGCACAAAGCACGCCCTACGGGTGCCTTTTCAAGGGAGCCTAATCTGCAAAAACTTTTAGAGTTTTATAATATTTTCTCCTCCAAATATGCGGAAAATCAAATTTGTAAAGTTTTAAAAGTTATACCTCGCCAGCATTTTTGAAAAAATTGCTGGAGCAAAAAACGCTATTGATGCAATCACTTGCGGGTTTCGTGTGATAAACTCATTCTGCCAGAAAATGTGTTCCGATCGGTTCGCCGTCAAAGAGGGCGTACAGCTGTTCCGGATCTCTGCCGTTCATGATGACCATATCCACGCCGGCTTCGGTGGCAATTTTTGCGGCATTGATCTTGGTTGCCATGCCGCCACTGCCCAGTGCCGAACCGGCACCGCCTGCCATTTGTTCAATGCGGGCATCGATTTTCCGGACTTCCCGAATGACCTGTGCATTGGTATCGGTGCGGGGATCAGCGGAGTATAGTCCGTTGATGTCGGACAGGATAATCAGCAGATCGGCTCCCACTGCGGCAGCAACTGTAGCGGAAAGGGAGTCGTTTTCGCCGATTTCCAGTTCCAGCTCATCGATCGCCACCGTGTCATTCTCGTTGACAATGGGGATCACGCCCATTTCCAGCAGTCTGCCAATGGTGTTCTGTACGTGGGGCAGACGCTCGTTGGTCAAGGTGGCACGTGTCAGCAAAATCTGTGCCACGGTAACATTATATTTGGAAAACATGTCGTCGTAAATGTGCATCAGCTCGCACTGTCCCACTGCGGCGGCAGCCTGTTTGGAGGGCGTGTCCTTGGGGCGTTCCGGCAGGTTCAGCTTGCCGACACCCATGCCCACCGCACCGGAGGAAACCAGCAGCAGTTCCTTTCCCGCGTTGTGGAGGTCGGACAAGATCCGCACCAGATTGGTCATGCGGCGAATGTTCAGTTTTCCGGTTTTATGTGTCAGCGTAGAAGTTCCCAGCTTGAGAACAATACGCTTTTTTGAGGATACATCTATCATTTTGGTTTTTCTCCTTATGGTGCAGTAATCACATTCTGCGGCGTTCCGGCGAGCCAGCACCGTAAATTTTCCGCCGCCAGTTCCAGCAGCCGCTGTCTGGTTTCCAGCGGTGTCCATGCCGCATGGGGTGTCAGTGTACAGTTTTCCAGCCCGAATAGCGGCGTATCTCCCATGGGTTCTTCCGTCAGCACGTCCAGTGCGGCACCGGCGATCACGCCCTTTTGCAGAGCCTGTGCCAGATCGGATTCCACAATCAGTCCGCCCCGTGCGGTATTCACCAGCAGAGCCGAGGGCTTCATGGTACTCAGTCGCCGGGCATTGACCATGCCGGCGGTCTGTTCTGTCAGGGGCGTATGCAGGGTGAGAATGTCCGCCTGCCGGAACGCTTCGTCCAGCGATACCAGCGGATAGGGGCAGTTTTGGGGCTGGGTTCGTGTGGCGATGCAGAGCCGCATGCCAAAAGCAGCACCAATTGCGGCAACCTTTTTGCCGATGCTGCCGTAGCCCACCACTGCCAGCGTTTTTCCGGCGAGTTCCTGCATGGGGTATGGCATGATGCAGAAAGTCTTTGCCTGTTTCCACGCACCCTGCCGGACAGCGGCATCATACTGTGCCACGCGGCTGTAGTGGTGGAGGATCAGGGCAAAGGTGTGCTGTGCCACGGCATCGGTGGAATAGCCTGCCACATTGCAGACTGTCACGCCGTGTGCTTTTGCGGCGGCAATGTCGATGTTGTTATAGCCGGTGGCACACTCGCCCACGTACCGCAGCTTCGGACAGCGGTCGAACAATTCCGCCGGAATGGGCGTTTTGTTGCAGAGAATGCCGTCGGCATCGCCGACACGTTCCGCCAGCTGTTCCGGTGCAGTGAGGTCGTAGATCTGCACTTCTCCAAACTGTGAAAATATGTCCAGCGACACCCCGCCGCCGGACAGGGTCGCTCCGTCTGTCACTACCAGTTTCATGCGTCGGTTTCCTCGGTTTTGCTGTCGCCGGCGGTGTCGGCTGCCTGTGCAGCGGCTGCCTGCTTTCTCCTTTTTGCGGGCGATTATGGACAGAACAATGGCTCCCAGCAGAAGCACCAGTTCAAAAGATCGCCCACCGTGTGGAAACCCAGACCTTGTTGTGTTCGCCGCCGACGTAGATCAGCAGGGAAGCGACAATGCCCACTGCCAGAAGCAGCTGGTACGGGCGACGCAGGCGAATGAACTGCACAACGAAAAAGGCTCCTGCGATCAGGCAGAAGATCAGGTGATAGGTGAATGAAATCGGAAATGTACTTGCGTCCATAGTGAAAAAACTTCCTTTCTGTTGATACGAATCCTGTTTGCGGGATTCCCATGACCGGCGTTCTGCCGGATATACCCTTTTATTATAGCATAGATGATGCTGGTTTGCAATGGGTTTTGTGTACTTTTTGGGTGGCTGCCCATAGAAAAGCCGCCGGCAGAATTGCCGACGGCTTGCGTTTCAAACGAAAGCAGTTATAAACGTCTGTTTCGTATTTTGTGTCATTCAATTTTCTTGAGAAATGCATGCAAAAAGATGCGAAGCAGACTCTAATACATGCTCAAAATCGCCTTAATACACGCTCAAAGTAACGTTTGCCGTTGTTGGCCCAACAACGTTGATATTCACGGTTCCCGGAATAGAATCCATTGTGAGATCATAGCGTCCTTCTTCAAAATAAATGGTCTTTTGGATTCCTGCTCCCATAAATCCCACGTCAACCAGTGCAGTCAGAGCATCTGTATTGTCCAGAACGCCGTCACCGTTCACGTCCATCAAGTTATAGCATACTTCCGAAAATTCGTCGTTATAATCCAGAACAGAATCCAGAAGATCTGCACCCTTTACGTTGGAGCAAGCGTTTCCGGCACCAGATCTGGCAACACAATACAACTGGAAGTACACCGTTACTACATCCAGCTGAGATGTCTTATCCATTTGTCCCAGTTCATACACCTGATTCTCATGGATCCAGTCTGCATCGCTCTGGTCAACAACACCGTCGCCGTTCACATCTGCCAGCTTCAACTGCTCCGCAGTCAAAGCCTCGTTGTCCACATACAGTGCATGTGTCACCATAGCCGCATCGTGTCCGGTAATGAAACCGTCCATGTCTACATCGCCCAGTGCATACGCTCCCTCAGCACTTGCACTCATGGCAGATACCGGCAGTGCTGCCAGTGCCATAACGCCCGCAAGTACTGCGGAAATACCCTTTCTCATCTTCATAAGTAAAAGCCCCTTTCTGATTGAAAATGCGATAAACTCCTGCCGTTCTGGCAAACATTTACCTAATTTTATTATAATGGTTTTTTGTATTTTGTCAATCTTTCAACCGGTGTGATTTTGCACAAATTTTCACAGAAAAATTCAGCAGATCATACAACCAACGCCAAACAAAAAAGCGTTCCGGCAAAAGCCGAAACGCTTCCATTTTCGTTGTAAAAAACAGCTTAGTCGCTGACATACGGCAGCAGTGCGATGTGTCTTGCACGCTTGATTGCAGTTGTCAGTTCACGCTGGTGGAATGCACAAGTGCCGGTGACTCTGCGGGGCAGAATCTTTGCACGTTCAGTCATGCACTTCTTGAGCTTGGCAACGTCCTTGTAGTCGATACGCTCAACGCGATCTACACAGAACATACAAACCTTTTTGCGGGGGCGTTTGCCGCCACGCTGAGATCTTTCTCTCTCCATGATGTTTTTATCCTCCTATCTGCAATGCGGTATTTCTTTGGATTCGATCAGAAGGGAACTTCGCCGTCACTCAGAATTTCCTCAAAATCACCCAGATCGCCCAGCTGCATCGCACCCGGTGCGTTGTTCGCTGCCGGAGCCTGCGGTGCAGGCTGTGCTGCCGGCTGCTGATATGCCGGTGCGGACTGTGCAGGAGCCGGCTGTGCATACGCCGGTTGCTGATAGGCACCTTGATACCCGCCGCCATTTTCCTGTGCGGAACGCTTGGACTCTCCAAAGGTAACATTGTCTGCCAGAACTTCCATGCTGTAGTGCTTTACACCATTCTGGTCGGTGTAGTCATTGTTTCGCAGACTGCCTTCCACAATGATCATACTGCCCTTGTGGAAATAGCGGCTGACAAACTCTGCCTGCTGCCGCCAGCAGCTGACGTTGATAAAATCAGCTTCCCGTTCGCCGGTCTGCTTATTCGTAAAACGACGATCGATCGCCAGACGAATGCGGCAAACTGCAACACCGCTCGGCGTCTGCCGGAAATCCGGATCCGCACACAGCCGTCCCATCAGAATTACTTTGTTCAGCATGTTGTTCCCCTTTCTGAAATTCGTCTTACTTTACGGTAACGAGAGAACGCAGAACGCCGTCTGTGATGTTCAGAACACGCTCTACTTCTGCCGGAACGTCCGGAGTGGACGTAAAGGTATACAGTGTGTAGTAACCGTCCGGCTCGTCGTTGATCGGATAAGCCAGCTTACGCTTGCCCCACTCGTTTACTTCGTCCAGTGTGGCAGCAGATGCGATCTTCTCGCGGAACTTTTCAACCAGTTCCTTTACAGCTTCTTCACCGTTCTTCAGACTGAAAACCGTCATCAGTTCGTAGGATTCCTGTTTCTTTGCCATACTCAATACACCTCCTTCTGGATTTCGCCCATGCAGGGCATGAGCAAGGATAACACACCTATTATACCAAACCCGACAAAAAAAGTCAAGCCCTTTTGCAAAAAAAATTGCACGGAAATTTTCCGGTTTTTTGTGCGGCTTTGCCGGTGCCGGTTCCTGCCGCGGCTGTGGTCTGTGTCTGGATACCTATATAAAAGGAAAGGACACGGTGTACGTGTCCTTGCTGCTGTAGTAATGGTGTGTGATAACTAGCCT
>ENA-OQKI01000334-OQKI01000334.1-human-gut-metagenome-genome-assembly--contig:-NODE-334-length-10548-cov-3.263314_pt1 | contig 10548 bp, 9 predicted proteins | sample MGYA00242778_ERZ504798 | MGnify/ENA primary metagenome ERZ504798 (study PRJEB26092, sample SAMD00036414) | human gut metagenome | host: Homo sapiens | study: EMG produced TPA metagenomics assembly of... | reverse complement strand
GCTTTATCATCCTGATACAAGGTAATATAACCATCATCGTTCCATTTCCAGATTCCCGTTTCAACCTTATCAGTATTCTCTATCTCCATCTCATATTCACCCTGTTTTTCATCGTTATCATGTATAATGGCTAATTTATTGGTACTCTTAACATTTTGATACTCTGAAAAATCAAAAGTTCCATAATAGAGTTCCACTGTCAGATGATTTTTTTGTTGTAATATGTTATATGTAATTAATACACTGATTACACAGACACAAGCGACAACCGCTGCGCAGATAATAATCTGTTTTCTATTTTTTTCCACTACAGGCTTCCCCCTTCTTTATTGTTTAATCAATGCAGGCTTTATTCTTTAAATTTAAAACTTTTATTATATACAATATCAATATCATCCACGCTATACAAGTCAAACTATATTCTACAATCACTGCAATTTGTAAATAGGGACCTTCAGAGTATTTAAAATAATAGTCATAAACTATTGATGGTATTTTAATATTTATTAGCAGTAATATTATATTAATACATTCTTTAGCTACACTTTTTTTGTTCATATCTCATTTCTCCCATTCCATTATTAAAAGTTTCTTATAGACGCTTATAAACTTATTCTACATGCAAAATCTTAAGAAAACGCTTAAGTAAATCTAAAGAATCCTTAAGTTTTCTACACTTCATCTCTATACACAATATTTTATTACTTATATACGATTTAGTTAATCGTATATAACTAAATATTCATCTCACATTTCGTGTATGCAAAAAAGACGGCCGTCCCGATCCCCACCGGTTCAGCCGTCTTTATAATAAATTTCAATGTTATACTTTTATATTTTACTCTTATTTATACTTTTTACTAACTTTTATACTTGTTTGGATTTAGCATCTACTGCTGCGCAAGCACTGCCTGTACTTCTGCCTCTGTAGCGCATGCCATTACCTTGTCTGCCAATGCCTTGCATTCTGCCATGCTGCTGTCTGCGATGGTCTTTCTGGTCTTGAGCACACTTGTGGCACTCACTGAGAACTCATCAAGTCCGAATGCGAGTAACAGCGGAATGAGCTTTGGATCTGCTGCTGCCTCTCCACACATGCCTACCATGATTCCCTCTTTCTTACCGCACTCGATGATACGCTTGATTGCGCGAAGCACTGCCGGATTGAAAGCTGAATAAAGGTATGCTACCTTTGAGTTTCCACGGTCTACTGCCATAGTATAGCCTGTCAGGTCGTTTGTTCCGATACTGAAGAAGGCTGCCTCTTTTGCAAGCACATCTGCCATCATGCAGGCTGCCGGTGTCTCCATCATGATACCGATTTCGAGGTTCTTATTGTATGCAATGCCCTCTGCATCAAGCTCTTTCATTATGTCAGCTACCATTGCCTTTACACTGCGAAGCTCATCTACGCCTGTCACAAGCGGAACCATTATCTTTATCCTGCCGAATGCACTGGCTCTCACAAGTGCACGAAGCTGTGTATTGTAGATGTCTGTTCTCTGAAGGCAGAATCTGATAGCTCTGTAACCTAAGAATGGGTTGTCCTCTTTCTCAAGGCCCAGATATGGGATTTCCTTGTCGCCTCCGATATCAAGTGTACGGATGATGACAGGCTTGCCCTTCATTGTCTCTGCTACTGATTTGTATGCCTCAAACTGCTCTTCCTCTGTAGGAATTGTATCTCTGTCCATGAAAAGGAACTCTGTACGGAAAAGTCCTATTCCCTCTCCGTCACACTCTACAGCCTTCTTTGCGTCCTCAGGCTTTCCAATATTGCATACAAGCTCTACCTTTGTGCCGTCTGCTGATACTGTCGGCACACCCGCAAATTTCTTTAAGAGTTCTTTCTCTTTTTTGTATTCCTCAAGCAGCCCAGCGAATTTCTGCTCTGTCTCAGCATCAGGGTTTACGATTGCCTCTCCGCTTGTTCCGTTGAGTACCACTCTGTCACCATTTTTGACAGATGTACAGATTCCGTCAATACTGAGAACTGCCGGGATTTCCATTGCTCTTGCAAGTATTGCTGAGTGGGAGGTTCTGCCACCCACCTCTGTGAGTATTCCTGCGATATTCTCTGCCACGATACCTGCTGTCATGGATGGTGTCAGGTCATGTGCCACAAGCACTGTGCCTGCCGGAGCTGCTGAGATATCGTAGTCCTCGATTCCAAGCAGAATCTTAAGGATTCTGGCTTTGATATCCCTGAAATCTGTTGCTCTCTGCTGCAAAAGCTCATCAGGTATCTGTGCAAATATCTCTGCTGTCTGCTCAAGCACCTGGTCGAGTGCCTTCTCTGCCGTGATTTTCTCACTTACTATGAGCGCTGTAATCTGTTCCTCTATGGTCGGATCCTGAAGCATCTGGATATGTCCGCGAAGGATATCCGCATCCGTTTGCTCCGACTGTCGTTTTCCATTCTGTCTGCCATGGCGTTTGTATCATTTACAAATTTCTCAATGGCTCCCTGGAGACGTGCGATTTCAGCGTCTGTATCTGTAATTTTCTTATTCTCAATCACTATCTCATGCTCTTCGATAATGACCACATTTCCGATTCCGATTCCTTCTGAGCCGGCGATTCCTTTGTACATATCACACCTCCGATTGACTTTGCTGGTTGATTAATCTCCGAAGTTGTCTGCCTCGAGCTCTTCCATCTTTGCAAGTGCTGCTTCCTCGTCAGCTCCTTCACACTCGAATGTAATCTCTGCATCCTTCTTGATGCATGCTGCGATGATGTTTACAAGGCTCTTTGCGTTGATTCTCTTGTCGCCGAATACGATTGTTACGTCTGAATCAAACTTGCCTGCCTCTCTTGCGATAACTCCTGCAGGTCTCATGTGAAGTCCCTCTGCTGCTTTTACTACCATTGTCTTGCTTACCATAGTTTTGTCCTCCTGAATTTAAAATTATTGGTTTGTTTATTTCGCTCACACATATGATTAACTGTATCGCCCTCTGCTATTCATCAGCCTGTCATATGTCCGTTGCTTTCTATGGTTTTATTGTACTGTGCGGTATGAGTTTTTTCAATATTCCCCAAAATGCAAAATTGCACCATCTCTGGTGCAATTTTGTATTAATGTGATATTCAGTTCCACCCCAGCTCTTTCCGGATAGCTGCACAAAGCTCATGAGGTGAAGCAGCCTCCCTGAGCCTGTCCGTCGCTCCATTTTCATTCAGAAGCTTTGTGAAATCATGGAAAAATGCCTTTGTCGTGTTGACACTGTCAAAGTTTATCGCAAGCAGAAATATCATGTCTGCCATCCTCTCGCCCCACTCTATCGGCTTGTCGAGACGTATCACAAGTATCTGGCAGCGGTTTACATGCTCAGGCTTTCCGTGCGGTATGGCTATATTGCAGCCCACGGCGGTTGCCTCCACCTTCTCGCGCTCCAGCACATCTCTCGCAAACTCGCTCTGCACTATTCCTTTGTTTATGAGAAGCTGGCACGCGCGCTTTAAAACATCCTTGCGGTTTTTCGCCTTTTTCTCAAATATGATAAATTCCTCCGACAGCATATGTGAAAACTCGCTGACCTCCGCGCTCTGGCCGGTCATGAGCTCAAAGCACTTGTTTCTGATATTTTTCTCATCCTGCGCACTGATTAGTGGAGAAACATACAAAAATCTCATATCCTTGTGGATATCTGCCTGTGTGTCTATGGTTGAGAGTATGAGGTCGCAGTCATACTCGTCAATATGCTCTATGCGGTCTGATGACAAAATGCTTACTATCCTTACATCCGGCACCCTGTTTTCTATTTTGCCCGCTATTATACTGCCGGTCGCATAGCCTGCTGCACCGATTAACACTGCGCGCACTGTCATAGGATTTCTGTGCAGAGCTCCGCCCACCTGCAAGGCAATAAAAGCTATCTCATTCTCGCTCGGCATGGCGCCTGTGTACTTTTCGTAGTATCTCGATACTGTAAAGCATACCGTAAAGAGACTGGCATACGATTGCGTGATATCCGAAAGAAACGGATTGTCTATCTCTATGCCAAAATGAGTCCTCGCAATGGAACCCGGTAAAAAGCTACGCATGCTCTCACGTAGAAGCTCATTTTCAATCAGATTGGCAGCGAGAAGATTTGACAGATACACTATCATCTCATCCTCTATGCTAAGCGCCTCCTCACAGAACATAACAACACGGTTTTGTCCCTCGGCACAGGAAAAAAGCATTGCCATATACATGATTTCAGGCTGTGAGAGGCTGATGCCGTGATATCTTTCCAGAAAGCCTGCTGCCTCCTTTGCCATGTTCTCATGCTCTGTCATTATGAATCCATTTTTCTGTACCTGCTGCTCTGTTTCGATGCCCGCATCCCCATCACTTGCATCATCACACATTCGGTTCGACAAATCTAACTCATCCGTTTTCAGTTCCTTCTCCACATCCACCCTGAAAAGTGCAATGGATATGTACTCTGCCAGCATCTGAAATGTGTAATCCGTAAAGATGATATCAAAGCGTCTCTCCACATGATGTATCATGTCAACCGCCATCGACAGATTTACGCTTCTGAAATTATTGGCTATCACCTCGGCCGCGCGTCTTGAAAGCCTGTGGTCATCGGTCTTGATAACCTGCTTATCACTGATTGGATATCTGCAGAAATGCCTCATGGCTTTTCTGATATCAAGCTCACTGCCTGTCGCATATATTCCGTAGCCCGCCGTTCTGTGCACCTTAATGCCAAAGAGCACAAGCTCTGCGTCAAGCTCATTTATATCATCCATGATGACATTTTTACTGACATTTAACTCCTCTGAAAAAAGTGCATACGTGTATGTATCCCATCCACTTAGCAGAATATACGATATGTAGTTCTGTCGCTTCTTTTGCGATACTGCTGCCGATTTCCGCCCTGCCACATCCAGAATCTTTCCTATCTGCGCATCGCTAAAGTACGGCTTCATGCCCTTGCCGGGCTTTCTGTCAAGCACCATGGAATTTTGCTCACAAAAATCAGCCACCTCCTTCAGATATGTCTTCACACTTCGCTCTGACATACCTGTGGACGCAGCAAGAGCCTTTGATGTGACAAGCTCATTGTTGTGCTCTGCCAGCTTTTCAATTATCAATAGTCCCTTTTCTGAAAGCATAAATCAAAGTTCTCCTGATTATACGTAATTTAACAATTCGACCGGTTCATCTATCAGATTTGTTGCACCATGCTCCTTCAAAAACTCTACATCACGAAATCCCCATGTGACAGATACGCACTCCAGACCTGAGTTTTTCGCTGTGGCGATATCCACATCGGAGTCCCCCACATAGATAGCGTCCTCTGCACTCACCTGAAGCTCTTTAAGTGCCTTCTGCACCATATCAGGCGCCGGCTTTTTGCGGATACCCTCTTCCTCCATCTCGCCGACTGCCGATGTCATATACTCCTTGAAATAGAGCTGATTGAGCTCCTTTACCGCCGGGTCAAGCTTGTTTGAAACAATGGCAAGCTTTATGCCGTTTAATTTAAGCTCCTTTAAAAGCTCCATGATTCCATCATAAGGTGCTGTATTGTCATTGCAATGAGCCTCATAATATTCCTTGAAATCCGAAAATGTCTTTTCAAACTTTGGATTGTCTGCTCCGTCCGGCACTGCGCGCTCCATCAGAAGCTTTACACCGTTTCCCACAAATCTGCGCACCTCGTCGAGTGTACGCTCCGGCATGCCATTTTGTTTCAATGCATAGTTTGTTGCATTTTTTAAATCCTCAAGTGTGTATAGAAGTGTTCCATCAAGGTCGAAAACGACCGCTTTTTTCTCAGTTGTATTGTTGCTCATTATGTTACTTCCTCTCTTGCTTTCTTTTTTACCGTTCTTCTCAGTGTTTCTGAATAATTACCTTTTATTTCAGGTACGGAAACAGCAGCGAGCTTCTGTCCTTCTCGTCAAACATCGAATTGTACTGCAGGATATTGTATGCCTTTATCCATTTTGCCTCGTCTCCTGTTGCGTCATCCACATGCATAAAGCACTCATTCTTTTTCGAATAATAGCCCCTTGAATTTATGGCCGGGATCTTCTCCATCAGCTCTGCGAGGAACCGGTTGTATGCCGGCAGATCTATGTTGGCTCTCTCAAGCGTCAGTGTGGACAGGTAGTTGAGGCTCGTCACATCAACTTTCTGTGCATCCGTCTCGTAATTGGTCCATATGAAAAACGGCACCTTGTACAGATTCTCAAGCTCCTGCTCCGTAAGTCCGGAATTGCCCTTGCCATTTAAAAGCTTGATAAAATCATTGCACAGCCCCGGCTGGTGGTCTCCAAAAAACACAATCTCTACCGGGTCATCCACACCCTTAAAGTATGTGATGAGATTTTCGAGTGCCTTGTCACTCTCATTCAAAAGTGACAGATACTGGTTCGCATCGGTGTATGACGCTCCAACCTTGTAAACCTCCTGGTTGAAGTTATCATATCTCTCACCGTAGCCACCGTGGTTTTGCATCGTGACACCCATGATGTAAAGCTTCTCGTCATCGCTCTTTTTCTCGTAGCGATCAATAATCTTATCATAGAGCTCCTGGTCAGTGATATATTCCCTGAGTATCTTTGTCTGGTCAAAATCATCTATAAAGTAAGTCTCATCATAGCCCAGATGCGGATAAACCTTGTTCCTGCTCCAGCCTGTCGCATAGTACGGATGCATCGCAACCGTCGTATAGCCGATATTCTTCAGGTTTGAGACTATGGATGTCGGGTCATCATTTATATACTGCTGATAAACCACCGAGCCGTCCGGCAGAAATGCCATCGAGTTTCCTGTCTCAAATTCCCACTCAGAGTTTGGCGTCTTCGCACCGTACACGGACGAAAGAGCATAGCCTTTAAGCGTATTTTCACTCAGAGAATCCATAAACGGCGTGACCTGCGTGTTGGTCTCAAAATCTCCCACCACCGACAAATCAGCAAACGACTCATTCATGATAACAATGATTGTCGGATTTTTCGCATCAGACTGCGAATATGAGCTGTCCGTTTCCTTGAAATTGCCTGCTATCTTGTCAACTGCTGCCTTGCTGTAACCATCAGGTGCCTTCACAAAGCTGTCCCTTATGCCGAGCATAAAGTTCAGCAGATAGCCGTTTCTGTACGTGCCCTTTTTCTCCCATGTCTCGGTGTTCAGTGACATGGAATTCATGATGACATACAGCACACATATTATTGTGAGAAGAATCGAAATAATTCTCATATGGATAGCAGACTCGAACTGCACTTCTATGCGCCTTACCAGCATGATATACAAAATAGCCGCCAGAATCACATACAAAAACTTGTAGTCTATGACGAATTTGTATTTTGTCACGACAGAAAGTCCTGTTCCCGCTGACTTCAAATCCGCATACGTAAACTCATTGCCACGGAATTCATAGACAAAATAATCTATAAATCCAAACGCGAGTATGGCAATTGATGCTATGGTACATGTCAGCCTCGTGTTGTTTGTGATAAAAAGAATTACCAGATATATGGCGAGCGCCAGAACCATATTCACCACGCATACCATATCGGTGGTCTTCACAAAGTCCTCATCTGTCAGCAGCACATACTGCACCGAAAAAACAGATAGTATCGCTCCGATGACAAGCAGTATAGCAGCCCAAAGCCACGACAGCTTCACCGGAAGCTCAAGCTTCACATTTACAAGTCCAAAAATATAACTGACCGCAAACAAAAGAATCAACCCACCAGCTTGCCGACGTAAAGTAACCTACCAGCGCGGCCGCCACTGCTGCAATTCCAAAATGTATGTTGTTTGTTTTGTTATCTCAAATTTGATGCTCATTTCTGCCTCTTAATGCTTCCTCTTAATGCTTCCTCTAAATGTTGCGATTTGATTTTAAATTATATTTTCTAATTAGCAAAGAAGTCCTCAATTTGACTGTATATAATGTGCATCAGATTTGTTCTTGCCTCAACGCTTGCCCACGCAATATGCGGTGTGATAATCAGCTTGTTTGAATCCTTTATCGCACGGAGCGGATTGTCCTCGCTCATAGGCTCCTGCGCCAGCACATCAAGACCTGCCGCCGCCAGCTCTCCATCCATAAGCGCCTGTGCCAGATTCGCTTCATTCACTATAGGACCTCTGCCAAGATTTAAAAATATCGCAGATTTTTTCATCTTTTCAAACGCAGCCTTGTCCATCAGACCAAGTGTGTCATCCGTGAGCGGTGCATGCACCGACACGATATCAGACGTGGCAAGCAGAGTATCAAAATCCACCCTCTCATAGCCCGGCTGTGAATTTCTTCCTGAGGTAGAATAATAAACCACATGGCAGCCAAAAGCCTTTGCGATATCAGCCACGCGTCTTCCGATATTTCCAAGCCCCACGATGCCCCAGGTCATACCGCTAATCTGGTGAAACACATTGGAAAAATGCGTAAACGACGTATCACCCACATATTTCTCGCTCTTCACATAATCATCATAATATCTCAGCTTCTCAAGCAGGTAAAATAGCAGTGCAAACGTATGCTGCGCCACGGTCTCTGTAGAATACCCTGCGACATTTCTCCATTCAATACCTCTTTTTGCCAGATATTCTTTATCCAGATTGTTTGTGCCTGTTGCAGTCACACATACGAGCTTTAAATTTTTTGCCTGTCCTATAGATTTCTCATTTACCTCGACCTTATTTAAAACAATCACATCAGCATCCCTTGTGCGCTCCGCTGCTTCCTCTGTTGTCGAAAAATCATATTTGACAACCTCCCCGAGCTTGTCATATTCGGAAAGGTCGATGTCGTCACCAATTGTTTTGGAATCTAAAAATACTATTTTCATGGTTTGTTTCCTCTGTGCTATATATTTATTTGTTTTAATTTCTATTTTTAGGGGACTTCGCACTTGCAGGCTGTGATGGTGCGCCAGCATATGGTATATTCCTCAGAAATATATGAAGTCAGCCACAAAAAATGACATCCGGATAGTCTGTTTTATCAGTCTGCTTTTTATCGTCACCGAAGGTTAATGGAACTTTGTGGCAGTTCATATATTTCTTCGGAACACACCATATGCCAGCGGTAATGCAGGTTTGCGTGTGCGAAGTCATCTCAATAATTATCTATATTTATCAATGTTTATCACTATTTATTGTTATTTGACAATTTTAATCTTTATTTGCCAATGTTTATGATTACTAAAAATACAGCTTGCTTTAAATACTAACAAATTACCTAGCATAATAGCATTAACATAATAGTATTAGCGCAATTTATAAATGTAATCATATGTTCATTTCATACATATAAATATATTTATACCACATTTCCGGAAATAAAACCACTGTATCAGTATTTGATTAAACAAAGCTTAAGAAAGCCCGCCATATTAATGATAAATTTCATCAATATGGTGGGCTTTAACTATTCTGTGTATCTCTCTTATGTTGGCATTTTATCTCACAGAAAATTTGTAATCTGTCTCTGTGTGGTATGTATCGCCAGCCTTTGTAACAGGTGTACTGAAGTTGGTCTCATTTATTGAGTTTGGATAGAACTGTGTCTCGAGGCAGAATGCATCGCGGTTATTGTATTTGACTCCGCCCTTGCCTTCTTGTCCCACGATAAAGTTGGCAGTATAAAGCTGGATTCCGACACAGTCGGTGTATACCTCCATCTGTATGCCACTCTCAGGAGAGTATGCTGTTGCGACCTTTTCTACTCCCGGAGCGGTCTTGTCTATTGCAAAATTGTGATCATATCCACTTCCATAGTGAAGCTGTGTATCATTTGCCTCGATATCTCTTCCGATTGGTTTAGCCTCTGTAAAATCAAATGGTGTACCCTCAACCGGTGCAATCTCACCTGTAGGAATAGCCTTGGAATCCTTTACAGGTGTGTAATGCTCAGCATTTATCTGCAATGTGTGAGTGTATACGCTTCCTGATGCATGACCGTTCAGATTGAAATAGCTGTGGTTTGTCATATTGAAGGTAGTTGTCTTATCTGCCCTTGCATTGTATATAATAGCAAGTGCATTTTCTTCTGTTACCTTAAATGTCACATCAACGACTGCATTTCCCGGGAAGCCCTGCTCCAAATCTGCATCCTCTATCTCAAAGGTAATCTCATCTGCCTTCTGCTCCTTAACAGTCCAGAAGCGCTTAGAAAAACCATTTGAGCCACTGTGAAGACTGTTCTCATTGTCATTAGCCTCAAGCTTATATTCCACTCCATCAATATTAACCTTTGCATCAGAAATCCTGTTTGCATATCTGCCGACAGTAGCGCCAAAATAGCAGTACTCCTTCTCATATGACTTTACGTTGTCATATCCTAAAATGACATCTCTCTCATTGCCATCCCTGTCTTTTACAAAAATAGATGCAACTGAAGCGCCATAGTCTGTCAAAAGTACTCTCACTCCACTGCCATTGCTGATTTCGTAAAGCGATGCCTCCACTCCTTTTAATGTTGTACCGAAAGCTTTTTTACTCATGCCCCATATCCTCCTTTAGTTACATTATGCTTTTTACATTATGTTCTGTTACTCTTTGCTTGGTAGCATTTTGATTGCATAATC
>ENA-OQKI01000331-OQKI01000331.1-human-gut-metagenome-genome-assembly--contig:-NODE-331-length-10592-cov-2.904061_pt1 | contig 10592 bp, 7 predicted proteins | sample MGYA00242778_ERZ504798 | MGnify/ENA primary metagenome ERZ504798 (study PRJEB26092, sample SAMD00036414) | human gut metagenome | host: Homo sapiens | study: EMG produced TPA metagenomics assembly of... | reverse complement strand
GGTGTGTCAATTGACAGAGCATATAAAATATACGCGCCTTTTTGGGCAAATGCGCCAAAGGGTTGGATGCAAAAAATGACCGGGCGGTCCGCAGACCGTCCGGCATTGCCTTTTTCTTTACATTCATATTGCGGAACACCAGCTGTGCGATCTGGAAATAGAGGATCAGGCTGCAGGCGTCCACAATGGTGGTGATGAAGGGGGTAGCCATAATGGCAGGGTCGGCACCCAGCTTTTTGGCGGCAAGCGGCAACATACCGCCCACCAGCTTTGCCAGAATGACGCTGAAGAACAGCGACACGCTGACCACGATGGCGTAGCCCATCACGTTGGCGTACTGGCCGGGGAAGAGGAAGGTGTACATCAGGTAGATGCGCAGGCCGTTCACGATGCCCAGCACTGCGCCCACGATGGCAGACACCCGCAGCTCCTTGCCCAGAACTTTGAGGAAGTCGCTGGGCTCCACCTCGCCCAAAGCGAGGCCGCGGACCATCAGGGTGCTGATCTGGTTGCCGCAGTTGCCGGCGGTATCCATCAGCATGGGCATGAAGGAGACCAGCAGGGGCAGGCTGACGAAAGCCTCTTCGTAGTGGGTCGTGACCATTCCGGTGAAGGTCGCAGAGAGCATCAGGATGAGCAGCCAGGGGATACGCTGCTTGGCGTGGGTCCAGACGCTGGTGCCGAAGTAGGTGGTGGCATCGTCGTCGGGCAGAATAGCTGCCATCTTCTGCATATCCTCGGTGCTCTCATCGGTCAGGACGTCGATGGCGTCGTCGATGGTGATGATACCGACGAACATGCCCTCGTTGTCCAGAACAGGCATCGCGGTGAAGTCGTAGCGCTGCATCTCGCGGGCCACGAACTCCTGGTCATCCGTGACCTTCACGGTGACGACATTGTCGTCCATGATGTCCACGGATGGGGGTAGAGGGGTCAGACAGCAGCAGGCTGCGGGCCGACACGACGCCCAGCAGGCGGTTGCGCTCCACCACATAGCAGGTGTAGACCGTTTCAGCGTTCTCACCCTGCTTGCGGATAGCGGCGAAGGCGTCACTGACGGTCATCTCCTGCCGCAGACGGACGTATTCGGGGGTCATCAGGCTGCCGGCCGAGCTCTCGGGGTAGTTCAGCAGCTTGTTCAGGCTCTCACGGGTCTGGCGGGACGACTTTTCCAGCACCCGCTTGACCACGCCTGCGGGCATATCTTCCAGCAGGTCGGCGGCGTCGTCAAGGCTCATATCCTCGATGGCGCTTACCAGCTCGACGTCGGAGAACGCATTCACGAGGTCGTCGCGGGCCTCATCGGACATATAGGCGAATGCTTCCGTTGCAACGTCCTTTTTCAGCAGACGGAACACCACGAGGCGGTTGTTCTCGTCCAGCTCTTCCAGCAGCTCGGCCAGGTCGGCGGGCTGCTCTTCCTCAGTCACTTCGCGCAGCTTGACGTACTGCTTTTTGACGAGCAGCTTGAGCAGACGGCTCTTGGTCAGCATCTCGGGGTTGGCCTTGACTTCTTCGTCGTTGGCCTCCTCTTTTTCGGCCTCGCGGACGTCCTGCTTGAGGTCTTCGGTGGCCTGCTCATTCAGGTCTTCGGCCAGCTTCTGGCGCACCTCAGCGGGAATATCCGTGGGCAGCTCCTGCACCGGAAGAGCCTGTTCCTCTTCGCGCTCCGGGGTCTTCTTTTCTTCTTCCATTTGTGTTCCTCCTCTTTTCTGTCTCAGGAGGACACAGCCGCATCAACGCAAAAAGCGCCGCTCCTGCGCCGCAGACCCCGGGCCGCACTGCCCATCTGCACGCGCAGAGCTGCGCCTCTTTTGTACGGCAGCCGGACAGCGGATACTCCGCTGTTCAGCGTACAAAAAAGGCGAACGCAGCACCTTTCGCGGTCGTTCCGGCCGCATCATTCCATCGTCTTCGACTATGATCCGGGTCCATTGTCCTGCGTTCACCTCCACAAATTCGTTTTACTAAGTTTCTTAGCCTACAGGTTTATTATATCTCCACTCAAATGCCCGGTCAACCCTGTAAGGCACCCATTTCCGGAATATTGACGCAGAAAAACGCACAGCGCCCTCCCCGGTGCTTGCGGCTTCACCGGAAAGGGCGCTGTGTTTGGATATTGCTTTGGTGTGAGGAGGAATCATGTACAAGGAATCGGTTGCGGCCCCGAATCCTCATGACTGTAGTATAGCAGATTCCGCACCGGATTTCATGAAAAACCTATGAAGAAAGTGTAAAAGACACAAAAATACGCCCCGGACACTGTTTCCAGTGAGCGGGGCGCTAAAAACGGGATCCGTTTTTGACTGCGGCAAGATCCCTGCAAGCAGGTCTTATGCAGCAGGCGGGGCAAGGTATCTGCGAACAGACCTTATGCTCCTGACACACGCGAAGTATGCTTTCAAGGACCCTCGCGGGCGCTTTGGTATTTCAGGCTCTGCCCGCTCCGACGCGTTCGGAGGCGGGCAGAGAGTTGAAATCAGTTTGGAGTACAAAGCTCCAGTCTCTGCGTAGAAATAAGCCTGTCATTTCTTCTCTGGCCGGAGCCACAGTTTCGTACTGCTGCGTTGCGCAGTAATCGCCAGCACGGAGCAGCCGCCCTTTCGGGGACTAAGGTGCCGCTGCGGCAAAATTCCAGCCAGAGTCAAAAGAACTTTGGTTTACTTGTACAGCTCGACCAGGCGGGTCAGATGCTCGTAACGGTCGTTTGCGACCTGCTCGTTGCGAGCGAACAGCTGCTTTGCACGATCCGGGAATGCACGAGTCAGGCGGCTGTAACGGGTCTCGTTTGCCAGCAGTGCCTGATACTTCTCGGCATCCACAGCCTTGGAGGTCAGGGTGAAGGGGTTCTTGCCCTGAGCCTTGTTGGCCGGATTGAAGGTGAACAGGTTCCAGTAACCAGCCTCAACTGCCTTCTTCATCTCGTTCTGGCAGTTGGTCATGCCGCCCTTCACACCGTGCAGCTCGCAGGGAGCGTAGCCGATGATCAGAGAGGGACCGGGATAAGCCTCAGCCTCAGCGATTGCCTTGACAGCCTGGTTCATGTTAGCGCCCAGAGCGATCTGAGCAACATAGATGTAACCGTAGGTCATTGCGATCTCGGACAGGCTCTTCTTGCTGATCTCCTTACCAGCAGCAGCGAACTGGCAGACCTCACCGATGTTGGAGGCCTTGGAAGCCTGTCCGCCGGTGTTGGAGTACATCTCAGTATCGAAGACCATGACGTTGACATCCTCGCCGGAAGCCAGGACGTGATCCAGGCCGCCGAAGCCGATGTCGTATGCCCAGCCGTCACCACCGAAGATCCAGACGGACTTCTTGGCGATGAACTCCTTGCTCTTCAGGATCTCAGCGGACTCGGCGCAGCCAGCGGCAGCAGCCTTCTCCAGCTCAGCGATCAGAGCCTTAGCGGGGGCATCGTTAGCCTTGGTGTTGTTCTTGGTTGCCATGAACTCGTCAAAGGCAGCCTTCAGCTCAGCAGAAGCCTTGTCAGAACCAGCGACCTCAGCGATGCGCTTGATCAGGTTCTCACGGACGGTCTTCTGGCCCAGATACAGGCCCAGGCCGTGCTCTGCGTTATCCTCGAACAGGGAGTTGCACCATGCAGGACCATGGCCGCTGTCCTTGTTGACGGTGTACGGAGAGATGGAAGCAGTACCGCCCCAGATAGAGGAGCAGCCGGTAGCGTTGGAGATGTACATCTTCTCGCCGAACAGCTGAGTGATCAGGCGAGCGTAAGAAGTCTCGGCACAGCCTGCGCAGGAGCCAGAGAACTCCAGCAGCGGCTGGTTGAACTGAGAACCAATGACGGTGTCATCAGCAAACTTGCTGGGCTTCTTGGAGATGTTGGCCACGCAGTAGTCGAAGACTGCCTGCTGATCGGCCTGGCTCTCCTGAGGAACCATAGCAATTGCCTTGGTGGGGCAAACGGTGACGCACTCGCCGCAGCCCATGCAGTCCAGAGGAGAAACAGCCATCACAAACTTGTACTCGTTTGCGGGGCGGTTGTCACGGCTCTTGGTCTGAGCAGGAGCAGCTGCCAGCTCGTCAGCGGTCAGCTGGAAGGGACGGATGGTAGCATGAGAGCAGACGAATGCACACTGGTTGCAGCCGACACACTTGGAAGCATCCCACTCGGGAACGTTCACAGCGGTGCCGCGCTTCTCGTAAGCGGAAGCACCCTGCTCCCACTCGCCGTTTGCGTTAGCAACGAAAGCAGAGACAGGCAGGCTGTCGCCGTCCATACGAGCGATGGGCTCCATGACGTCGCGGATCTGCTTGACCAGCGCGGGACGGCCAGCCAGCTCCTTCGGAGCGGGACCAATGAGAGAGGTATCACAGGCAGATGAGAGAAGAAAAAAGATAGTGGGCAAAATCTGGCATATGATGTTCTGCGGCACCTTTGTGGCTTATATGTATACGCTTATAATGATAGTGTATTATTCAAGGGAGCCGGGAAGCAGAACCGGCGTCGCCGATATGGTGCTGTGGAGCACATGGGGCATGACACTTCAGATGCACGCTTATTTTATAGAAAATATAGTATTGTTTATACCATTTGGGCTTTTATTTCCACTGGTTTTTAAAAATTGGATGAGATGGTTTACAATACCTGTTGGTGCTCTTATAAGCGCAGCAATTGAGTACACGCAGCTGGTTACCGGCAGAGGATATTGCCAGCTGGATGATTTTGTGACAAATACGGCAGGAGCAGCAATCGGATTTTTTATTTATTTGATGTTATATGCAGGGTGGCTTATATGGAAAAAAATAAGATAAGCATTGTGGTGCCATGCTTTAACGAGAAAGAGGCTCTGCCTCTTTTTTATAATAAAATAATCTGGGTACTGAATCAGATGAGTCAAGCGAGTGAGACATCGGGATTGTCATATGAGCTGATTATAGTGGATGACGGCTCCATGGATGGTACGCTTGATGTTGCAAAGGAGCTTGCCACAAATGATTCCGGTGTGAAATACATATCATTTTCGCGTAATTTTGGCAAGGAGGCAGCCATGTATGCAGGCTTGCAGCATGCGGTGGGTGAATATGTGGCAATAATGGATGCAGACCTTCAGGATCCCCCGGAAATGCTTCCGAAGATGTATCAGGTCCTTACAAAAGAGGGCTATGATGCTGTCGGTACAAGGCGGGTGACACGCAAGGGTGAACCAGCGATCAGATCTTTTTTTGCAAGAAAATTTTACAGGCTCATGAGCAGAATATCAAAGGCAAATATGGTTGATGGGGCACGTGACTACAGGCTGATGAACAGGAAATATGTGGATGCTCTTTTATCGCTAAAAGAGTACAATAGGTTTTCAAAAGGATTATTTGGCTGGGTAGGATTCAAGGTCAAATGGCTTGAGTTTGAAAATGTAAACCGCGTGGCTGGCGAGACAAAGTGGTCATTTTGGCAGCTGTTTCTCTATAGTTTAGATGGAATAGTAGCATTTTCAAATGCTCCGCTATACATGGCTTCAATAGCAGGAGTGTTCAGCTTTATTGTGGCGATAGCAGCTATGCTTTTTATCATAATAAGAAGACTTGTATTTGGTGATCCGGTAGCAGGCTGGGCATCAACGGTGGTCATCATTCTTTTTATCGGTGGTATACAGCTTCTTAGCATAGGGATACTTGGACTGTATCTGTCAAAGCTTTATCTCGAGGCAAAGGACAGACCGATATATTTAATAGGAGAATCAAATATAGAAAAACCTACAGAAAAAAATTAAGGCTTTCTTAAGAATTATTAATTCGATAGCACATGACATTTTTTTCGGATGTTATGTGCTATAATTTTTTCGGCAACGTTTATTAATGCATGAAAGAGGACTAAGATGAAAAACGTACTGGAGTGGCTTGAGGCCACAGTAGAAAAATACCCTGACAAGCCTGCATTTTCGGATACTGAATGCAGCATTACGTTTGCGCAGGTGTATGATATAGCAAGAAATACAGGAGCATATCTGATAGAACAGCTTGGAGTGGACAGAACCCCTGTTGCAGTATTTGCCGGAAGGAAAATGGTGACACCGGCATACTTTCTGGGAGTGGTATATGCAGGCAGACCGTATGCGCCGATTGATGCATCGCTTCCTGACAAGAGAATTGAAAAAATACTTGAAAATCTGTGTCCAAGGGCTATTGTGGCAGACAGGGAAAGCCTTGAGCATGTGGAGAGCATAGTGGATGAGCTGGCAAAGTCAGAAGGCTTCGATAGACCGCAGATATTTATTGCTGAGGATATATCGCGCTTCGATCAGGTGGCGGGCGCTGATAGTAATTGTAAAATCAGTGAATCAGCAGGAGACGCTGTGACGGATAGTGAGAACGATACAGATGGTGGTGTTGTGGCAGGCTGTGCAGGAAAAAAAGATGACAGCTCACTGGAGAAGCTTGCAACAGTCCGCAGGCAGATGTCCATGACAGACCCGCTGTATATTATCTACACGTCAGGCTCCACCGGCAATCCAAAGGGAGTCATGACATCGCATCTGTCACTTATGACATACATCAATGCATATTGTGATGTGATGCATATTGAATGCGACGATGTGCTGGGCAATCAGTCACCGCTTGACTATATTGCGGCAATCAGGGACATTTATCTGCCGCTAAAGACCGGCTGCAGCACAGCGATTATTCCAAAAGAGTATTTTATGGAGCCAAATGTCCTGTTTGATTACATGAATGATAAGAAGGTCAGCAGTGTCGGCTGGAGTGTTTCGGCATTTACCATCCTCACATCGCTTGGAGCATTTGAGGAAGTAGGGCTTAAGAGTCTTAGAAAAATCTGCTTCTCAGGCTCAGTGATGCCGTGCAGGGTGCTCAGGAAATGGCAGGAAAATCTACCGGAAGCACATTTTGTGAACCAGTATGGGCCGACAGAGGCCACAGCATCATGCACATACTATAGCGTGGATCATACAGTGGAAGAGGACGAGGTGCTTCCTATAGGAAAAGCCTATGACAATTACAGGGTTTTCCTGATAGATGAGCATGGAAATGAGCCGGCTGTCGGAGAACAGGGCGAGATATGCGTATGTGGACCAATCCTGGCGCTGGGTTATTATAATGATCCGGAGAGGACAGCTGCGGCATTTACACTCAATCCACTTAACAAGGCTTATCCTGAGCGTATGTACCGCACAGGGGATTACGGAAGGCTCGATGAGGATGGCATACTTCATTTCTGTGGACGTATGGACCGCCAGATAAAGCACATGGGACACCGTGTGGAGCTTGATGAGGTGGAGCATGCCGCCAATGTGGTCGAGGGAGTCGCAGAAAGCTGCGTTATATATAATAAAGCAAAAGAGGTGCTGATACTTTTCTACACAGGTGACTGTGACAGGAGAAGCCTTGCGCTGGCACTGAGGGACGAGCTCCCGGGCTTTATGGTGCCAAGGAAAATCAAGAAGTTGGAGCAGCTTCCTAAGCTTCCAAACGGAAAATAATGATATGAAAAAACTGGAAGGAAATGTAAAATGAGAGACACAATTTTAGAGATTTTAGAGGAATTAAGACCGGATGTGGATTTTGAGAAGGAGACAAAGCTCATCGATGACAAAATTCTTGAGTCATTTGATATAGTTTCACTCGTGTCGGAGTTGACTGATGAGTTTGACATCACAATCAGACCAAAGGATCTGGTTCCTGAGAATTTCAACTCAGTAGATGCAATCGAGAAGCTTGTTAAAGAGCTTGTGGAGGAATAAAGCATATGAGACAGACACCGTACTATGTATTTGATACGGATGAGTTTGCAAAAAGAGCAGCCATGATAAGGGCTGCTCTTGATTGTAAAGGAGGACGTAGGATACCGCTTTGCTTTTCGATAAAGGCAAATCCGTTTCTGCTTCACAGGCTGCCGGAGGGCTTAGATCATGTGGAGGTGTGTAGCCCGGGAGAGCTTGAGATATGTATAGCACTGGGCGTGAAGCCGGAGAGCATCATCTATTCAGGTGTGATGAAGGAAAAATGCGATATAGAGCGAGCAGTTTCATATGGCGCCGGTATACTCACCTGTGAGAGCATAAGACATGCAGCGCTGATATCAGAAGTGATGCTTGAACGTATGCCGGAAGGTGCGCATGAAGCTGGATTGGTCGAAAAGAAGGCACAGGTCATACTGCGCCTGACAAGCGGCAACCAGTTTGGCATGTCGCTTGAGGATATTGAATATATCATTTCGCATCCGGATGAGTTTAAGGGCATCATGGTAATAGGCATCCACTATTATTCCGGCACACAGAAGAGCTTGCGCAAAATAAATAAGGACTTGCAAAAAATAAAGTCTGCACTTACCGGATTAAAAGAAAAATACGGTTTTGAGCCACAGCTTGTAGAGTATGGCCCGGGACTTTGTGTGGAGTATTTTGAGGAAGACTGGCAGGAAAGGGAAAAACAAGCACTTGATGAGGCAGCAGAGGTGCTTAGAGAATTTGCTGTGGAATATCCGCTTGGCATTGAGATGGGACGTTTCCTTGCAGCCTCATGCGGTAAATATTACACACAGGTAAAGGACCTTAAATCGACAGGCGATGCCAATTATGCGATTCTTGATGGAGGAATCCACCATCTGAATTACTTTGGACAGAGAATGGCTATGCAGGTGCCGCCGATTAGTATATATAGAGCTGCCGGTGTGGAATTCACAGAACTGCCGGACACAGACTATACACTCTGCGGAAGCCTCTGTACAGTGGCAGATGTGCTGGTACGCGAGGTGAAGCTTAAGAAGCTTGAACTTGGTGATGTTCTTGAGTTCGGGCACTGTGGCGCATACTCTGTGACAGAAGCACCGGCGCTATTTCTTTCAAGACAGCTTCCGGCTATATATGCATATTCGAAGGAATATGGATATGAGTGCCTGAGGGAGCATATTCCTGCGGCTGAGATAAATCTGGCCGGAAAAAAATTGTAAATAAAAGCGCCATGGTAAATTGCCATGGCGCTTTTGAATATGACATAAACAAAGCATTTTGTGGGAAGCCTGACTATTAGCCAAGCTCCTTCTCACACATATCAAGTACAGAAGCAATGGTAGTATCCATATCGTAGTACTTGTACTCGCCGAGACGACCACCGAATATAACACCCGTCTCCTTATCGGCAAGCTCCTTGTACTTGGCGTAGAGCTGCCGTTTTTCTCATCGTTTACAGGGTAATAAGGCTCATCGCCTGCCTTCCACTCAGAAGAGTACTCACGGCTGATAATAGTCTTTGGCAGATCATTTCCATCCTCATCCTTACCGAACTCGAACCACTTGTGCTCGATGATACGTGTCCATGGAGTCTCGCGGTCTGTATAGTTGACAGCGGCATTTCCCTGAAAGTTAGGAATATCGAGGGTCTCATTCTCAAAGCGCACTGAGCGGTACTCTAAAGTACCTAGCTTAAAGCCAAAGTATGCGTCAATCGGACCTGTGTATACCACCTTGTCAGCAAGAGCATCAAGCTCAGCCTTGTGCTCAAGGTAGTCGGTATTTAGTCTGACCTCAATGCCGTCGAGCAGATTCTCAACCATCTTGGTGTATCCACCGATTGGAATACCCTGATAAAGAGCATTGAAGTAATTGTTGTCAAAGGTAAGTCTAACAGGAAGACGCTTTATGATGAAAGCCGGAAGCTCCTTACAGTCACGACCCCACTGCTTCTCAGTATAGCCCTTCACGAGCTTCTCATAGATATCACGGCCAACAAGTGAAATAGCCTGCTCCTCGAGATTTTTTGGCTCACCGGTGATTTCCTTTTTCTGCTCCTCAATCTTTGCAGCAGCCTCCTCCGGTGTTACCACACCCCACATCTTGTTGAAAGTGTACATGTTAAATGGCATAGAGTAAAGCTCACCTTTGTAGTTTGCTACAGGGCTGTTTGTGAAGCGGTTGAACTCAGCAAACTGTGTGATGTAGTTCCAGACCCTCTTGTCATTGGTGTGGAATATGTGGGCTCCGTACATGTGTACATTTATGCCCTCCTGCTTTTCGGTGTAGACATTTCCTGCTATGTTAGGACGCTTGTCCACAACAAGCACTGATTTGCCCTTGGCCTTTGCCTCATGGGCGAAGATGGCTCCGTAGAGACCGGAACCTACTACTATATAATCGTATTTCATTGTTTTCTCCTTGTTACATAGTGATATTATAATTATAAGTACATTTTCTGGAAAAACAAGCAGAAACAATGAAAATAAGTAAATATTAATAAATCCTGTATTAGAAAATTATGATATACTTAGATATAGAAAGTTTAAAAGTAAGAAAATAAGAGGAAAGGCAACGCAACGATGAAACTACCCGGCTACTACTCCTCAGGAGAATTTGCAAAAAAAAGCGCATATTACAAAAAAGACCGTCAGGTACTATGACGAGCACAATATTTTAAAACCATCCTACGTAAACGAAAACGGAGCCAGATTCTATAATGATGACGACTTTGCGCGTCTACAGCAGATACTGTTCCTCAAATATCTGGGATTTTCCCTGGATGATATCAAGGAGATGACACTCAGAAACACGGACAGCAATGTCATGTCTGAGTCGCTTCACATGCAGCTTGGTCTCGTGGAGGAGAGGATAGAGCAGATG
>ENA-OQKI01000329-OQKI01000329.1-human-gut-metagenome-genome-assembly--contig:-NODE-329-length-10611-cov-2.431992_pt1 | contig 10611 bp, 7 predicted proteins | sample MGYA00242778_ERZ504798 | MGnify/ENA primary metagenome ERZ504798 (study PRJEB26092, sample SAMD00036414) | human gut metagenome | host: Homo sapiens | study: EMG produced TPA metagenomics assembly of... | reverse complement strand
GCCCGGCTTATCGATCTTATTGACGGCGACGACGATGGGTACGCCGGCGGCCTTGGCGTGGTTGATCGACTCGATGGTCTGAGGCATGACGCCGTCGTCGGCAGCCACGATCAGAATGACGATGTCGGTCACCTTGGCGCCGCGGGCACGCATGGCCGTAAAGGTGGCGTGACCGGGGGTATCGATGAAGGTGATCTTGCGGTCGTTGATCATGACCTGCGAAGCACCGATGGCCTGGGTAATGCCGCCCGCCTCGCCGGCAGCGACGCCGGTGTGACGGATGGCGTCGAGGAGGCTCGTCTTGCCGTGGTCGACGTGGCCCATGACGGTGACGACCGGGGCACGCGGCTTAAGGTCGGCGGGATCATCGTAGAACGAGAAGGTGTTCTCCTCCTCGGGGGTGATGATCTTAATCTGGCGGCCCAGGTCGTCGGCAACGAGCTCGACGAGGTCGTCGGACATGGACTGCGTCATGGTAAGCGGCGTGCCCAGCAGGAACAGGCGTTTGATGATGTCGTTGGCCGGAACGTCGAGCGCCTCGGCGAGCTCCTGGACGGTAACGCCCTGGGAGACCTTGATGGCGTCGAGGTCCTCGGGGTTCACGCCCTGGGCCAGCGCCTCCTCAATCTTGCGCTCTTCCTGAGCCTTTGCGGCCTCGCGCTCTCGCTTCTCCTTGCGCTTTTTGCGGCGACCAGTGGACTCGCGAGAGGCCTCCTCGACGGCGGCACGAGCCTCCTCGAGAACCTTCTCGCGGCTGTACTCCTCGGCCTCGCGAGCCATGCGGCTGTAGTGGTCCTCTTCGTTGTTGTGACCGCCCTTGCGCTTCTTGCCCTTGCCCTGCTTGTCGGGGTTGGGGAAGTCCATGCCGGCAGCGACGTTGTTGCTGGCGTTGGTGCGATGGCTGTGCGGACGGCTCTCGGAGGCGTTGCGATCGGAGTTGCTGTCGGAGGCGTTGCGATCGTTACGACGGCCACCGCGACGGTCGTTGTTGCCGCCACGACGGTTGCCGCGCTCGGCGGCGCGCTCGGCCTTGGCCTTCGCCTCGGCGTCCTTCTTCTCCTTGAGCACGGTCTCCTGTGCGGCGATCTGGTCGAGCAGCGAACGGAAGCGCGAACCGGAGTCGGAAGCGGGAACGGCGCGGCGCTGGGCCTCGCGGGCAGCCTCCTCCTTCTCGCGGGCAAGGCGCTCCTGCTCGGCCTTCTTCTTGGCCTCGGCCTCGGCGCGGGCGGCCGCCTCGGCGGCCTGGGCGGCGGCGAACTGGCGGCGCTCCTCCTCGCGTGCCTTCTCGGCAGCGATGCGCTCGCGCTCTGCCTCGGCAGCACGTGCTGCCTCCTCAGCGGCGGCTGCCTGCTCCTCGGCCTGCTTGGCGGCCTCGACTTCCTGAGCGCGGGCCTCGATCACCGAGGCGAGCTGCTTGCGGACCATGGCGACGTAGGCGTCCTCCAGAGCGGAGGAAGCGGACTTAGCGGGAATCTTCATTTCGGCAAGATGACCCATCAGTTCCTTAGAGGTCATGCCGAACTCTTTGGCCAGGGTGGACACACGGACTTTTGCCATATGACTTCACCTACCCTTTCTGGCACCTTGGGTGCCTAGAGACTGAACGAACGTGGGGTATGCGCTGGGACCTGCCCGGCGCGACCGCGCGCTAGATCAGGTCCTCCGCATCATCGAAGGCGTCGGTGTCGTGGACACCGCAGAAACGGGAGCCGGGACGGGCCTGGTTGCGGCACTGGATGCCGTCCTCGGACACGAACTCGCAGCGACGGACGTCCTCGTCCTCCTCGTCACCGATCAGGTCGGCGGCAGGCTCCTCGTGAACGGGAACGTTCTTGAGGATGTCGGCGGCAAGGGTCTCGGACTTAATGTCGATGTGCCAGCCGGTCAGGCGCGCGGCGAGGCGGGCGTTCTGGCCCTCCTTGCCAATGGCGAGGGACAGCTGGTCGTCGGGCACGATGACACCGGCGTAGGCCTTCTCCTCGTCGATGAGGACGCGGGTGACCTTGGCGGGCGACAGGGCGTTGGCGACATAAACGGCCGGATCGGCATCCCACAGGATGACGTCGACGCGCTCGCCACGGAGCTCGCCCACGACGGCGCGAACACGGCTGCCCTTGGGGCCGACGCAGGCGCCCACGGGATCCAGGCGATCGTCGAGCGAGTGGACGGCGACCTTGGAGCGCTGGCCGGGCTCGCGGGCGATCGACTTGATCTGGACGGTGCCCTCATAGATCTCGGGCACTTCCTGCTCAAACAGACGACGCATGAGCTCGGGGTGGGTACGGGAGATGACAATCGGCGGACGGCTGTGCTCGCCACGAACCGGCTGCAGGTTGGAGTTGGGGTCGCGAACGTCGATAATCACGGCCTTGATGTGCTGGTTGTGCAGGTAGCGCTCGCCCATCGGACGCTCGTTGCGCTCGTTCTCGTAACGGCGCTGGTCGAAGTGCGGAAGCTCGGCCTCGACGCCCTCGCGAATCTTGACGATCGTGAAGTCGGGCGTGGACTGCAGCACGGTACCGCTGATGAGGTCACCGATGCGGCCGGAGAACTCCTCGTAGATCTGCTCGCGGGCGGAGTTGCGCACGATGGCGTTGATCTCGGCCTTGGCGTGCTGGGCGGCGATGCGGCTCGTGTTCTTGGGAGTGACGTCGATCTCCTCGAACTCGGTGAAGTTGCCCTCCTCGTCCATGGAATCGTCGATCGGCTCCAGACGGTAGACGTAAATCTTGCCGGTGGTGCGGTCGATGGTCACCTTGGCGCCCCACTCAAGATGCAGGATCTCGGCATAGCTCTTGGCGAGCGACTGCTCCAGGCGGTCGATCAGGTAGAGCTGGTCGATGTGCTTCTCCTGGCAAAGCTCCATCAGGGCGGACATCATGTCGGATGCTGCCATCTTACTTTCCTTCCTTCGCGGGCTTGAAGTCATAGGTGGGCTTCAACTTGCACTTTTTAACATCAGAGAAATCGAGAGTAACGGACTCGCCGTCCTCGAGCTCGAGAGTCACGTTCGTCTCGGTGGCGGCGGCAATCTTGCCGGCGTACTTGCGACGGCCCTCGGTGGAGGTGGAGGTGAGCTCACAGTTCTCGCCCACAAAGCGGGCAAAGTCACGCGGACGGCGCAGCGGGCGAGCCATACCCGGGCTCGACACCTCGAGCGTATAGCTCGAAGAGATGGGGTCGAGCTCCTCAATCACATCGCCGACCCATTTGGTGTTGGCCGTGACGTCATTGAGCGACAGGCTCTGACCCTCGGCACCCTCGATACGCACACGCACGCAGGGGGCCTTGGTGGCACCCACGAGCTCAACGTCGACGATGTCGACATCGTGCTGGGGAGCGACGGCCTCGAGCGCGTCGATGATCGCCTGCTCGGTCTTGGTCTTGACCATTGCGGCACCTCCATCCATACAAAAAAGAAGCGGGGCCGAAACCCCACTTCTTTCAATTACAACTTCATTTGCAAGCAAACTATACCAATACCTGCGAAAACGTGCAAGCGTCAAAGAAATTCGCAGGTCAGCGCGCCCACAGCATCTCCACAAGAATAGGACAATTAGGCGAGGACTCCTGTGCGGTGCTCCCCAAAAGCCCCAAAACGGGCCATGCGTCCCATCGCGCCGACCGAATCGGGCCCTATGGGCATTCCATCCCTGGACGCACGTCGGCCAGACTAGAGCTGAGAGGCATTCTGTAGCGAGAAAGCCTGCCGCGCGCATTGACCGCACAACCTTCCAGTATCTCTACGGCAAGGAGGATCCATGGAACGCCTAGGCACCCTCTGCGCGACCGCGCTCGCCATTGCAGCCTGCTCGTTCGCTCTGGCGGGCTGCAGCAACGTCGATGGTAAAACCGGACCATGCGAGCCGGATCTCGGCAGCACCAAAGCCATCGAGAAAACGACTCCTTCGGAGCGTTTCGACAAAATAGACGAAGAAATAGTCGACCCCCAGGGCTTAGGTCCCGACCTCCAAGAACAGTTTCCCATCGACCTTGAGGCAGACGAGAACGTCCATGTTACCTGCGTGGGCAAGGACACGGATGGCTACGGCGACGCCGTGTTGGTCTTTGCGGTGACAAACAACACCGATGTCGACATGATGTTTGGCGATGTTGATGCTTATGCCTACGTCAACGGTGTCGTCCGCGACGTGCGCATGCGCCAGCCTGTCGCCGCAGGCGAAGAAGCGGCCGCGATGCTCACCTTTGTAGGCACCTTCGACGATCCGAACTTTGACGTGAACAACGACCTCAACGACATCTACCTCAACATCTGGATGTTTGAGGAGCAAACCGGCAACGTCTACTTTAAGGACCTGGTGCACATTCCGTAGAGGGTGACACTCGGCACCAGCCATGCAGGGCATATAACGCAAAACGAGGGACGACCCAATCGGATCGCCCCTCGTCTTTAAGACGTCAACTATGTGCGCGAGGTTTACTTAACCACCAGGTTGACCAGCTTGCCGGGCACGCAGATGGCCTTGACGACCGTCTTGCCCTCGGTCCACTTGGCGACGGCAGCCTCGGCGGCAGCCTGCATCTCCTCGTTGGAGGCATCGCGGGCCACGTCAATGCGGCCGCGGACCTTGCCGAGCACCTGGACAACGATCTGCACCGTGTCCTCGATGGACTCGGCCAGGTCAAACTCGGGCCAGGCGGCGGTGTAGGCGTTGCCCTCGCAGCCGAGCGCCTCGTGCCACAGTTCATCGGCCCAGAACGGGCAGATGGGCGCCAGGACGCTCACGATGTCCTTGGCCACGCCGTAGCACAGGGCCTTGTCGCGCTCAGCACCCTCGGTGGCGTTGAGGTAGGCGCTCGCCGCGTTGACGAGCTCCATGACGGCCGAGATGGCGGTGTTGAACTGGCCGCGATCGAAGTCTTCGGTGCACTTGGCGATGGTGCGGTGACGCTCACGGTAGAGCTTCATCGCTGTCTCGTCGAGCACGGACTTGTCGAAGGCCACGTTGGCGTCACCGGACTGGACGAGCTGCCACACGATACGCCAGGCGCGCTTGATAAAGCGGTTGGCGCCCTCGACGGCCTTGGGATCCCAGTCGAAGTCCTTCTCGGGCGGGGCGATAAACAGGATCGCCAGACGCATGGTGTCGGCGCCGTAGGGCTCGATGACCGAGCTCGGGGGCACGACGTTACCCTTGGACTTGGACATAGTGTCGCCGTTCTCGTCCTTGACCATGCCCTGGCACAGCAGGTTGGTAAAGGGTTCGTCCACGCTCAGCAGGCCCAGGTCGCGCAGCGCCTTGGTAAAGAAGCGGCTGTAGAGCAGGTGCAGAATGGCGTGCTCGATGCCGCCGATGTAGTTATCGACGGGCATCCAACGATCGGCCGCCTCGCGGGAGAAGGGCAGCTCGGTGTTGTGCGGATCGGTATAGCGCAGGTAATACCAGCTGGAGCAGGTAAAGGTGTCCATGGTATCGGTCTCACGCTTGGCCGGGCGGCCACAGACCGGGCAGGTGGTCTCGTAGAACTCCTTGCACTCGGCGAGGGTCTCGCCGGCACCCAGGTCCAGGTTCTCGGGCAGCGTCACCGGCAGCTGGTCCTCGGGCACGGGCACGATGCCGCAGTGCTCGCAGTGGATGGCCGGGATGGGGTTGCCCCAATAGCGCTGGCGGCTGATGAGCCAGTCGCGCAGGCGGAACTCGACCTTGCGACGACCGCAGCCCATGGCCTCGAGGTCGGCCACGATGGCAGCCTCGCCCTCGGAGTGCTTACCGCCGCGCATGCCGGTGTACTTGCCGGACTGGACCAGCGTACCCTCGGCAGCGTGGGCGCAATCCCAGTCGACGGTCTCGGCATCGGAAGGTATCAATGGTCTCACCGCTGGCCTCGACGGCAGCGCGGTCGTCGTCGTCCAGGATGATCGGCACGATCGGCAGGTCGTACTTGCGGGCAAACTCAAAGTCGCGCTGGTCGCCGCAGGGAACGGCCATGACGGCGCCGGTGCCGTAGTCGGCAACGACATAGTCGGCAACCCACACGGGGACCTTCTCGCCGTTGACGGGATTCACCACGTAGCGGCCGGTAAAGGCACCATGCTTCTCGAGGGTGCCCTGGGCACGCTCGACGGCAGAGATGTGCTTGGAGTCCTCGACGATCTTGGTGACGGCCTCCTCGTACTCCGTGCCCTCGACGAGCTCGTGCAGGCGCGCGTACTCGGGAGCCAGGACAAAGAAGGAGACACCGAAGAGTGTGTCGGCTCGCGTGGTGAAGACGGTGATCTTACCCTCGTCGCCCTCGATGGGCTCGCCATCCTTGTCGCACAGGGTAAAGTCGACCTCGGCGCCCTCGGAGCGGCCGATCCAGTTGGCCTGCATCTGCTTGACGCGCTCGGGCCAGCCGGGGAGCTTCTCCAGATCGTCGAGCAGCTCCTGGGAGTACTCGGTAATCTTGAAGTACCACTGCTCCAGGTCGCGCTTCTCGGGCTCGGTGCCGCAGCGCCAGCACTTGCCCTCGGTAACCTGCTCGTTAGCCAGAACAGTCTTACAGGTGGGGCACCAGTTGACCGGGTTCTTCTTGCGGTAGACCAGGCCCTTTTCCCACAGCTTCTCAAAGATCCACTGGCCCCAGCGATAGTAGTCGGGGCTGCAGGTCTTGACCATGCGATCCAGATCGTAGGAGAAGCCCATGCGCTTCATCGTGGCGAGCGCCTGGTCCATGTTCTTATACGTCCAGGCGGCAGCCTGCGTGTTGTGCTTGATGGCGGCGTTCTCGGCGGGCAGGCCAAAGGCATCGAATCCGATGGGGTGCAGCACGTCGTAGCCGCGCATGCGGGCCTGACGGGCCATGGCATCGCCGATGGTATAGTTGCGCGCGTGGCCCATGTGCAGGTCGCCCGACGGATACGGGAACATCTCGAGCACATACTTCTTGGGCTTGGTGGCGTCGGTGTCGACGGCAAAGAGGTTCTCGTCGTCCCACGCCTTCATCCACCGGGACTCAATGGCCTGCGCGTCGTAGGCGGGGATCTCATCCTTATGATCTGTGCAATCGCACATATCAGCTCCTTTGTTAGCTGGGTTGGGGCGGGGCGTTCTTACCTTTACTCGCTGCTGCGGACAGTCCTGCTCGCACGAAGAGCACATTAAGTGCTCTTCGGCTCGTGCGGAACTTGCAGCGAGCAAAGATAAGAACGCCCCGCCACATCGTTAACTCGACTGATGATAGCAAATACAACAAGCGAGATGCCTGCGACTTGCAGGTATCTCGCTTTATCTAAATAACGTGGTTGAGGCTCAACCTTTATGTGCAGGTCTTATCTTATCGATACGTTACGCTCTGTTGGGAGTCCTTGACTACGACGTCGTGGGCTCCGCCTTCGACGATCGAGGTCGAGCTTACCAGGGTCAGGCGTTGCCTTTTCCTGGAGCTCGGGGATCGAGAGGGCACCGCAGTTGCACATCGTGGACTTGACCTTGTAGAGCGTGCCGCCCACGCCGTCCTTGAGGGAGCCGGCGTAGGGAACGTAGGAGTCAACGCCCTCGACAAAGCTGAGCTTCGCGGCGCCGCCCAGGTCGTAGCGCTGCCAGTTACGGGCACGCGCAGAACCCTCGCCCCAGTACTCCTTCATGTACTGGCCGTTGACGTTGACGCGCTCGGTCGGGCTCTCGTCAAAGCGGGCGAAGTAGCGGCCCAGCATCATAAAGTCGGCACCCATGGCAAGGGCGAGCGTCATGTGGTAGTCGTAGACAATGCCGCCGTCGGAGCACACGGGCACGTAGACGCCGGTCTCCTCATAGTACTCGTCACGGGCGCGGCAGACGTCGATCAGCGCGGTGGCCTGGCCACGGCCGATGCCCTTGGTCTCGCGGGTGATGCAGATGGAGCCGCCACCGATACCGACCTTGATGAAGTCGGCACCGCAGTCGGCCAGGAAGCGGAAGCCCTCGGCGTCGACGACGTTACCGGCACCGACCTTGACGTCCTCGCCGTAGTTGGCGCGGATCCACTCGATGGTGCGCTTCTGCCACTCGCTGAAGCCCTCGGAAGAGTCGATGCACAGGACATCCGCGCCGGCCTCGATGAGCAGCGGCACGCGCTCGGCATAGTCGCGGGTGTTGATACCGGCGCCGACCATGTAGCGCTTGTCGTTATCGAGCAGCTCGTTGGGGTTGGTCTTGTGGCTGTCGTAGTCCTTGCGGAAGACGATGCCCATGAGGTGATCGTTGTCGTCGACAATGGGCAGAGCGTTGAGCTTGTTGTCCCAGATGACGTCGTTTGCAACCTTGAGGCTGATGTTCTTGTCGCCCACGATGAGCTGCTCGCGCGGGGTCATGAACTCGGCGACCTTCTTCTGGTGGTCATCGCGGCTGGGGCGATAGTCACGGCTGGTAACGATACCCAGGAGCTTGCCCTTGGGGGTGCCGTCGTCGGTAACCGGCATGGTGGAGTGGCCGGTCTTCTCCTTGAGCTCGATGACCTGCTCCATGGTCATGTCGGGGGTCAGTGTGGAATCGGACTGAACGAAGCCAGCCTTGTGATCCTTAACGGCCTTGACCATAGCGGCCTCGGACTCGGGGGTCTGGGAACCGTAAATGAAGGACAGGCCACCCTCGGTAGCGAGCGCGACACCCATGTCGACGCCCGAGACGGACTGCATGATGGCGGAAACCATGGGGATGTTCAGGGTGATTGCCGGCTTCTCACCGCGCTTGAAACGGGTTAGCGGCGTCTTAAGAGAGACGTTGTTGGGGATGCACTGCGAGGACGAGTAACCAGGAACCAGCAGATACTCCGAAAACGTGTGGGACTCACCGGGAAAGAACGTAGCCATGTTTCTCCTTTTTCCATGCGACCGGTCGGCTGCAGGCCTCGTAGGACCCAGCCCAACCTTGGGCGCCCAATACTGGGGAAGTATCTTAACGCACTTTGACTGCTACAATGCATGATTTAAGAAGAGCACACGAGGGTTTGACGCAGGCTTTGCGTTTGCCCAGCAAACACTTTAGCGGAAAGACGTGGAGCACATGGAGTACAAGACGACGGCAAAGTTGGTCATTCAAGCGTGCGACAAGGATCTGCCGGGTGTGTTTGGCCATGGCTGCGTCTTGCTGCTGCAGGGTATTGCCCGCGACCACTCGCTCAACCGTGCCGCCAAGAGCATGGGCATGGCGTATTCCAAGGCTTGGCGCATTGTGAACGAGGCTGAAGGGCAGCTAGACTGCAAGCTCATCGAGCGCGACGGCGCCCGCGGATCATCGCTCCACCCCCGCCGGCAAGCGCGCCATCGAAGTCTACGAAACCCTGCAGGCAGAAACTCAACGACGTCATAGCAACCCGCGCCGACGCCCTCATCGCCAGCATCAAAGAGTAGCTAATTTGGGACGGGGCTTTTTAGCCGCACAATCTCTTCTCATAAGTTGCGGTGAAATAGGGACTGTTTATGCGGTTAAAGCCGTAAATCAATCCATATTTCACCGCAACTTATTGAGTCGAGGATGATTTAGCTAGTTGCGGAGGGCGTTGTCTAGGGTGGACGCTACGACCAGGGGGTCGTCGGTGCCGGCGAAGAGGCGGATGGTGCTCCCCTGCTTGCCGCGTGGGGCCGAAAGGCGCGTTGTTGGGCCGCCGGCAGGCGATGTGCGGAATTCGTCCGGCAGCATGCTGAAGAATTCGCCCGCAATGTAGCCCATCAGGTCAAACTCTACTGCCGGGCCAAAACCGTGCTCCAGGATGCCAGTCGCGATGGCATGGTCGGGATGCGAGGTCAGCCCGGGATAACGCACGTTGCACACCATCTCATTGGCAGCCAAATACTCGGCCAGCGCACGTGCACGGTCGAAGTGTTCCTGCATGCGGGTGTCGAGTGTGTCGAGCTCGTGCTCTAGAACCTCAGCCTCATCGGAGGACAAGTCGAGCGCAGCCAATCCGCAGCCCTCAAGCAGGACATGCGCGCGCTCGGCAGCGGCATCCACGCGATGGCGCTTGAGCTGTGAGCGTGCCACCGAAGCGGCAACGAGCTTGCGCGGAGCCTTGCCGGCGCACGCGCGATCGAGCGCCTCGAGCGACAGCGCAGCACCCAGCCGCAGTGGATCGCAGCCAAAAGCCGACGCCACCGTGTTGTCCACAACCAGCAGCGCGTGCGACTCACGAGACGCGCGGCCCAGAGCGCGAAGGTCGGGCACACGCAGACCAAACCCGCCGATGGAGTTGACGAACCACCACAGGTGCGGCCCCTCGGCATCAAACGAAGCATCAAAGCCCTCGGACGCAGCAGCAAACGCCGCAGCCGCGGGCTCCCCCACCAGCGCAACATCGCAGCCATCAAAGCCGCAGGCAAACACATCGGCAAAGTCGTCCGCAAAGGCCACCAAGCGATCGCCGGGCCGCACAATCCCCAGCATCGACAGCGCCGCCGGCACATGCGAGGCCGAGACAAGACGCGCCTCACGCGCACCGGCCCTCAAAGCCCAAGCCTCTTCTAGCTGCTGTACATCCACACGGCACCGTCCCTTCAAAACAAAAACCCACGATGCGGGTGTTTCCCGCATCGTGGGCAACGGCTGCAGTATAGCGCCGATATGCGGCGAATCGCTAGATGTTGAGCGCGTGGTAGGTCACGCTCGCGCCGACGGCGTCAACGGTCACGCCATA
>ENA-OQKI01000328-OQKI01000328.1-human-gut-metagenome-genome-assembly--contig:-NODE-328-length-10627-cov-2.388000_pt1 | contig 10627 bp, 11 predicted proteins | sample MGYA00242778_ERZ504798 | MGnify/ENA primary metagenome ERZ504798 (study PRJEB26092, sample SAMD00036414) | human gut metagenome | host: Homo sapiens | study: EMG produced TPA metagenomics assembly of... | reverse complement strand
TCGGCGGCCTGCAGATGTTCGATGTGCCGCAGATCCTGACCAACGGTAAGGGCGGCCCCGACCGCACATCCACCACCATGATCATGTACCTGAATAACCACCTGTTCAGCAAGAACTACGGCATGGCGGGTGCGGTGTCTGTGGTGCTGTTCCTTGTGTGTGCGGTGCTGTGCGTCATCGTGTACTTCTCGCTGACCAAGGAGGATGACGGCCTGACAAAGGCGCAGCGCAAGGAACTGAAGGCAACCAAAAAGGCTGCTGCCAAAGGAGGAAAATAAGTATGGCACATACGCCTAAAAACCAGTCCGAAAAGGCGATCCTGACCGCCCGCCGTGCATGGTGCTATCTGGTGCTGGTGCTGATCAGCTTTCTGTGCCTGTTCTTCTTCTATGTGCTGGTCATCAACTCCACCCGCACCCATTTCGAGATCCAGAAGGGGTTCTCGCTTGTGCCGGGCAAGTCCATCGTCACAAACCTCCGCAACGTGCTTACGGATGCCAACATCCCCGTGATGAGCGGTATCCGCAACAGCCTGCTGGTGTCCGCCTGCTCGGCAGCGCTCAGCGTTTACTTCTCGGCACTGACGGCTTACGGCATCTACGCCTATAACTTCAAGTTCAAAAAGGCCGCCTTTGCTCTGATTTTGCTCATCATGACCATGCCCACACAGGTGTCCGCACTGGGCTTTCTGCAGTTGATCTCCAAGATGGGGCTGTAAAAACAGCTTCATCCCTCTGATCGTTCCCAGCATTGCGGCACCCACCGTGTTCTTCTTCATGAAGCAGTATCTGGATGCCTCCCTTCCCATGGAGATCGTGGAGGCTGCCCGCATTGACGGCGCAGGCGAATTTTATACCTTTAATAAGATCGTGCTGCCCATCATGAAGCCGGCGCTGGCTGTGCAGGCTATCTTCTCCTTCGTGGCAAGCTGGAACAACTACTTCATTCCGGCGCTTGTACTGGACACCGCCGACAAAAAAGACCCTGCCCATCCTGATCGCCCAGCTGCGCAGCGCGGACTTCCTGAAGTTCGATATGGGCAAGGTGTACATGATGGTAGCCATCGCCATTCTGCCGGTCATCATCGTCTACCTGCTGCTGTCCAAGTTCATCGTCCGCGGCGTGGCTCTGGGCGGCGTCAAGGGCTGAAATTACGACCGGCGCCAAAGCCCCTCCTGTGAAAATGCAATGGGGCTGTTGCACAAGCCCAACAAAAGGCCAGAGTTATTTAGCCAAAAGGCTTTACAACTCTGGTCTTTTGCTTTAACGTTAACAGTGCAAAAATGAAACGGATAAAGCAAGAACAGCATATCGAAATTGAGGAGAAAAGTCAACAGTTAAAATTTCGAATCTTCGTAGTCTCCACTTTCACATAGGCATCATCAGGCACCTTGGGGAGATACTTCATCAGGAAATCAACATCCTGCTGGATTCGCCGGACGGCAGCTTCCAGTGCAGCATAGTTGATTCCGTAGATTCGTTTCTGCGGAGCAGGGCGGTCCTCCGGGTGCAGAATCTCGTGCACGATCTGCTTGCGGTTCGAAAAATCGGCTCTGGCAAGGAGGTGCATTGATATTTACGACATGACGCAGGCGGTGGAGGATGGCGCAACGCGCCCTGTCTACTACGAAAGCCGCGTCATCAAGCTGCATCTGGATAAGGACACGCTGGCTCTGATTGATGCGACTTATGACGCATTGGAGCAGCAATCGGACACAGCGACCATTGAAAAAAACAAGAAAATGTTGGGACAGATGGAAAGCGTGTTGGGCGCAGATTCTACGGTGCAATCGCTGTGCGAGGATATTGTCACCCACTACGAAAAATACCGTGCCAACCTGCTGACCGGTAAGGCGATGATTGTTGCCTATTCGCGCCCGATTGCCATGAAAATCTACCGGAAGCTGCTGGAACTGCGTCCGGCATGGAAAGAGAAAATCGGTGTGGTCATGACCAGCGGTAACAACGACCCGGAGGACTGGAAAGCGATTATTGGGACAAAATCGCACAAGGAGGAACTGGCGCGAAAGTTCAAAGATAACGATGATCCAATGAAGATCGCTATCGTGGTGGATATGTGGCTGACCGGTTTTGATGTTCCCTCGCTGGCGACAATGTACATCTACAAGCCGATGCACGGTTATAATCTGATGCAGGCGATTGCTCGTGTGAACCGTGTGTTCAAGGACAAAGAGGGCGGCTTGATCGTGGACTATGTGGGCATTGCATCTGCCCTCAAAGCTGCCATGAAGGAATATACCAAGCGCGACCAGTCCCGGTATGGCGATATGGATATTTCCAAAGTTGCATATCCGAAGTTTCAGGAAAAGCTTCAGGTGTGCAAGGATTTGTTGCACGGGTTTGATTTCAGCAGTTTTATTGACGGTTCGCCGCTGGTTATGGCAAAGCTGGTAACGGGTGGTGTGAACTTTGTGCTGGATGCCAAAGCACCCAAGCGCAAGGACTTGTTCCTGCGAGAAGCAATGCTGCTGAAACAGTCGCACTCCCTGTGCTCCAGCATGACCACAGAACAGGAGCGTCATGAAGCCGCCTACATGGAAGCTGTGCGTTCTACCGTGGTGAAAATTACTTACGGCGGCAGCGGCGGAAAGACGCTCTCGCTGAAAGAAATCAACACTCAAATCAATGAACTTCTGAAAGCGAGTATCCAGAGCCAAGGTGTAATCAGTCTGTTTGACAGCAAGCAGGCAGATGAAAATATCAGCTTGTTTGACCCGGCGGTATTGGACGAAATATCAAAAATGAAAGAAAAGAACATCGCTGTGGAAATTTTGAAAAAGTTGATGGCAGAACAGGTATCACTTTACAAGCGGACAAATGTTGTGCAGTCGCAGAAGTTCTCGGAGAAAATTGCGCAGCTGATGAACTCCTATTACAATGGGCTGATTACAAACGAGGAAGTTATCAAGGAACTTCTGAAAACGGCACAGGAAATCACAGAGTTGTACAATAATGGTGAGAAACTGGGGCTGACGCAGGAAGAGCTGGCGTTTTACGATGCTCTGACCAAGCCGGAGAACATCAAAGATTTTTACCAGAACAACGAACTGATCGACCTTACCAGAGAACTAACCGAGATGCTGCGTAAAAATCGGACGATAGACTGGCAGAAAAAAGAAACAGCGCGTGCCAGTATGCGGAAGATGGTGAAGCATCTTCTGAAAAAGTATAAGTATCCCCCGGAAGATTACGACACAGCAATCAGCACGGTTATCAGCCAGTGCGAGATGTGGACAGATAACATGACAGCGTAAAATGCGTGAAATATTGTTGATTTCCTCTTGACAATACACAGTCCAGCTCTTAAAATGATTTTAGAGAATACTATTATTTAAAATACGAAAGGCTGCTTTATGGGAAAGATGATTTTAGACGACCTCCACAAGCGTCTGGAACGGCTGGACGAAGATGCCGACCTGATGATCGACAACGACGACCGTTACCAGATGGTAATTGTTGGCGGAAGTGCGTTTATTCTGCTGGGCAAGCTGACCCGTGCCACCCATGACATTGATGCCTTGAGCGTCCCGAAAGAGCTGTACGGACTACTTGGCAAGTACGACATCAACACGGATGTGGAAGCCTATATTGATAATTTTCCCTATAACTATCCCGACCGCTTGAAACCGCTGCCCTTCGGTGGCACAAAGGTGCAGTTCTACACACCCAGTCTGGAAGATCTGGTGATTGCAAAACTTTGCTCTTTCCGTGACACCGACAAGGCAGACGTAGAGAGTGAGGCTGTACGAAGTTCTTTGGATTGGAGATTACTGGAATATCTTGCAACAGATAAAGATGAACTGAAAGCCAGCATCCTAAATGACTGGAGATATCGCGACTTTTATATCCGCTATCAAGAGTATGTCGAGAGGTGGAGACCATGAGAAAGCTGTCATTTGAAGTTTTTTTAAAGCGGTATGTGGTAGAACTTTCCGGAGCGCAGACGACAAATGTTCATAAGCTAGCAGATTGTCTGTGCGAAAATCCACGTATGAAAGAACCAATGTTCCTTTATGCATTGACTTTTGATAAAGTGAATCTGCGGCTTCGCTATACCATGAATAGCAACGTTGCTGCCGAATACAACCAGCTTTCTAATCGCTACTCGTCGGTGAAAATGTTGTCCCTTCTAGAAAATCTGTCACCTGAATTACCAGAAGGTTATTTGAAGGTTTGGCGTAGTTATTGCTCTGTAAGGGATGCAACTCTTGCCGACAATGACACGAAGGAACTGATTCATCGCCGAGTACTTGAACTTCAAAAAGAAAAACATTTAACCAACTATCGTCTTTATACCGATTTGCAACTAAATCCCGGCAATGTGAACGCCTGGCTCAAGCACAATGATTCAAATAAAATGAGTCTTAACTGTGCACGGCAAATTTACAAATATGTAAAAATTATCAGATAACAACCTAAACGGGTGGAATGTACAGGGCTTAAAATTTGAAGATAGTCAGTCATAACGATTAAGCGCATCCCAAACAGATCATTTCCATCATGCATCGCGTAATTTGGCAGCGCGCTTGTATGGGGTTCAAGAGGCCGTGAGTTCGATTCTCGCCACTCGGACCAAAGATGGCTGTCAAGGTCAGCAGGAGCGTCAAATCCGAAAGGATTTGGCGCTTTTTGTTTTTACGGCTTCAAACGCGGCAGCGCTTGTTCCAAACCGTTGGCGATGGAACGCTTGCGGCGTATGTCCAGATGGCCGTAGATGTTTGCGGTCATCTTGATGTCCGAGTGTCCCAGCCACTCCTGCACGTCCTTCAGACCGTAGCCCTCCGACAGCAGCATGCTGGCGCAGGTGTGGCGCAGGTCGTGAAACCGGATATGGGGCAGGTCGTACTTCTTCAGCAGCTTGTGGAAGGTGTGGCTTACATAATCGGGGGAATAGGGATGCCCGTCCTCCCAGGTGAACACATAGTCGTTGTATATGTAATCCTTGCCGAAGTGGTTGCGGTAGTATTGCTCCTGCTGTAACAGAATCTTGAACAGTCGCACCGCATTGTCTGTCAGGGGAAAGCTGCGGAAGCTGGATGCGTTCTTGGTTTTGTTCTTCTCCACGACCTTTGTGACCCGCGCGACGGTGTGCCGTATGGTCAGCGTTTGCATCGCAAAGTTGATGCTGTCCCATTTCAGCCCCAGTACCTCGCTGCGGCGCAGGCCGTACAGCGCGGTGACATAGATGATAGGGTAGAGGCGCTCGTTTTTAACGGCGGTCAGCAGGTCGCGCATCTGCGCTTCGGTGTAGAACGTGCCGGTAAACTGCGCCGCGTGCGGCATGACCACCAGATCGGCGGGATTTGTCTGAATCAGACCACCTCTCTGCGCCAATTTGAGCGTCTGATTGAGCACGTTCTTGTGCTGACGCAAGCTAACCGCGGATAGGCCGCCGTGGCCGTCAGAACGCCCGAATTTAGCCTTTACGTTGATGTAGGTCTGCAGCGTCTCGCCGTCAACATCACACAGCCGGATTTGCAGGTCATCGAAGTAGGGGAGGATGTGCGCTCGGGCCTGAACCTCGTAGCCTTGGTATGTGACCTCGTCCACGCGATGCCGGACATCCTCCAGCCAGCGGCGCACGGCGTCACTGAAAAGCATATCGGGCGGGGCAGCCTGCTCAGGCTTTTCGCCGAGCATGTCAAGCATGATCTGCCTGGCTTTGCCCTCGTTCCCTGTTACTGTCAGACCTGTGGAGACCCAGGTCTGATTTTTCTTGCCATCTGTCGTATGCGTGAGCACAACATAATATTTGTCGTTTTTTACGCGCAAGCTGGCGGTCATGAGAAGGGCCTCCCAAAGCATTGTGGCATAAGATTGCACCTCCTAGGATTGACTGGCGGGACGGGGCGTTTTCCTCGTCCGCAAAACCAGTATACTACAATCGTTACGATTTCAAAAATGTACGAATGGAACCAATATGGCGGCACAGCAATGCCGTGAAAGCAGGTACTTTCACGGCATAATCTGCTGCTATATTGGTTTTGCGTTTTTCTCCCCCTGCAAATTCCAGACAGGCAACCCTTCCCGGCGCTGTGCCCTGCAAGGTGGTTTTTGGGCCAACCTTGCAGCATGTTATCACGCCTTCTTGGCACGCTCCCCGGATGCTCCGGATCATGGCGCTGCTTCCCCAAAAGCGGTACGGCAGAGGACGCTATTCAGTTGTCGCGAGAGGAAGTATATCTACCCTCAATTACAATGGATAGCGTCGAAGTGTGGGAATGGGACGGGGGAAATTAAAAATTTTTTTGTAGTGAGCAAATGTGGCAGTGGTTCTAGGAAATGGTTGTTATTGAACAGATTGAATGATTTTGCTTTAAATGAAATATGTGGTTGATTTGCTTCGCTATCGAAGATATAATTACGGTAGAGTGTGATTTGAAGATATATCTTGCATTATGTTATCGCTGGGAAGGAAATGGCTTATGCATATTGACCAGTTGACCTTGAAAAACTTCCGGAACTTTGAGAGTGTAGATATTCCGCTGAATTCTAAAATGAATATTGTGATTGGCAATAACGGAAGCGGCAAAAGTTCTCTGCTCATGGGTGCATTAACTGCTGCTAGCGCCTTCTTTCTTGGAATTGACTACGCTTCTCCACGTAGCATCAAAACGGATGATGTTCGGCATGTAGCACATGAAATTAAAAAAGTATATCAACAGGTGGCAGTCTATCCGGTAGAAGTTTCCTGTGAGGGCGTCGTTAAAGGGGTTACCTGTAAGTGGTCGCGCTCTTTGAGTGGTCCTAAGTCTAATACGACTTATGGTGGAGCATCTGATTTGCGAAATATTGCATCTTCCTTGCAAAAAAGCGCATCAAATGAATATTCGGAAGATGTACTTCCGCTTATTGCTTATTATGATACTGGTCGATTATGGGCACAAAAGCAAGCAAAGAAAAAGGAAAACAAAAGCTGAAGTCTCGTTTTGAAGGCTATCAAGATTGCATTGCTGAACAGGCAACAGACAAACAACTCCTAGAATGGTTCAGTGAGACCACATTGCTTGTTAGTCAAGAAGGACCTATCCCGCAGATGACTGCGGTTCAGCAAGCACTGGAACGGTGCTTTGCGGATTTGATTAATCACGATGAAACGCAGAAAGTAAAGGTTGAATATCGTCAGCGCTATAGGACGATTGTTGTCGAATATACAAATCGTTCTGGTGAACGCGAACTTCATCCCATGTACGAGATGAGTGATGGCTATCGCTCAGTTCTAAGCATGGTGGCAGATATTGCGCACAGAATGGCGGTTTTAAATCCGCAACTTGGAGATGCAATCCTTGAAACGCCGGTGTTATAATAATTGATGAAGTGGAATTGCACTTGCATCCGGGGTGGCAAAAGCGAATTTTGAAAGATTTGACTTCGGTCTTCCCGAACATTCAATTTATTGTATCGACGCATTCTCCTGAAGTCATTACATCGTACAAAGAAGCTAATTTGATTTTACTAAAGCATGAAGGGTAGTGCTTCGCAGATTGAATCAGCATATGTGAAAGATGTAAATACAGTTCTTCGGAGTATTCTGCTTGTAGGGGATCGTCCTGCGGAAATTAAAGAACTGTTCGATAAATTTTCGCTGGTTTCTTGATGCTGAAGATTATCCAAAGGCAAGGAAAATTCTATCTCAACTAGAAAATATTCTTGGTTACGATGATCCAGAGGTTTATAAGGCTAGAAGTAGTCTGGAAATTGAACAGATGGAGTGGCCAGAATGAGATACATAAAAAAGGCTAGAACTGAGCCAGAGGATTTGCAAAAGTATAAAAGGGACTGCCGCAGGGCATCCCCTCCGCTAAAAATCACTTACAAAGACATGCCAAAAGATGGCTCACGGAAACAGCTTGCAGTGGATCAAGGGTATATATGTGCGTACTGCATGCGCAGAGTTTGCCTTGATTCGGAGAATAAAGAGCAATATATAACCATCTCGGTTACAGCCAACGAACGATTGAGACAACCGCTCATTGTTCGCGACACACCGTCCGCGAGGTTTTAGCCGAGATGGACAAGCATGGCATCCAGTGGCCCTTGACGATGACATTACCAACGCAGACTTGGAGCAGATGTTCTTCCCGGACAAGTACAAGAGTGCTTGCTTGTACGTTGAACCGGACTATCCGTACATTCACCGTGAGTTGGCAAAGCGTGGTGTTACACTGACCTTGTTGTGGGAGGAGTACCGCCGCGAATGCTACGATGAAGGCAAAAAGCCGTACATGTTTACACAGTTCGGCGAGAAATACCGCAAATGTGCCCGCGTCACCAAGGCAACCATGGCGTATCCAGCACAAGCCCGGAGACGCCATTGAGGTGGATTGGGCTGGCGATACAATCCCCATTTTCGATTCTGTAACCGGTGAGCAGAGCAAGGCGTACCTATTTGTAGCAGTCCTGCCCTGTAGTTACTTCGCCTATGCAGAAGTTTGCAGTGTAAGCGCACGATAAATGACGTCCTGTGAAAGCAACGGTGCCTGTGAGATAATAAGGGTATCAAGAATTACCGAGAATTCCTGGTAATTATCAGAAATTCCTGAAAAGTCTCAAGGAGGAGTTGTAGCCATGCAAGTGAGTCAGATGAAAGGGGCAGTAAGTCAAGCACAGTGGAAGCAGCGCATTGTTGAGTGTCGCAATTCAGAGGTCAATGAATGTTTGAGCCATGTGACAGCCAATATTTGAGCTACTTCACAATGGTCACCGGTGTGGGTGGCTTAAACATTCAGGCAGAGTGACCTATTATCCGTTTGTTTCCAAAACATATGTTGGGGCTTTAGCGCGTGAAAGTGGGGCTAAAAGTCCGTGCAAGTGGGGTTCTGACTCCGATTTATGCAATAAGGAACACAAATAGCCAGGGCAGTGATTTGCTGGACAAACTCGCTTTTTCTAAAGGACAAATTGAGTTTCTGCGGGGAAAATCGGAATCGTAAAAGTATGGAATAAAGCCAAAAGGCCACTGCCCAATTACGGGTGGTGGCCTTTTGGTTCATCGCAAGTGTCGTACGATATAACGTATATAATTTGTTATTCCTGCTTCTGGGATGTCTTTTTATCAACGAAAAACATTTTTACAGTAGATGCAATCATTAGAATGATGAAGATTGACAGCACAGAGCCAATTGCTACTACCATATAGCGTACGCCATCATTCCCTTTGGTGCCTGCAGCATAAGCCATCAAGAGATATGCTAATACGCCGATTGCTACACCCCACAGAATCTTTAGGATCGAGGGGGCCTCATCTCCAATTTTGCTGTTTTGAGTGCAAAGAGCGGAAATCGCAGACACACTATGTCCGCACTGGTAGAGAAAGAGATCAGCATGATAAAAAGCGTGATTGGAATCAGTATTTGCGCAAAAGGTAACTTTCCAATGAATGCCCATATGCCAGCATATGTGCCATTTTCGTTGATTACAGAAGCTATATCCAAAAATCCGCTTGCCTGCCAGTTAATTGCACATCCACCAAATACCGAGAACCAAATGATAGCGAAAACACTTGGCATCAACCAGTTTACTATCAACGATTCTCGAATGGTATGTCCATAAGTCAGTTGAGCAAGAAAAACTCCTGTCACTGGGGCAAATGCCATCCAAAATGTCCAGTTGTAGATTGTCCACCATTGCAACAGAGCACTACCACCAGATGTTCCTGTGTCAAGACTCCACAGTGGGAGATTCTGCAACCAATAACCAATCGCAGAAGTAGAAGTATTAAAAATAAAAGCAGCAGAACCACCCAGAACCAATACAATAGCCGTCAGCACCATATAAAACGGAAATTTAGATTTGCAAAAAACTTAATGCCTTTTTCAACACCGCTCAGAGAAGACAAAAGATATAAATTGTGGTCACACCCATAACAGTTAACATCAATATGTGCGTCGGCTGAATATTGTACACATACTTTGCGCAAGCACTGGTAAGACCGATAAATGTGCCCAGTGTACCTACAAGAGCCAATGCCAGAGACCAAAATATTGACTGCATCGATTAGAGAAGAAATTCCGCGTTTCTTAACCTTGTCTCCAAATAATGGCACAAGTAATGTAGAGAGCGAAACAGGCTGTTTTTGTTAAAGCACAAATACGCAATAGAAATGCTGCATATTCCATAGAACGCATAAGGAAAGACTGACCATTCGTGGAAAGATCGCCCCAATGCAAACAGTACGGCTTCGGATGAGCCAGGTTCAATGCCATAACCATCCAGTTCTCCCCAAATACTTTGTAAAAAAGTAATGGGTTGGGAAATGCTTGACGAGACAATGCTCGCTCCAATTCCTCCCGTTAGTGACATTGCAAACCAAGACCAGAAGCCATATTTCGGCTTCGCATCAGGTCCGCCTATGCGAATATTACCAACCTTGCTAAATGTAAGAATCACGCAAATGATTACGATCGCCAATACGATCCACTGATACAACCAGCTCAAATTCTGATAAGCAAGTTCAAACGCTCCCTTAAAGAACGAAATCAAAAGCTGATTGTTGATCAGCCCTACAGCCCCTGCTATCAATACACATGAAAAGGCTGGGATAAATACTCCTTTGCGGATTGCCTTTCCTTTCATGGGTCTCCTCACTTTCGTTTCGTATAAACGT
>ENA-OQKI01000326-OQKI01000326.1-human-gut-metagenome-genome-assembly--contig:-NODE-326-length-10678-cov-4.611790_pt1 | contig 10678 bp, 8 predicted proteins | sample MGYA00242778_ERZ504798 | MGnify/ENA primary metagenome ERZ504798 (study PRJEB26092, sample SAMD00036414) | human gut metagenome | host: Homo sapiens | study: EMG produced TPA metagenomics assembly of... | reverse complement strand
TGTTAAGGTTAAAAGCGATGTTCTGAAAACATTAAAAGGTCTGAGAGTTACGGGCAAGGCACAGTTATACGGTGAACACGGTCGATTAATCAAGGAAGAAACAGGCGAAATTCAATTTACCGAGAATTCGCTGTCGGGAATTTGCGTGTTCAATCTTTCATTGTTTGCTAAACAAAACGACAAAATAGTGCTTGATTTATTGCCCGATTATTCAGAAAATGAGCTGATTAAAATAATAAGACAACATATATCATTGTTTTCTGATTTGCCGTGTGAACACCTTTTGACAGGAATTTTTCAGAAGAGAATCGGACAGGCAATTCTGAAAATCAGCCGAGTTGATTTGTCAAAGATTTGTTCCAAGCTTTCAAAAGACGAAGTATCAGAAATTTGCAAAACAATAAAATCAATGTCATTTACAGTAAGCGGAAAAGAAGATTTCTCACACGCACAATGTGCTTTGGGCGGTGTTTTGGGCAAAGAGATTGACGAAAACACTATGATGAGTAAAATTGTAAAAAATCTTTTTGTATGCGGTGAGGCGATTGACCTTTGCGGTGAATGCGGAGGATTTAATCTTCATTTTGCATTTGCAGGCGGAATTATTGCAGGAGAAAATTTATGATCAGAGTGAACAATATACATTTAAGCCTTGACTACGACGACAAATCGGTTCGCAAGGCAGTTGCTCAACAGCTGAGGATTGAAGAAAAATCCATAAAAAGCTGTAAGATTTTTCGCAGATCGGTTGACGCAAGAAAAAAGGACAGTATCTACTTTCTTACAACCGTTGACGCTGAACTTAATATCAACGAGGATAAAGTCTGCAAAAAGTGCGGTAACGCTCAAATTGCGAGAAAGTATGAATATAATCAGATGAAATTTGGCAATGCGCCCTCCCCCATTGTTGTCGGAGCAGGTCCGGCTGGATTGTTTGCGGCACTTATTCTGGCAAGAAGCGGCGCAAATCCTATTCTTATTGAAAGAGGCCGTGATGTTGACAGGCGAACTGCCGATGTGAACAGGTTCTGGACAAGCGGTAAGCTTGACATAACTTCAAATGTTCAGTTTGGCGAAGGCGGTGCGGGAACATTTTCTGACGGCAAACTGAATTCAGGTACAAAAGATATAAGACAACGCAAGGTGCTTGAAGAATTTGTAAGTCACGGCGCACCTGATGAAATTCTCTATAACGCAAAGCCGCATATCGGAACGGATATGCTAAAAGGAACAATAAAAAATATCCGCAACGAGATTATTGAACTCGGCGGAAGGGTTATGTTTGAAACGAAGCTTGTTTCAATGGCTTTTAGTGATAACAAGCTGAAATCTATAACTGTTGAAACGGCTAACGGCGATGAAATTATAGAAACAGACAATGTTATTCTTGCAATCGGTCACAGTGCAAGGGATACTTTTGAGATGCTTTATGATTTAAAATTGCCGATTGAGGCAAAGCCTTTCTCGGTAGGAGCAAGAATCGAACATCTTCGTCAAAAAGTTGACAAGGCACAATACGGCAGGTTTGCGGGCAATAAAAAACTCGGCTCGGCAAATTATAAGTTGAGTACACACCTTGATAACGGACGGGGTGTGTATACATTTTGTATGTGTCCCGGCGGCAAGGTTGTCAATGCATCAAGCGAAGAAAACAGACTTTGCACCAATGGTATGAGTGAATTTGCACGAAATGCCGAAAATTCAAATTCAGCGTTGCTTGTAGGAATAAACCCGGATGATTATGAATCCGACCATCCGCTTGCCGGAATGTATTTGCAGAGAAAACTTGAATCAAAAGCATTCGTTGCCGGCGGAGAAAATTATAATGCACCCATACAAAGAGTTGACGATTTTCTTAATAACAGAAAATCCACACATCTCGGTGATGTAAAGCCAAGTATCGGTCCGAATTATGAATTTTCAAATCTGAACGAGATTTTGCCTGAATATGTCAGCACTTCAATGGCTCAGGGCATTGTGAAAATGGGCAGAATGTTACACGGATTTGATGACGGTGACGCTGTTTTGACCGGCGTTGAGAGCAGAAGCTCTTCCCCCGTCAGAATAATGAGAAAAACAGATACACTCGAAAGTGTACTTATTAAAGGACTGTATCCGTGCGGTGAAGGTGCAGGCTATGCAGGCGGAATTATCTCCGCCGCAGTTGACGGCATCAAATGTGCCGAAAAAATTATAGAAAAATCGAATAAATAAACCTCCGAAATCAATCGGATTGTGAAACGCCCCCTAAAGGTCAGAGCAAAAATCTGACTTTTAGGGGCAATCATTTTTTACACGCGGTTTATTTTGTATTGTGATTTAAACAAATAACAGTACCGCCCCGACAGTAAAAATCAAAACAGCAAAATGCGCTTGATTGTGCGGGGCGGCTCTTAGATAAACTTGTTAAATTTTACTTGGAGTATTTACTCCACTGTCCGTTTGAGTAAATCATATTTACATCGGGGATTTTTAAGTCACCTGTCTGTGCTGAACCGTTATTGAATATAGCATATTCTGCACCATTCGGAAGTTCAAATCTGTATGTGTTATTACCTATACTTTCCATAGCCGTGCCGGGCCAGCTCATATAAGTCGAATCTTTTGAACTCCATACATAAACATTTACTGTTGACCAGTTTTCCGTATTATTGAAATAAACATAATTCTTCGTCTGAATTGAAGTCGGTTCGGTTGTTGGCTCTTTGACATTTGTTGTAGGCTGGGTGGGTGCAACATTTTCTGTGTAAGTACCGCAGTATGAGTCTTCAACAATAAGCTTAACGATATAAGCCTGAATCATAGTTGCGTCTTTTACAGAAATAACAGAATCCTTGTTTACATCAGCCACAATGAGAGCCTCATCGCTTAAAGTTGATATGTAAGCAATGTATCTTTGAACCTCTGTTGAATCACAGACTGTAATTGTTCCGTTTAAATCAACATCACCGATAAGAATTCTGTTTGAAGGCTCTGTTACCGGCTGACTTGTAGACGGCTGTGTTGTAGCAGGCTGTGTTGTAGTAGGCTGAGTCGTGATAGGCTGAGTTGTAGACGGCTGAGTTGCGATTGTAGTAGGACGGACTGTCGTGGAAGGAGCTGTTGTCGGCTGAGTGGGTTTTACAGTCGAATAGTTCTGCCAAGAACCGTTGCTGTAAATTTTATTACCGTCTGCAATCCTGAGGTCATCTGTCTGACTGTCACCGTTGTTGAAGATTACATATTTTGCACCGTCAGGCACTTCAATATCAAAAATATTATTACCCTTGTCGGTCATTTTCTTGCCAGGCCACGATGACATTTCTTTATTATCATCACTCCAGAAATATGCATTGACCTTAGACCACTTGGTTGATGAGTTATCATAAGCAACAACCTTTACGGCATTCGGGTCTACCTTTGTATATGTATATGTTTCCGGATCGGATGTTGTCTTGCCGTCGCTTGCTTTTACTGTTACTGTGGTTACAGTATCGTAAGCAAGGTTTGTACCGATTGTAATTTGCTGACCGTTTGTGTAGTTTACAAATGCACCGTCATCAATTGAATACTGAGCATTTTTTTGCATTCTTGCAATTGAGCGTAAGTGTGATCTCATCTGTATTGTAGTTTGTTGAACCCGGAGTTACTGACGCTGAAGGTCCTTCGGGTTCGGCATCATAGACTACTGCAATACCTGATGAACCTATTGTACCTGAAATGGTGCTTGATGTAATTGTAAATGTATTGCCTGAAACAGCGTCTGTGTATGTACCCGGCTTTGCGTAACCGCCGCCGTTTTCTACCGATACCTCGCCGCTTCCGCTGCCTTTTACGATAACAGCACCGCCGTCTTTACGGGTAATTACAGAACAACCGTCTGACACGGTATAGTAATCAGCTTTGCCGTCCATTGCATTATGGAACTTATTAATTTGGGCAACCTCACTGCTGGTGAAATGAGTTGAGCCTTTTTCTCCCATTTTGATACTTTCTTTGTTGGTTGAAGAAGGACGGGAAAAATAAAGAGCAGTAACTTTATTACGGCTTGCCGCAACCGCATAGGCACGGTCAATAACATTCTGACTCATTTCATTTGAAAAGCCCCAGTCTTTGTTGTTTGACCATGTATCATGGCTTTCACCCCAATAAAGAAGCTTATCGTTTGAAATGCCTTTTTCACTCCAGTTTCCGCTTGAAGTAGGAGCTTTGCCCGAATTAAACGAATCACGGAGTTCTTTACCGTAGTTACTGTCAGTGACAGAAATATAATCGGTATACTCTTTCATAATGTCTTCATTGCCTGTCGAACGGTCATCGGGACCACCGAGAATTTCGCCGTAGTTATAAAGACCGTACTGTGTTACCGATTTCCAGAAATCGTCGCCCTCGCTCGGAACGCCAATGTGTTTTGCAGCGTCCCAACGAAGTCCGTCAACACCTACCGACTTGAGTTCCTGAACATAGTTGCAGACTTTTTGCTGAACATATGGATTTTCGGTTGCAATGTCCGGCATACCAATCGAGCCGTGTGTTACCTGCCAACGGTTTTTCCAGTCAATACCTCCGCCGAAGGTATGCCAATACTCGGATGGCTTTAAATCGTTGTCTATGTTGTTGTGATCGCCTCTCAAATGGTTAGCGACAACATCGACAATAATCTTAATCCCGTACTTTTCTGCCTCATCACAAAGCGACTGAAGTTCAGCCTTTGTGCCGACACCATTTGTTCCGATACTGAATGAAATTGGCTGATATAACCAATACCAAGTACCTGTTCCGTTTGGCTGTGCCGGAGAAGTCTGTATACTTGTAAATCCGGCTTTTGCAATTTTAGGCAATTCAGCCTTAATATCGTTATAAGTCCAGTCAAAACAATGTAAAATTACACCGTCCTGAATATTATCTTTGAGTTTGTACTTATTAGCCGATACGGTTGGTGAGCTTTCTGCCGCCTGAACACCGAGTGAACCGGATACAAAGGCAGATAGACTTGCCGACAGGATACTCACGCTCAATATTGCGCTGAGTATTTTTGATTTTGTTTTCAAATTTTTACACACCTTTCAAATTAATTTCAAAACTCTACTATGTGTCGAATCAGTCGGCTGAAACTAATCAAATTAAATCAATTTCAATAGATTTCAGCATAAAGCAAAGTACAATAAAGAGCAGCATAAATGCAATGCATTTTTTAAATTAATTGCAAATGTGCATAACATTTGTACAAATTGCTAAAATTCGACAATAATATTAAAGCACCCATAAAAGGTGCCCTAATATGCGACTGTGTCTGTAAGCCGGGTTTTGTCGTGAACAGCCATCTATCTTGGCAGACCGTTACCGAATCTGCTCGATGCCACCTCCTAAGGACACGCCGAGCAAGCGTATAATGTCCTACCACGGTGTTGCTTCAAATAGGGTTTACACGGCAGAGCAGTCTCCTGCCCTCCGGTGAGCTCTTACCTCACCTTTCCATCCTTACCATATAATGGCGGTAATTTTCTGTTGCACTATCCCTGGAGTCGCCTCCGGCGGCCGTTAGCCGTTATTATTGCTCTGTGAAGCCCGGACTTTCCTCGCACAGTACCTTTCGGCAGCTGCTCGCAGCTGTTCAACACACTCGCACATTTATTTTATACCTTTTTTGTACAAAAGTCAAATGAATTTTGTGATTTTTACTTGATATAACGGCTTTTTAGGGGTATAATGAGAGGGAAATTATTATAAGGAGTTACCGATATGGATATCAGAAAAGAATCACTCAAAAAACACTATGAGTGGAACGGTAAGATTGAAGTTGTTTCAAGAGTTCCGATTAACTCGGCTGAAGACCTCTCTCTTGCTTATACTCCGGGTGTTGCAGAACCGTGTCTTGAAATTCAGAAGGACTATGACAAGTCTTTTGAACTCACAAGAAGAAACAACCTTGTTGCCGTTGTAACCGACGGTACAGCTGTTCTCGGTCTTGGTGACATAGGTCCTGAGGCAGGTATGCCTGTTATGGAGGGCAAATGTGCGCTTTTTAAGGAATTCGGCGATGTTGACGCATTTCCTATTTGCGTAAGAAGTAAGGATGTTGACGAAATTGTAAACGCAATTTACCTTATCAGCGGTTCATTCGGCGGAATCAATCTTGAGGATATTGCCGCTCCGAGATGCTTTGAAATTGAAAAGAAGCTCAAAGAGAAATGCGATATTCCGATTTTCCACGATGACCAGCACGGTACTGCCGTTATTGTTGCCGCAGGTCTTATCAACTCACTCAAGCTTGTTCACAAGAAGCTTGACGAAATCAAGGTTGTTATGAACGGTGCAGGTGCGGCAGGTATTGCAATTGCAAAGCACCTTCTTAATATGGGTGTAAAGGACATTACGCTTTGCGACAGTAAGGGTATTATCTGCAAGGGTGATCCGAGACTTAACGCTGTTAAACAGGAAATGGCTGAAATAACTAACCTTTCTCACCTTGAGGGCTCGCTTGCAGATGCAATGAAGGGTGCTGATGTATTCCTCGGAATTTCTGCCGCAGGTTGCGTAAGCGAAGAAATGGTTAAGTCAATGGCTAAGGATCCTATTCTTTTTGCTATGGCTAATCCGACTCCCGAGATTATGCCTGACATTGCTAAAAAAGCAGGTGCGGCTGTTGTAGGTACAGGCAGAAGTGACTTTCCTAACCAGATTAACAATGTACTTGCTTTTCCGGGTATTTTCAGAGGTGCTCTCGACTGCCGTGCAAGCGATATTAACGAAGAAATGAAAGTTGCCGCATCTTTTGCAATTGCTTCACTCGTGAGCGATGAAGAGCTTAATGCAGATTATATTCTTCCCGAGGCATTTGACAAGAGAATCGGCAAAACTGTTGCTGAGGCTGTTAAGAAGGCCGCCGTTGAGACAGGCGTTGCAAGAATCTGATAAAGATTTGCAAATAAATATTTTAAGAGAAAGAAAAAGAGGAAAACAATGAAAAAGACAGTTACTTTATTGGTACTGATTTCAATGCTGTTCTCCACTGTTTTTCTGTTCACCGGATGCGGTGATTCATCGGTTAAGGAAATTAAGACTGCCGATGATATCAAAGGAGCGTCCGTAGGTGTTCAGAATGGTACAACAGGCGATACTTTTGTATCTGACTATGAGGCTGACGGCACCAAGGTTATGCGTTACAGCAAGGGTGCCGACGCTATCGTAGCTCTTACACAGAATAAAATCGACTGTGTTGTAATTGACAGTGAACCGGCAAAGGAATTTGTAAAAGCAAATGCAGGACTAAAAATTCTTGATGAACCTTTTGTGGAAGAGCAGTATGCAATCTGCATTTCAAAGGAAAATCATGAACTCACCGAAAAAATCGACAAAGCTCTTGCAGAGCTTAAAGATGAGGGCGTTCTGGACAAAATCAAAAGCTACTACATAGAGGGTAATACTGATACCGTACCCTATGAATCACCTAAAGATATCAAGTATGACGGTGAACTTCATATGGCTACGAACGCTGCTTTTCCACCGTATGAATATGTTGAGGGCGGTAAAATTGTCGGTCTTGATCCGATGATGGCTACAGCAATCTGTGACAAGCTCGGTAAAAAACTTGTTATTGATGATATGGAATTTGATTCTGTTATCACTGCTGTTCAGACCGGCAAAGACGATTTCGGTATGGCGGGTATGACTGACACACCGGAAAGAAGAAAAAATATCGACTTTTCAACTTCATATGCCAACACAACTCAGGTTATTATCGTAAACGACAGTGCATCGGGCAGTTTGTTCGGCAATCTCGGTGAAAGCTTTAAAAACACATTCATCACAGATAACAGATGGCAGCAGCTTTTAAGCGGTTTGCTTGTAACCCTTGAAATCACATTGTTTGCAGGTATTATCGGTGTTATTATCGGTTTTGTCATTGCTCTTGTAAGAGCTACTCACGATATTCAGCTTGACAAGAGAAAATGCAGGAGCTTCGGTGATTGTGTTCTGAAATTCTTTAATGCGATTTGCAATATCTACATTACTGTTATCAGAGGCACACCTGTTGTAGTTCAGTTGATGATTATGTATTACATTATTCTTGCATCTGTAAGAAACGGTATCTTTGCCGCAATCATTGCATTTGGCATGAACTCTGCCGCTTATGTTGCAGAAATTGTTCGTTCGGGCATTATGGCTGTTGACATCGGTCAGACTGAGGCAAGCCGTTCACTCGGTTTTAACAACAGACAGACAATGACAATGGTCGTTCTTCCGCAGGCAATTAAAAATGTTCTTCCTGCACTCGGCAATGAAATTATTACACTTCTCAAAGAAACTTCGGTTGCAGGTTATGTTGCACTTGCAGATATCACATATATTGGTAATATGATTCGTTCAAGAACTTACGAGGCATTCTTCCCGCTTATTACGGTTGCATTGATTTACCTTGTAATTGTACTTGTGCTTTCGTACATCCTCAGAAGATTTGAAAGGAGATTGAAAAAGAGTGAAAGATAACGCATTAATCTCCGTAAGAGGACTTGAAAAATCATTCGGTAAGGATATTCAGGTTCTTAAAGGTATTGATATTGACATTTTTAAAGGCGATGTAGTTGTTGTTCTCGGTCCGTCAGGCTCGGGTAAATCAACTTTTCTCCGTTGTCTTAACAGACTTGAAGAACCGACAGGCGGTCACATTTTCTTTGAGGGTACCGATATTACGGATCCAAAGGTTAACATAAATGTTCACCGTCAAAAAATGGGAATGGTGTTCCAGCAGTTTAACCTTTTCCCCCACAAGACTGTTATTGACAACCTTACAATGGCTCCTGTCAAGCTTCTTGGCAAGAGCAAAGATGAGGCTAAAAAAAGACGCTATGGATCTTTTGGAGCGTGTAGGACTTGCCGAAAAGGCAAACGCGTATCCGAACCAGCTTTCAGGCGGTCAGAAACAGCGTATTGCAATTGTAAGAGCGCTTGCGATGAATCCCGATGTTCTCCTCTTTGACGAGCCGACATCTGCACTCGACCCCGAAATGGTCGGCGAAGTTCTTGATGTTATGAAAGAGCTTGCCAAGGCAGGTATGACAATGGTTGTTGTTACTCACGAAATTGGCTTTGCAAAGGAAGTTGCAACCGATGTTGTATTTATTGACGACGGCGTTATCAAAGAAAAGAACAATCCGCAGGAGTTCTTCAATAATCCGCAGGACGACCGTTTAAAGGAATTTTTATCAAAGGTTCTTTAATTTTTAAACAAAAATCAGAGGATTTCAGTTTTCGCTGAAATCCTCTTTTTTAATTACTTATTTATTTGATTACCGTAAATATATTCTTTGGCTTTTGATATGAGTATTGATTTTTTGTTTGGAACATTTGCATCTACCACAAGCATTAGCAGATAATCGAGAATATTTCCGACATCTCTTCCCTCTTTTACGCCAAGGTTTAAAATATCTTTACCGTTGATATCAAGCTGACTCAGCTTAAAACATTCGTTATCTTTGATTATTTCATTAAGATGTGTTTTAGCCGTTTCAAGATATCCGAGCTTTTCTTCTCGCTGATATTCAGACTGGGCAGATATATCGGCGTATTCGACCTCTAACAACTGCTTTGTGAGGTCTGTACCGAGTACATTCATAACCTTTTTCATAAGCTTTTTACTGCCGTTAAAACGGACATCATGATATTCAATAAGCAGAAGAGTTTTGTTAATAAAATCAGACGGTAATCTTAGTCTGTGCAGAATTTTGTCTGCAATTTTTTTACTTTCAAGCTGATGTCCCTGAAAATGCGATTGACCGCTGTTGTCAGTAGTTTTAACAAAAGGCTTGCCGATGTCGTGCAGAAGCATTGTCATACGAAGTATGGGATTCGGTTCAATTGTGCCTAGTGCAGTCAGGGTATGTTGCCATAAATCATACGAATGATGAATGTTGTTCTGATTGAAATTGAACATAACAGTAATTTCAGGGATAATAACAGCAATCGTTTCTCGGTAAGCGTCAAGAATTTTTACGGCATCCTTACCACAGATAAGCTTTAGAAATTCCGAAGTCACACGCTCTGTTGCAATGTTTTTTAGCAAGTCTGCATTTTTAAATATAGACTTGGATGTGTTCTCTTCAATTGAAAATCCGTAAACAGAGGCAAAGCGTAATGCCCTCAAGATTCGCAGAGCATCCTCGTTAAAGCGTGTATCGGGATTTCCGACACAACGGATAATTTTATCTTTAAGGTCATTTTTACCGCCGTATGGATCGACAAGACCGTATTCAGTGTTATATGCCATTGCATTTACCGTAAAGTCACGGCGTTGCAAATCTTCATTTATGTTTCGTGTAAAGCTTACGCTGTCCGGATGACGGTTATCGGAATAATCGCCGTCAATACGGTAGGTTGTGATTTCATAGACTTCACCGCTGCATACAACGGAAATTGTGCCGTGTTTGATACCTGTATCAAAAGTATGATAAGCCTCAAAGCATTTTTTTGTCTGCTCGGGCAAAGCATTTGTGCAAATATCTGTATCATGCGGAGTCAATCCGAGAAGATAATCACGAACACAACCGCCCACTATAAAAGCCTCATAGCCTTGATTATTCAGTTGTCTGATTAATTTTTCAGCGTTTTTGTTTATTTGCATTTCTTTTTGCAGTCAATTTAAGATGACTTTCCTTTTTGAATTTTTCTATATAGTGCTGTGCTATATTGTAGAATATAT
>ENA-OQKI01000325-OQKI01000325.1-human-gut-metagenome-genome-assembly--contig:-NODE-325-length-10702-cov-3.343830_pt1 | contig 10702 bp, 8 predicted proteins | sample MGYA00242778_ERZ504798 | MGnify/ENA primary metagenome ERZ504798 (study PRJEB26092, sample SAMD00036414) | human gut metagenome | host: Homo sapiens | study: EMG produced TPA metagenomics assembly of... | reverse complement strand
ACATGGACGAGGAGACCGGCGCGGAGATCCACAAGTACGGCGCGCACCTGTTCCACACGTCCAACAAGAGGGTCTGGGACTACGTGAACCGTTTCACAAGCTTCACGGACTACGTGCACCGCGTGTATGCCACCCATGACGGCGAGGTCTACCCGCTGCCCATCAACCTCGGCACCATCAACCAGTTCTTCCACGCGCACTACACGCCGTCCGAGGCGCAGAAGCTCATCGCAGAGCAGGCGGGCGAGCTGGCCGGCACCGATCCGGCCAACCTGAACGACAAGGGCATTCAGCTCATCGGCCGCCCCCTGTATGAGGCGTTCATCAAGAACTACACGGGCAAGCAGTGGCAGACCGACCCGTCCGAGCTGCCGGCCGCCATCATCAAGCGCCTGCCCGTGCGCTTCAACTACGACAACCGCTACTTCAAGGACACGTGGGAAGGTCTGCCGAAGGACGGCTACACCAAGTGGATGGAGCGCATGATCGACGACCCGCGCATCACTGTGGAGCTTGGAGTCGACTTCTTCGACGAGTCCCAGCCGTACAACAAGACCGCGCTCAAGGCCGCCGGCGTGCCGGTGGTGTACACGGGCCCGGTGGACCGTTACTTCGACTACGAGCTGGGCGACCTCAAGTGGCGCACGGTCGACTTCAAGGAGGTCCGCTACGACGAGGGCGACCACTTCGGCTGCCCGGTGATGAACTTCTCCGACGCGGACGTACCCTACACCCGCGCCATCGAGTTCAAGAACTTCAACCCGGAACGTCATGACTCCCAGAACCCGAACAAGACCGTGGTGTGGGAGGAGTACAGCCGCTTCGCCGAGCGCGGCGACGAACCGTACTACCCGGTCAACACCGACGCGGACAAGGCCCTGTACGCCCAGTACGAGGCCAAGGCCAAGGCCGAGCCGAACACCGTGTTCGGCGGCCGCCTCGGCACTTACAAGTACTACGACATGCACAACGTGATCGACACCGCCCTCACCGCTTACGAGGAGCAGGTCGCACCGCTGCTGAAGAAGTAGATCGTCGTTTCGCCAGAGGATTAACGATTGAGCCTGAAACCGACTGAATATTGCTGAGGCAATAGCCGGTTTCAGGCTTTTGTGTTTTTGGAAGCCAAATTTCCTGGGGTGCTTAAGACTCGCCACGAGGAGTACAGTTGTCTGTAACGCACAATGTGGCGCGTAAGACGAGGGGGCATCTCGCAAGTGGGGTGCGATGCAGTTGAAGGAGTGCATGTCATGACTGATCCGAATGTCAATCCGAACGGCCAGGTGCCGTGGCAGCAAGCTGACGCCAATCCGACTGAGCCGTTAAATGCGATGACGGCGGAAACGGGAACCGCCGCCAACAATGCTCCAACCCAAGCACTCGCAGCGGGCGAACAGCCCACTCAGGCGTTCACTCCTGTTGAGCAGCCTACGCAGGCGTTTACACCTGCCGAGCAGTCCACCCAGCCTCTTGCGCCGGTCAATCAGCCGGTACCGCCTACGCAGGCTTTGCCACCAGTGACTCCTGCCGCTGCGCCCGCGCCCGCATCGGCAGCGCCCAATTCGCCCTATCCGGGGGCGGCTCCGGCAGGCGGATCGGTTCCTCCGGTCTATGGCAGCGGTAGTGCTCCGGTATATCCGGGCGGCGGGGCCGTGCCTCCGCAAACGCCCTATAACCCGTATATGCAAGGCGGCCAACCGAACGGCCAGCCGGGATGGTCTGGTTCTTACGGCAGTGTGCCGCCTGAAGCGAACCAGAAGTACAACGGCCTGGCTATTGCCGGTTTTATCTGCTCGTTCCTTGTCTCACTCCCCGGTCTGATCCTGAGCATCGTGGGCCTCAACCAGATTAAGAAACAGGGCGGCAAGGGCAAGGGCTTGGCCATCGCCGGCATCATCATCAGTGCGGCGGGCATGGTGATACAGGTAATACTGGTCATCGCGCTGATCGTCGGCGGTGTCTCGTACACCAGCAAGGCTATAGATGAGGCGAAAACCGATTCCTTCTATAGTCAGTCCTCTTCGGGCAACGGTGATAGCAGCGATAAGAGCAAAGCTCAAGATAATCTTGACGATGCGCTGGACGACACGTTGGGCGAAACCCATGACGATCTAACCGACGGCGATTATGGGCTGTACGATTCGATTCAGGATTTCGTCGACTCTTTGGAATTCAAGGACTCCATTGAATCCGAAGCGGATACGTTTGCAGACACCGGCATCACCTTCAACTACCGTGTCGACGGTGACACCTTGGTGTACGAGTACGTGCTCGACGACAGCTATGCCTCGCTAGGCGATACCGCCGCTTCCTCACTGGATGCTATGGACAGCACCTATCAATCCACCGCGAATCTGCTGGGCTCGATGTGCAAGACCTCCAGCGGCAAGGCATCATTGCGCGTCATCATGCACACGCAAAGCGGCCAGTCGCTGTATGACAAAACCTGGACCGAAAAGTAGCAATCCCAGCGAACGTGCGTTTTGGTCGATTGAAGGCCGGTCTGCTTGCTCCTTGGACGGATGCTTCTGCGGAAGGAACCGCCAAGGAGTAGGCTTACAGGCATGAGACTCGCACGTTTTTCTTTGAATGATTCGCCGCGCTACGCCTTCGTACAAAAGGACGAAACGGACGGCAAGGACTACCTCATCGAACTCGACGGTCATCCGCTGGCCGGCGACCAGGTCAAGCCCACCGGCACTCGTTACCCGGTCGACGGCGACGGCATCCGCCTGCTTTCCCCGGTGATCCCCTCCAAGGTTTACGGTCTGGCCAAGAACTACGAGGCCCACGCCCAGTTCATGCACGAGGCCGGCCACTCCGAAATCGCCCACGCGCCGGAAGACATGGTGATCTTCACCAAGCCGTCCACCTCGGTAATCGGCCCCGACGACCCGATTGTGTACCCGGCCTGCTCCAAGGACATGAACTTCGAGCCGGAAGTGGCCGTGGTGATGGGACGCATCGCCAAGAACGTGTCCGTTGAAAACGCGATGGATTACGTGCTCGGCTTCACCTGCGTCAACGACGTGACGTTGCGCGATCTGCAGGGCATCGACCCCACGTGGACGCGCGCCAAGGGCTTCGATACCTCCTGCCCGCTCGGCCCGTGGATCGTGATGCGTGACGACCTCAACTGGAAGGACGCCAAGATTTCCTTCACGCTGAACGGCGAGGATGTGCCGATGGCGTCTGGCACCACCGCGAACCTGATTCACGGCATCCCCGAGCAGATTGCCGCGATTTCGTCGTTCTCCACGCTGCTGCCTGGCGACGTCATCATGACCGGCACCCCGAACGCCTCCGGCCACCTCGACCCCGGCGACGAGACCATCGTGCACGTCGAAGGCATCGGTGATCTGCGCAACGTAATCGTTCGGGCGTGATTCGTTCTGGTTCCCCTCTCTGAGGGGAACCGTCCAGGCGGAGAACAAGAACGCGCCTTACGCTCCCGGCAGAAGTGCGTGCAGGGCGGTCATCACCACCAGGCTGATGATGGCCGTCACTGTCAGCGAGAAGCCGGCGAGTTTGGTGTTGCCGGTCAGTGAATCGGTGAACTTGGTTGAGAAAATCGTAATCGGGGCGAAGGAGCCCAGCACGATGATCTCGCGAATCCTCATGTCAAACTGCCGACCGCGCCGAGACGCCGGGACAGTTCCGCGCCGGCAAGCCGCAGCTTGGTCTTAAGCGACCGCTCCTGTTCGGGGCGCAGCGATCCGCTCACGAAAGTGAGAGCCAGCCCGGCGATGGGAAAGTCGTTGTAGTCGCGCACAGCGACGGCGTATGAATCAAAGCCGGGCGTCACGTCTCCGTGTTCCTCGGCAAAACCGGTGCGTTGGGTTTCGGCGAGCGTTGCCTCCAGCTCCTTGGGCGATTTGGGGCCGATGCCGGTGCGGTCGGTGAACGCCTGACGATTGGGATATAGCGCGCGGACCTGATTGCGGGGGAGTGCGGCCAGAATGGCTCGCCCGGTGGCGGTCAGGTGACTGGGCAGGCGCACGCCCACGCCTGACACTAGCGGCGGGCGATGCGCGGCGCGCTCCTCAATCACATAAATGATTTCGTTGCCGTGCAGCACGGCCAGATGTCCGTTTTCGCCGGTCTCGTCAACAAGACGCGCCAACGCCGGATGCGCGACCTGCGATACACGATGTTGGCGAGAATAGGCCGATCCCAGCTCGAAAGTCTTGAGTCCGATGCCGTACGCGCGCTGCTCGGCAAGGCGGGTGACCAGTCCGTGACGCTCCAAAATCTCCAACAATTGGTACACCGTGGAGCGCGGAATGCCGAGTTCGCGAGCGAGCGTGGCGGCTTGCGTCTGACCATTGCTCGCGATGAACTCGAGGATGTCGAGCGTACGGTCGGCCGCCGGAGCCAGCGAGACACGTGGCGCGGATGATGATGTCTGATGTTCCCGTTCTGATGGCTTCACCTGCGCCCGCTTGACGGTACGTGGCTCGGTGAAGGCGTATTGCTGCGAGGCATGGCTCATATTTCCATCACCTTACATGTCTGAGATTTCAGACACAAGATGGACGAAGTGGCTTATGGCGGGCATCCGACTGAGGTGAAATGGCCAAGGTTTGATTACTCGGGGAGCGATTGGTCGCGTTTGCGTCGCCTGCTGTTGATGGGCAGGTGCGGTGAGCGAATGCGGGCAGTCGCGGATCCCCGGCGAAGCATGTGCCGCATATGTCGTATATGCGGAATGCGGCACATATATAGAAAGGTATGAGCATGGCAGAGCAGACGGTCACCGTAGGTGTTGGAGCGCTGAGCATCGAGGACGTTATCGCCGTAGCGCGCGGCGGTGCCAAAGTGGCGATTTCGGACGAATCGAAGCATGAGATGGCGCTGAGTCGCGCGGTTATCGATCATTTGGCCGACGACACCGTGCCGCATTACGGTATCTCCACCGGATTCGGCGCGCTCGCCTCCACCTCCATCCCCAAGGAACAGCGTGCGCAGCTGCAGAAAAGTCTGATTCGCTCGCATGCCGCCGGTGCCGGACCGGAAGTGGAGCGTGAGGTGGTGCGCGGCCTGCTGGTGCTGCGCCTGAGCACCCTGTGCACCGGACGCACCGGTGTGCGCCCGGAAACCGCGCAGGTCTACGCCGATATGCTGAACGCCGGCATCACCCCGGTGGTCTACGAATACGGTTCACTCGGATGCTCCGGTGATTTGGCGCCGCTCGCAGCCTGTGCTTTGGTGGCGATGGGTGAAGGCGAGGCCCGCAACGCTGACGGCCTCAAGATCGGCGGCGGCGAAGCGCTGCGTGCGGCCGGCATCACGCCCGTCGATTTGAAAGAGAAGGAAGGACTGGCGCTGGTCAACGGCACCGACGGCATGCTCGGCATGTTGTGTATGGCCATCACCGATCTGCGCCTGCTGCTCAAGACCGCGGATGTCGCCGCCGCGATGAGCGTGGAAGGCATGCTCGGCAACGACCGCGTATTCGCCGCCGACTTGCAGGCGCTGCGCCCGCATCGCGGCCAAGGCGATTCCGCTGCGAACATCGCCCGCATGCTCAAGGACTCTGGTCTGATTGAGGCCGGCCGCCCGGGCTCCACCGTGCGTGTGCAGGACGCCTACTCGCTGCGCTGCACCCCGCAGGTGCACGGCGCCGCCCGCGACACCGTGGAATACGCGGCCTCCGTGGCGGGCGTGGAACTCGCCTCCGCCATCGATAACCCGTGCGTCACGCTGGACGGCCGTGTGGAGTCCAACGGCAACTTCCATGGCGCGCCGCTGGCCTATGTGCTCGATTTCCTGGCGATTCCGACCGCCGACGTAGCCTCTATCTCCGAGCGTCGTACCGACCGCTTCCTTGACGTGGCGCGCAACCGCGGCCTGCCGGCGTTCCTGGCTGGTGACCCGGGCGTGGACTCCGGTTTCATGATCGCCCAATACACCGCTGCCGGCATCGTCTCCGAAATGAAGCGTAACGCCGTGCCTGCCTCGGTCGATTCGATTCCAAGCTCCGCCATGCAGGAAGATCACGTGTCGATGGGTTGGGCCGCCGCCCGCAAGCTGCGCCGGTCGATTCCGGCCTTTGCGCGCGTGCTGGCCGTGGAACTGCTGTGCTCCTGCCGCTCCTTCGACTTCCGCAAGCCGTACCGTCCGGGTGCGGCGGGCGCCGCCGTATACCGCGTGGTGCGCCAGTACGCCAACGAAATCGGCCCCGACGTACGCGATACCTGGACCACCCCGCAGATTGAGGGCGTGGCCGAGGCGATTCTCTCCGGCGAAGTCCTCGCCGCCGCCGAATCCGCCGTCGGCGCACTGAAGTAGCGGCTGCCCAAGCTTCCTCATCAGAGGGGGCTACTAGTCACCCTCCCCACCAAAATCCAAAACTTGAGTCATATGCACTCAAGTTTTGGGAATAGAATGGGTTCCAGGTCGGTTGACCATATCAGACAACGACAAGCTGCGGTCTGTCGCAACGCTCGCAGGGCTTTCGAAGCCCGCGAGCCGCACTGCGCAGACCGCATGATATGGAGGAATACGATATGGAACAGAAGTTCACCACTATGGCCCAAGAAGCCGTCGGCGACGCGATTCAGAGTGCGTCCGCCGCAGGAAACGCGCAGGTCGAGACCCTGCACGTCATGGATGCGCTGCTGCGCCAGGAAAACGGCGTGGCGCGCTCTCTGATCGAGGCCGCGGGCGGGGACCCGCAGGCCATCGGCGCGGCGGTGCGCAACGCTTTGGTCGCGCTGCCGAGCGCATCCGGATCCAGCACCTCGCAGCCACAGGCCAGCCGCCAGCTGACCGCCGCCATCGCCCAGGCTGAGAAGGAAATGCAGCAGATGGGCGACGAATACGTCTCCACCGAACATCTGCTTATCGGCATCGCGGCCAGCAAGCCGAACCAGTCGGCCGAAATCTTGGAGAAGAACGGCGTCACCGCAGCCTCCCTGCGCAAGGCCGTACCCGGCGTGCGTGGTGGCGCGAAGGTCACCAGCCCGGACGCGGAAGGCTCGTACAAGGCCCTAGAGAAGTACTCCACCGACCTGACGGCCGCCGCCAAGGAAGGCAAGCTGGACCCGGTCATCGGACGTGACCAGGAAATCCGCCGCGTGATTCAGATCCTCTCCCGTCGTACCAAGAACAACCCGGTGCTGATCGGCGAGCCCGGCGTCGGCAAGACCGCCGTCGTGGAAGGCCTGGCCCAGCGTATCGTGGCGGGCGACGTGCCCACCACCCTGCAAGGCAAGAAGCTCATCTCCCTTGACCTAGGCTCCATGGTGGCCGGTTCGAAGTACCGTGGCGAGTTCGAGGAGCGCCTGAAGAGCGTCCTGAACGAAATCAAGAATGCGGATGGTCAGATCATCACCTTCATCGACGAGATCCACACCATCGTCGGCGCGGGTGCGGCCGAAGGCTCGATGGACGCCGGCAATATGTTGAAGCCCATGCTGGCCCGTGGCGAGCTGCGCCTGATCGGCGCGACCACGCTGGACGAGTACCGCGAGAACATCGAAAAGGATCCGGCATTGGAACGCCGTTTCCAACAGGTGTTCGTGGGCGAGCCGAGCGTGGAAGACACCATCGCCATCCTGCGTGGCCTGAAGCAGCGTTACGAGGCGCACCATAAGGTAACGATCGGCGACGACGCGCTGGTCGCCGCCGCGACCCTCTCGAACCGGTACATCTCAGGCCGTCAGCTGCCGGACAAGGCCATCGACCTGGTCGATGAGGCGGCCGCTCACCTGCGTATGGAGCTCGACTCCTCGCCTGAGGAGATCGATGAACTGCAGCGCAAGGTGACCCGTCTTGAAATGGAGGAAATGCAGCTCAAGAAGGCCGAGGATCCTGCATCCAAGGAGCGTCTGGGCAAGCTGCAAGCCGAACTCGCGGACACCCGTGAGAAGCTCAGCGGCCTCAAGGCGCGTTGGGATGCGGAGCAGGCCGGCCACAACAAGGTCGGTGACCTGCGTGCCAAGCTCGACGACCTGCGCGTGCAGGCGGATAAGTATACCCGTGAAGGCAACTTGGCGGAGGCCTCGAAGATTCTGTACGGCGAGATTCCGTCCATTCAGAAGGAGCTTGCCGCCGCGGAGAGCGCGGATGCCGAATCTGCCGATGCCGGCGCGGCCAACCCGGCCAATGAGCCGATGGTCCCGGACCGCGTGGACGCCGACTCGGTGGCTGAGATCGTCTCCGACTGGACCGGCATTCCCGTCGGCCGCCTGATGCAGGGCGAAAACGAGAAGCTGCTGCACATGGAGGACTACCTCGGCAAGCGTGTGATCGGCCAGAAGGAAGCCATCGCCGCCGTGTCCGACGCGGTGCGCCGTTCGCGTGCCGGCATCTCCGACCCGAACCGTCCGACCGGATCGTTCCTGTTCCTCGGCCCCACCGGTGTGGGCAAGACCGAACTGGCCAAGGCGCTCGCCGACTTCCTGTTCGACGACGAGAAGGCCATGGTCCGCATCGACATGTCCGAATACATGGAGAAGGCTTCGGTCTCGCGCCTGATTGGCGCGGCGCCGGGCTACGTGGGCTACGAGCAGGGCGGCCAGCTGACCGAGGCCGTGCGCCGTCGCCCGTATTCCGTGGTGCTGTTCGACGAGGTCGAGAAGGCCAACCCGGAGATCTTCGACGTGCTGCTGCAGGTACTTGACGATGGTCGCCTGACCGATGGCCAGGGAAGGACCGTGGACTTCAAGAACACGATCCTGATTATGACCTCTAACCTCGGCTCGCAGTTCCTCGTGAACGAGGACATGGACGCCGACGCCAAGAAAAAGGCCGTGATGGACGCTGTCCACATGAACTTCAAGCCGGAGTTCCTGAACCGTCTGGACGACATCGTCATGTTCCACCCGCTTACGCGCGAGGAGCTTGGCGGCATCGTGGATATCCAGGTGGCTGGCGTGTCCCAGCGTCTGACCGATCGCCGCATCACGCTGGACGTCACCGACTCGGCTCGCGAATGGCTGGCCAACACCGGTTACGACCCGGCTTATGGCGCTCGTCCGCTGCGCCGCCTGGTACAGACCGAAGTGGGCGACCAGCTGGCCCGTATGCTGCTGGCCGGCAAGGTCCACGACGGTGACACCGTGCTCGTCGACCAGACCGGCGGCGAACATCTGGAGCTCTCCGCTTGGGCGAGCGACCAGATTGTCTCCGACAATCCGGACGTGAGCGTGGACAACGTCACCGAAGACAAGTGACAATCACTGGCTCCCCTCTCTGAGCAAAGCTGTCAGCGAAGCTGACTGAGGGGAGTTCGGGCTGGCGAGCTTCACTATATTGGCTCTCCTCTGAGGAGGAGAGCCTTTTCGCTACCATGGTGCTGAACTTCATACGAGGAGGGCCAGTGACTGGACGATTCGCGCCGACGCCGTCGGGGCGCATGCATATCGGCAACGTGTACGCCATGTTGGGTGCATGGCTTTCGGCCCGCTCGCGTGGCGACCGCATGCTGATGCGTATCGAGGACGTGGACAAGCCGCGTGTGGTCGCCGGTGCGGACCAGCTCATGATGGATGACCTGCATTGGCTCGGCCTCGACTGGGATGGCGAACCGATGTTCCAATCCCAGCGCACTGAACGATACGAATACGCTCTCGAATGCCTGCGCTCGCAAGGTGTGCTGTACCCCTGTTTCTGCTCGCGTGCCGACATTCGCGCCGCCTCGGCCCCCAACGAGGGCGACGGCTTCATGGTGTACCCCGGCACGTGCCGCCGCCTGCTGCACGACCATCCCGACGAGGTCCGTGCCCGTTTGGTTCGCGGCGACCAGCATTCCATCCGTATCGCCATGCCGGAATCGGCAGCGGGAGAAAAGCAACGTACAGTGCCTGACGATTCCGCTGCGCTGTCGGGAGCCGTGCCGCCGGAACAGCAGGGCGATGCCGGAATCGTTGATGGTGTCGCATGCTTTAACGACCGTGTCTATAGTCCACAGCACTACGATTTGGCCCGCGAGGTAGGCGATTCCGTGATTCGCCGAGCCGATGGACTGTTCGGCTATCAACTGGTCGTGGTCGTGGATGACCTCGATATGGGTGTTGATGATATCGTGCGCGGCCGTGATCTGCTGCGCTCCACCGCGCTGCAAATGTGGATTCGCCAGTGTCTGTTGGCTGGCGGCTTTGAGCCGGAATGCGGCAACACGGAAAAGCCTCTCGCCGAGCACCCCGAGTATGCGCACCTGCCGCTTATCGACAATGCGGCCGGCCGGCGTTTAGCCAAGCGCGAACGTTCGCTGGATATGGGAGCCTTGCGCGCCCGCAACGTAACCCCCGAGCAAATCATCGGATACTGCGCCTGGCTGCTGCGTCTGCAACCCACTCCAATTCCTTGCAAACCCGCCGATCTGCTGGCAGATTTCAGCTGGGAGCCACTGCGCGCCAACCACCTGGACCGCGCGCTGAAACCGGATGATCCAACCACTCCACAATGGCTGGCAGAAGCGTTAGGCTAGAGGCAGCCCAACAGGAAGGATTCCAATGTCGTCGAAGCTCTGGAGAAACGTGGCGCTGGCAGGCGTGGCCGCCGCCGGTGCTGCCGTGTGGGCCGTGGCCCCGCGCACGTTCAATGACAAGCGTCGTAATTTCGTGCCCTCCATTCCGGAGGTATGGTATGCCCATCGTGGCTTGCATGATGCGGGTTCTGGTTTGGTCGGCTATACCGATATCGCTGATTAGTGGTGGGGATAATCCGGTTAGCGCCCAAGCCGACTACCACGTGA
>ENA-OQKI01000324-OQKI01000324.1-human-gut-metagenome-genome-assembly--contig:-NODE-324-length-10710-cov-3.273363_pt1 | contig 10710 bp, 8 predicted proteins | sample MGYA00242778_ERZ504798 | MGnify/ENA primary metagenome ERZ504798 (study PRJEB26092, sample SAMD00036414) | human gut metagenome | host: Homo sapiens | study: EMG produced TPA metagenomics assembly of... | reverse complement strand
TGCTTTTCCATGTCCTTGACTATCTTGACCTGTTCGGGGTGGAAGTTGAGCCTCCGTTCTTCGGCAGGGGCATCAACCGTTTTCCATTCGGCGGAAGGTAGGAACACATATTCCCGAGCATTGCATATTTAACACCGTTTGCTTTGATTGTGTGACCGGCATTGTCTCCGCCTGTGCATCTTACTGCTACATCAGCGTCTGCTGCAAGGTAATCAATTACCTTACCTTTTCCTTCATCACCATAGAAACATCCTATTACTACATCTACCTTTGACATTTTACATGCCTCCCTTGTATTTTCTGACACGACACATTGTGCCATGTTGCTGCTTGATTTTAGTGGTATATTTATTATTCTTTGTAACATTAATAATTATTTATTACAATACTCTATCTTCTTAGAGCAGGCTATTGCAAGCGCTCCGGGTCCTATATGGCATGAGACCGAAAGTGAAAGCGGATTCATGACTATCTCGTTATTTGGAAATGCTGCCTGAACCTCTTCCTTAAATGCCTCCGCTGCTGCAATATCATGCGTGTATGCCATTTCAAGATTTATCTGGCTGCCATCCGGATTATTGAAGCGCTTCTCAAAATCCGACTTCATGGCATCTATCATGATGCTCTTTGCCTGCTTTACGGTACGTGCCTTTGCAAATGCATCAAGCTTCTCACCCTGAATCTGAAGCACCGGTTTAAGCTTTAAAAGTGTGCCAAGAGCTGCCGCTGCTGGCGTGATCCTACCACCCTTTTTGAGGTAGTTAAGAGTATCTACCATGATATATATGGAAGACTCAAACTTTGCATCCTCTAATATCTGCTTTATCTCAGCTGCATTTTTTCCTGCTTCTGCCAGGTTCTTCGCATCTATAACCGACTGGCGCATTGTAACTGATATTCTCTGATTATTGACTACCTGCACTTTGCCGTCATAATCCTGCGAGAGCATATATGCTGTCTCACATGAGCTTGAAAGACCTGATGACATTGGAATGTATACAATCTCATCATTTTCCTTTAAGAACTCATCCCATTTATCTGTTACATCACCAACCAAAGGCATAGATGTCTTGATATCGCCGCCTGCCGTAAGCTTCTCATAGAACTGCTCCTGCGTCAGATCGATATTCTCATAATACATCTGCTCATCGATGTAAAAAGGCATTGGAATCACCTCAACTCCAAGCTTCCTTGCCTCGTCAGGTGTGATACCGCTGTTTGAATCGGTAACTACTATAACCTTACTCATTAATTCTCACTCCGATATAAATTTTCATTGTCGTATTTTTTCCAACACCGCTCATTATACCATAGGTGTAATTGTTTGAAAAGAAGTTTTTGATGGACAGTGGCGTGGACAGTGGCGTTATTTTACCTACATAGTAGACACGGCTGGCTTACACCAGCCTCCGTATATTCGCAATCCGCACTCGCGTGCTACTTGCTCATATCCGGACATTCGTCAAATAAAAAATCAGAGGCAAGCGAGCTTATGGCGTTTTTTACCTACATCGTAGACACGGCTGGCTTACACCAGCCTCCGTATATTCGCAATCCGCACTTGCGTGCTTCTTGCTCATATCCGGACATTCGTCAAATAAAAAATCAGAGGCAAGCGAGCTTATGGCGTTTTTTACCTACATTTCATTGTCTACGATTACATCATGCCCATTCCGGCGCCGGCTCCGGCTGGCATTGCTGGAGTGTCCTCTTTAATTGTAGCTACTGCTGACTCTGTTGTGAGGAGTGTTGAAGCTACTGATGTTGCATTCTGTAATGCACTTCTTGTAACCTTTACAGGATCAAGTATTTCCGCTCTCAACCACTGTCTACATACTCTTCTGTAGCTGCGTTGAAGCCTGTTCCAGGAGCTGACTCCTTTACCTTGTTGATGATTACTGCACCTTCAAGTCCTGCATTTGCAGCGATATAGTAAAGTGGAGCCTCGAGTGCTTTAAGGATAACCTTTGCACCTGTCTTCTCATCTCCCTCAAGTGTATCAACAAGCTCTGCAACCTTCTTTGATGCATGGATATATGCTGATCCACCACCTGCGATGATTCCCTCTTCAACTGCTGCTCTTGTAGCGTTAAGGGCATCCTCCATACGAAGCTTAGCCTCTTTCATCTCTGTCTCTGTTGCAGCACCTACACGGATAACTGCTACACCGCCTGCCATCTTGGCAAGACGCTCCTGTAATTTTTCTTTATCAAACTCAGATGTTGTCTCATCAATCTGACCACGGATCTGGCTTACTCTGCCTGCGATAGCATCCTTGTCTCCGGCACCGTCAACGATGACTGTGTTCTCCTTCTGAACCTTAACTGACTTAGCACGGCCAAGCATATCGATTGTTGTATCCTTGAGCTCAAGTCCAAGATCTGAGCTGATTACCTGACCACCTGTAAGGATTGCGATATCCTCAAGCATTGCTTTTCTTCTGTCACCATATCCAGGAGCCTTTACAGCTACTACATTGAATGTACCACGAAGCTTATTAACGATAAGTGTTGTAAGAGCCTCGCCCTCAACATCCTCAGCGATGATAAGAAGTCTTGCACCGGCCTGAACAATCTTCTCAAGTAATGGAAGAATATCCTGGATGTTTGAAATCTTCTTGTCAGTAATAAGAATATACGGATCATCAAGTACTGCTTCCATCTTATCCATATCTGTGCACATATATGCTGAGAGATATCCTCTGTCGAACTGCATACCTTCTACAAGGTCAAGCTCTGTCTGCATTGTCTTTGACTCTTCAATTGTGATAACACCATCGTTTGTAACCTTTTCCATAGCGTCTGCTACGAGATTACCAACTTCCTCATCTCCTGCTGAGATAGCTGCAACCTTAGCGATCTGCTCTTTGCCTTTTACTTTCTGGCTCATATCCTTAAGTGCCTCAACAGCTTTGTCTGTAGCCTTCTTCATACCACGACGAAGCACGATTGGGTTTGCTCCTGCCTCAAGGTTCTTCATTCCTTCCTGAACCATTGCCTGTGTGAGAACTGTAGCTGTTGTTGTTCCGTCTCCTGCTACATCATTTGTCTTTGTGGCAACTTCCTTGACTAGCTGTGCTCCCATGTTCTCGAAAGCATCCTCAAGCTCAATCTCTTTTGCGATTGTAACACCATCGTTTGTGATGAGTGGTGCACCGTATGATTTGTCAAGTACTACGTTTCTTCCTTTTGGTCCAAGTGTTACTCTGACTGTATTTGCTAATTTATCTACTCCAGCTCCAAGTGCTGCTCTGGCTTCTGAGCCATATTTAATTTCCTTTGCCATGATTTATACGACCTTTCTATTTATATATTTGATATTTAATTCCAAAATGTAAGCAGCTATGACCGGATATGTAAAACGTACCGGATCTTTAGCTTCTATCCGTAAATTAATCTTACTCTACTACTGCAAGAATATCATTCTGTCTAACGATGATGTACTCTTCTCCGTCAAGCTTAACCTCTGTGCCTGCGTATTTAGAATAAATAACCTTCTGTCCGACTGTTACCTGCATCTTAACTTCCTTGCCGTCAACCATTCCGCCAGGTCCTACTGCGATAACCTCAGCCTCCTGTGGCTTCTCCTGTGCTGAACTTGTAAGGATGATTCCCGATTTTGTTGTTTCCTCTGCCTCTAACTGCTTTAATACTACTCTGTCTGATAATGGAACTAATTTCATTGTATTGCCTCCTTTTATCTCTGTTAGCACTCATTTCTTTCGAGTGCTAATTTCTTTCTGTAAATAAAATATCACTATTGCATTTCAATGTCAACAGTGATATTTCATTTTAATATTTATTTTACATTTTCTATATCAATCCGTAATGCTTTAACGCATTTTTCACTCCATCATCTGAAATATCCGATGTGACATATTCCGCTAATTTCTTTAACCGGTGGCATTGAGTTGCCCATTGCGATTCCATGTCCTACACTCTCAAGCATTTCAAGGTCATTTACACTGTCGCCTATCGCATAGGTTTCATCAAGCGGGATATCCAGATGATTGCACAGCCATTTGATGCCGGTTGCCTTTGAGGTTCCCTTCGGCACGAACTCCACTACATTTTCCACATGCTCAAGTATTAGAAAATCATCGGCAAACTCTGCCTTCACACGTTCATAATCAGTACCGTCTATCACGTCAGCGGAGAATTTATTAATTCTTATCTCGCCGTCATATCCTCTTATTATATGTGCATGCTCACCAAGTGACTCAAAAAGGTAATCCACATACGGATCATTCTCAAAGCCCTCGTCATCTATCCAGTAGTCTGTGGAGCCCTCAAGCACTACAGGCATTTTACACTCAGAAAGCACCCTTATGACCTTTTGTACCATATCTGCGCTCAGGTCATTTTCGTATATTACTTTGCCATCCATTTCAATATAGTTGCCACATGCCGCAATTATTCCATCAAAACCCATATTTAATAGCTTCTCTGAACTCACACTGGCTCTGGCACGTCCTGTACATATAAATGCCAGATGTCCGTTTGCCTTGAGGGCTGCCACAGCCTCTAGGGTGCTTTCAGGAATTACCATGTCATCGTCCCATATTGTTCCGTCTATGTCAAAAAATACTGTTTTACTCATTTGCTGCTCCTAATATTATTATTATCATGTCAAACACTGCTATCTTAACATCTTATAAATCAAATTTCAATCAGTTTATCCACAGCAAAAATCCCGGTGCAATGCACCGGGATTTTGCTATAAAATGTATGAAATAAAATTTATTAAGGGGAATTGCTACAATGATTTGTTACTGTACTGAGAGATATGAATATCCCATGAGACTCTCATCAACCTCTCTGGCAGCCTCACGTCCCTCTCTGATAGCCCATACTACAAGGGACTGTCCACGGTGGTTATCACCTGCCACGTATACGTTTTTTACGTTTGTAGCGTAATGTCCCTCCTGTGTACTTACGTTTGTTCTGGCATTGAGCTCTACACCAAATGCCTTTGCCACATAGCTTTCTGTTCCAAGGAAGCCTGCTGCTATAAGCACAAGCTCTGCCGGAAGCTTTTTCTCTGATCCCTCTACCGGAACCATCATGAATCTGCCTGTCTTCTCGTCCTTTTTACTCTCAAGACTTACAATTGTAAGCTCCTTTAGATTGCCGTTTTTGTCCTTGTGGAACTCTTTTACGGTTGTCTTGTAGATACGTGGGTCATGTCCGAATACTGCAATAGCTTCCTCCTGGCCGTAGTCTGTTTTTAAGACCTTTGGCCACTGTGGCCACGGATTGTTTGCGGCACGCTCTGTAGGCGGACAAGGCATCATCTCAAGCTGTGTGACTGATTTGGCGCCCTGACGGATTGCAGTTCCGACACAGTCGTTTCCTGTGTCACCGCCACCGATAATGACCACATTTTTGCCCTTTGCAGATACAAACTTGCCATCTGTCAGGTTTGAATTTAAAAGGCTCTTTGTATTCTGGGTAAGGTAATCAACAGCAAAGTAAATACCCTTTGCATCTCTTCCGTCTGCCTTTATGTCTCTTGGATTTTTGGCACCACAGCAAAGGATTATCCTGTCATACTTCTTGTAAAGCTCTGCCGGCTTTATATCCTTTCCGACATCACAGCCTGTGACAAAATGAATGCCCTCTTCCTTCATTATATTAACTTTTCTGTCAATAATGCTCTTATCAAGCTTCATATTTGGAATACCATACATGAGCAGGCCACCGACGCGGTCCTCTCTCTCATATACTGTAACATCATGGCCTCTCTGGTTAAGCTGGTCTGCTGCCGCAAGTCCTGAAGGACCCGAACCAATGATTGCCACCTTCTTGCCGGTTCTGACCTTTGGTGGCTTTGGAGCTGCATATCCGTTTGCATATGCAGTCTCTATTACACCATGCTCATTGTCCCTGACTGACACCGGACTACCCCAGTGTCCACATGTACATGCCTTCTCGCACAGTGCCGGGCAGACTCTTGATGTAAACTCAGGGAAATTATTGGTCTTGTGCAGACGATTATATGCCTGCTCCCAGTTGCCGGTATATACAAGGTCGTTCCACTCCGGAACCAGATTGTGCAGAGGACAGCCTGATGTCATGCCTGCTATTGTCATTCCCGACTGGCAGAAAGGAACTCCGCAGTCCATACAACGGGCAGCCTGTTTCTGCTGATTTTCTTTTGAAAGGAACACATGGAACTCGTTAAAGTTCTTAATACGCTCCTTTGGCTCTACAGACGCTGCTTCGCATCTGTCATATTCCATAAATCCTGTTGGTTTTCCCATTATCTGCGTCCTCCTTAGCCTCTTGTGCTGGCATAAAATGCCTCAATCTGTGCCTGCTCTGCGTTAAGACCCTTTTCTTCCATCTGTACAATAGCCATCTGCATACGGTTGTAATCGTAAGGAATAACCTTCTTGAACTTAGGAAGATACTCACTGAAATGATCAAGGATTTCCTTACCCTTTTCTGAGTTTGTAAGTGTTACATGCTCTTTTATCATTTCCTTAAGCTCTAATACATCGTACTTGTTTGAGACCTCCTCAGTAAATACCATCTGCTTGTTGGTTCTCATGTAAAGGTCATTGTCCTCATCAAGCACATATGCTATTCCACCGCTCATACCTGCTGCAAAGTTTTTTCCGGTCTTTCCAAGGATAACTACGCGGCCACCTGTCATGTACTCACAGCCATGATCGCCGACACCCTCAACTACTGCTGTTGCACCGGAATTTCTTACGCAGAAACGCTCACCGGCAACACCGTTTATGAAGGCCTTACCGCTTGTAGCTCCGTAAAGTGCTACGTTTCCGATGATGATATTATCATCCTTCTCAAACTTTACTCCTGCAGGTGGATATACGATGAGCTTTCCACCTGAAAGACCCTTTCCGAAGTAATCATTTGAATCTCCGACAAGCTCAAGTGTAAGTCCCTTAGGGATAAATGCTCCAAAGCTCTGTCCGCCTGCACCGTTACACTTGATAACAAATGTGTCTTCATCCAGCGTATCGTCATATTTCTTTGTAATCTCAGAACCAAATATTGTTCCGAGAGATCTGTTTGTATTTGTTACCTCAATCTCAATCGCGCGCTTTTGTCCGCTCTCAAGTGCGCTCTTAAGCTGTGTCATGATCTCAGTCATATCCTTTGTCTTTGAAAGCTCAAAGTCATATACCTGCTTAGGATCGAAGATAACACTCTGCTTTTTGCCGTCAAACGGATTATTAAGTATGCAGTCAAGGTCAATCTTTGACTGTCTCTCGCTTAGATTATCACGCTTCTTTAAGAGATCTCCACGTCCAACGAGCTCATCCACTGTCTTTACGCCAAGCTTTGCCATATACTCACGAAGCTCTTCAGCGATGAAACGCATGAAGTTCTCAACGTACTCCGGCTTTCCTGCAAAGCGCTTACGAAGCTCAGGGTTTTGTGTAGCAATTCCTGCCGGACATGTATCTAAGTTACATACTCTCATCATTACGCAGCCCATTGTTACAAGCGGAGCTGTCGCAAAACCGAATTCCTCGGCTCCAAGACACGCTGCTATTGCCACATCACGGCCACTCATCAGCTTACCGTCTGTCTCAATTCTTACTTTATTTCTAAGACCATTCATAAGAAGAGTCTGGTGTGTCTCTGCAAGTCCAAGCTCCCATGGAAGTCCCGCATTGTGGATTGAGCTGCTAGGTGCGGCTCCTGTTCCTCCGTCGTAGCCTGAGATAAGCACTACCTGCGCTCCGGCCTTTGCAACACCTGCCGCAACAGTTCCTACTCCGGCCTCAGAAACGAGCTTGACTGAGATTCTTGCATCTCTGTTTGCATTCTTTAAGTCGAATATAAGCTGTTCCAAATCCTCGATAGAATAAATATCGTGGTGTGGTGGTGGAGAGATGAGTGCAACACCCGGTGTTGAAAGTCTTGTCTTTGCAATCCAAGGATAAACCTTCTTTCCAGGTAAGTGTCCGCCCTCACCCGGCTTAGCACCCTGTGCCATCTTAATCTGAATCTCCTGTGCGCTTGTTAAGTATCTGCTTGTGACACCAAAACGTCCTGAAGCAACCTGCTTGATTGCTGAACAGCGGTTCTTTCCGTCTTTTCCGATTGTGAGACGATCCTTGTCCTCTCCACCCTCACCGGTATTTGATTTTCCGTGCAGATGGTTCATGGCAATTGCAAGTGTCTCATGTGCTTCCTTGGAAATAGATCCGTATGACATAGCACCTGTCTTGAAACGTGTCACAATTGAGTCAACGCTCTCAACCTCCTCAAGCTTGACACCCTTCTTAGGATAGTTGAAATCCATGAGTCCACGGATGTTTGTATTTTTCTCTTCCTCGTCCACAAGTGCTGTGTACTGCTTGAACAGATTGTAGTCACCGCGCTGTGTCGACTGCTGGAGAAGATGGATTGTAGCCGGATTGTACAGATGGTCATCAGCTCCGCTTCTCATCTTGTGTCTGCCCTTGCTGTCAAGTGTAACATCTGTCTCAAGTCCGAGCGGATCGTAGGCCGCAGAGTGAAGCTCATTCACATCGTTCTCGATATCCTGTAATGTAATTCCACCGATACGGCTTACTGTATTTGTGAAATACTTATCAATAACACTCTTGTCAATACCGATTGCCTCAAAAATCTTTGAGCCCTGATATGACTGGATGGTTGAAATACCCATCTTTGCTGCAATTTTTACGATACCTGTGATGATTGCATGGTTGTAATCATCGATTGCTGCATAATAATCTTTGTCAAGCATATGCTCGTCAACAAGCTGCTTAACTGTATCCTGTGCCAGATAAGGGTTGATTGCACTTGCACCAAAGCCAAGCAGTGTAGCAAAATGATGAACCTCTCTCGGCTCTCCTGACTCAAGAATGAGCGAAAGCGATGTTCTCTTTTTTGTCTTTACAAGATACTGCTGCAATGCAGCAACTGCAAGCAGTGAAGGAATTGCAACGTGGTTCTCATCAACACCCCTGTCTGAGAGGATAATAATGTTGGCTCCGTCCCTGTATGCACGGTCAGCCTCTATATAAAGTCTGTCTACAGCTTTCTCAAGACTTGTGTTCTTGTAATATATAATAGGTAAAACCTCTACCTTAAAGCCATCGGCCTTTAAATTCTTAATCTTCATAAGGTCAGTGTTTGTAAGGATTGGGTTGTTAATCTTAAGTACACGGCAGTTTTCTGGCTTCTCCTCAAGCACATTTCCGGCCTCACCGATATAGAGTGTGGTTGATGTGACAACCTCCTCACGGATTGAATCGATAGGCGGGTTTGTTACCTGTGCGAAGCGCTGCTTAAAGTAGTTGAATAACGGCTCCCTGTTACCTGATAAAGCTGCAAGCGGTGTATCAGTACCCATGGCTGCTGTGCCCTCAACACCATTTTTAGCCATCGGAAGGATTGAATCCTTGAGTGACTCATATGTGTAACCGAAAGCTCTCTGCATTCTCTGGCGCTCTTCCTTTGTATACTCAGGTACTCTTTGGTTAGGAATCTTTAAATCCTTAAGATTTACCATGTATCTGTCAATCCACTCACCATAAGGCTGCTTGTCTGCATATCTCTCCTTGAGCTCATCATCATCTATGATTTTTCCTGCAACAGTATCCACAAGGAGCATCTTTCCCGGACGGAGACGATCTTTTTTCACTATCTTTGTAGGATCAATCTCAAGCACTCCGACCTCAGATGAAAGGATAAGATAATCATCATCTGTCACATAGTAACGTGATGGACGAAGTCCGTTTCTGTCAAGCACTGCTCCGACTAAATCACCATCTGAGAATACGATTGAAGCCGGACCATCCCATGGCTCCATCATTGTAGCGTAATACTGGTAGAAATCCTTCTTCTTCTGAGTCATGATTGAATTGTTTGCCCATGGCTCAGGAATCATTATCATAACGGCAAGTGGAAGCTCCATACCACTCATTACCAAGAATTCAAGCGCATTATCAAGCATTGCTGAGTCAGATCCTGCCGCATTGATAACCGGCAAAACCTTCTGGAACTCTTTTTTAAGCTTTGGAGACTCCATGTTCTCCTCACGGGCTGACATCTTGTCAGAGTTTCCAAGAATAGTGTTAATCTCACCATTGTGCACGATAAATCTGTTTGGATGAGATCTCTCCCAGCTTGGGTTTGTATTTGTAGAGAATCTTGAATGTACTGTGGCGATTGCTGACTCATAATCAGGATCCTGTAAATCCATGAAGAACTGTCTGAGCTGCTCTACAAGGAACATTCCCTTATATACGATTGTTCTGCTTGAGAAGGAAACCACATATGTATTGTCGTTTGACTGCTCGAAAACACGTCTTGCAACATACAGCTTTCTGTCAAACTCAAGTCCTTTCTCAACATCCTCAGGTCTTTTTACAAAGCACTGCATGATGCATGGCATACAGTCTCTGGCTTTTTTAGAAAGCTTATCAGGCTCTGTAGGCACTTCTCTCCATCCGAGAAATTCAAGACCTTCCTTCTCCACGATAACCTCAAGCATCTTCTTTGCCTGAATAGTCTTAAACTCATCATTAGGGAAGAAAAACATTCCCACACCGTAATCTCTTTCGTCTCCAAGATCTATTCCAAGTGGCTTTGTAACCTTCTTAAAAAACTTATGAGAAATCTGAAGCAGGATGCCGACACCGTCTCCCGTCTTACCATCAGCGTCTTTTCCGGCTCTGTGCTTTAAGTTCTCAACAATCTTTAAAGCATTCTCGACTGT
>ENA-OQKI01000322-OQKI01000322.1-human-gut-metagenome-genome-assembly--contig:-NODE-322-length-10716-cov-2.798470_pt1 | contig 10716 bp, 9 predicted proteins | sample MGYA00242778_ERZ504798 | MGnify/ENA primary metagenome ERZ504798 (study PRJEB26092, sample SAMD00036414) | human gut metagenome | host: Homo sapiens | study: EMG produced TPA metagenomics assembly of... | reverse complement strand
CATCGTATCGAGAGAATACCTTTTGACCATCAAATCAGATATCAGAATTATATTTCTATAAAGTTTTATATTATATTATGGTTTTGAATTTTATAAACATACTTCTTCAATGTATTTCTGCTTATATTATACTTCCTCATTAAATCCACTTGTTTGATAGACCTATCAGACAAATATTTCAAAATATCCTCTCTGAGAGCATCAGACATCTTATCAAGCTGGCCTGGTTTTCTTCCACTCTTCTTATTGCTTGCAGCAATTCCATCTTTAATAGACTGGGATATATAAAGGCGCTGCTTCTCTCCCCTGTCCAGCTCCACTATGATCAGAAGCTTAATAATGCTTTCCATAGCAGTTTTGGTTACAATGTCCTGTTGCTCTGCCGTTGTCATCATTTGTCGAATGTAGTCGCTACTTACCGTTGGATTATCAAGAAATACCATGTTAATACCTCTGTCGAGCCATTCCATGTATTTCTTATAGCCATTTTCTGCTTCCCTGGTAAAACGATACAAATCCTTGAACACAACTGTGTCTCCGGCCTGCAGTAATACCAAAGGCATTGTCCAACTATGACAAACATCGTAGATTTTCCCTAACGCAATAGGCCCAATCGCAGCAAGCAAATACCCAACAAATTCTTTTGAAACGATTACAAGCAAAGAAAGATACCTCTTACACCCCATAACAACAGCTTGCGCGAGAAATAAAATCCAAATGGTAATGGCAGCACAGAAATCAAAAATATTATAATATAGGTTAAATATACATTACAGGTTCTTTATCACTTCAACTCTGGTTACCATGCCTTCGCGCATACTATCCACTCTAAGTGCACAATCCTTATAATACACGCAGGCACCTATTGCAACCGTCTTTCCCTCTTCACTCAGCTTGTCGCTTATGACATTGCGAAGAATTCTTGTCTTTTCCTCCGGAATTTTGGCTCCGGTTATGAGATTCGCGTGTGCTACTGTCTGGCTGCCCCGGCATATCATGTGATCAGCCTCATCAAAACTGCAGAACAGGAATTTTCTGATTGTAAACAATGCTGCTATCGCGCCAAATTCCAAACAAAGAGTCTCATATACGTTGAGGTGCTCGACTATCATCTGTCTGGCTGTTGCAAAAAGCAGAACCTCTATTATCGTGCCTGGCTGATGCGTACAGAGCATCTTTACAAACTCCACGCCTATAGCAAGCGACATGGCATATTCCATGTAATACTCCAGTTCAAGCTTGTCATGCCATATATCAAAAAAACATTGACCTACAAGCTTTATAATAAGTATCGCTATCACAAATACGAGAAATGCAGACAATACCAGTTCCACGTAGGTCGCTATGTTTTTCATGGTTTTCCTAAAAAATTGTTTCATCATTCGGTCTTCCTCTCAGTTATTGTATTATTGAATGAATTGCTCCTGGGATGCTCATATCCACAAACAGAGCTATCATAAATGATAGCTCTGTTTGTTTTGTTAGTATCTGTTTTATTATGTACACAAACTTTCCATACTGATTTATTATTCGGTGTACTGGCAAATATTTGCGCTTCAGGACACTCAATTCTTAGAACAGGAATGCCACACTGCATATAGAAACAACTGCAATAAGTATTATAAGTAACGGTCCACCGATTTTTACGAAATCCGAAAACTTGTATCCTGCCGGAAGTATCTGCATATTTACAGCTGTTCCGAAAGATGTTGCTATTGCAAGGTTTGAGCAGGCACCGATTACGATTACCCATGGAATAGGACTGATTCCAAGCGATAATGCAATTGCTATACAGATTGGTGTAAGCATTGCTGCTGTTGCGTTGTTTGACATGATATTCGTGAGCACACTTGTAAGCACTGCGATAACTACTGTAAGAAGCACAACCGATGCGTTCTTTCCTCCGAAGAGGTTGAGTACAGCGTTTGCGATTAATGCTCCACCACCTGATACATCAAGTCCTGTTCCGATTCCTGATATTGTTCCGATACATACGAAAACATCCCAAGGAAGATCCGAATATGCTTTTTTAATCGAGATACAGCCTGTTCCAAGTACCATTGCAGCACCTATAAGACCGATTGTACCAATGTTAAAATAGCTCTTGAAAGGCTGGAAACCACTTAATACAAACAATACTATGCATAAAATCATGGTTCCGAGTGCCACATACGCCCTTCCATGCCGGAGCAGCTGACTCCTGTTCTTTCTCGAGCTTATGTATCTCTGCAACTGAATACATTACTTTCCCTTGTCGAAGTCAGGTACTATCCGGTTTTAATACCTTGTCGAGGAGCTTGTAGCCGATTGTTCTCCAGAAAATAATACTGTACAACTGCTGCCGGAAACATGATCTTTGTCATGTCAAACATTCCCATACCTTCCTCATAACCGGCATATCCCTGTAATACCGAGTTTGCTGCAAGCTGTGAGGTTGAGCCGATTAGTGAACACGCACCTCCGATAATGGCTGCTGTTCCGGCTGGGAAAATAACCATTTTTGAACGGATTTTTCCACATGAGTTTGCTGCTACGATTGCGATGATAGGCATCCAGATAGCAACTGTTCCGTTGTTACTCATAAATGCTGACATCAATGAACACACAGCACTTACCGTTACTATAAACCGCCTCTCCGTCTTGGCAAGAAAAGAATTTCCGATTTTTTCTCCTATCTTTCTTGCTATTCCGGTTTCAAAAAGTGCGGCACTTACAACACACATTCCGACTACCATCGGCCAGCCTGTTGCGCTGAATCCGCTGTATACTGCGGATAAATCCATTTCTGGAATAAACATTGCCATTGCTACCGACCCAAGGATAGCAACCACGCTTATCGGCAGTCTATTCCAGACAAACAAGCCCATTGTAATTAATACAATTATAATTGAAATAATACTAGAATCCATATTATATCCCCCGATATATTTTTATTTTAAATCTCTGCCCAGTCAGCACCCTTCCATTTCTCGTGCTCATATACTGACTTGTCGGCTACATATGGCCACTTTTTACCCTCTACGACTGCCAGACAGCCCTTGATACACATCTGTGCCATCTTGATAACCGCCTCTCTTGTCTGGGCTGCTGAGTGCGGACTTACGATAAGATTTCTGCAGTTCAATAACGGATCATCTGTTTTTGGTGGCTCGCTGCAGAATACGTCTGTTCCCGCACCGGCGATAACTCCGTTATTTAATGCTTCTACGAGATCTGCTTCGTTGATGATTCCTCCACGGCTGCAGTTTATTATAAGTGCCGTCGGCTTCATAACAGAAAGCTCCTTCTTTGAGATCATGTTCCTGGTCTGATCTGTGAGCGGTACATGGATTGATACCACATCGCTGTCCTTTAACAGCTCCACATAATCTTCATAATATTTAGCCCCATAGCCTTCTACCTGCTCTTTTGTCATAAAAGGATCATACGCTGCAATTCTCATTCCGCAGCCTTTGCAGATTTTGGCTGTTTCTCTTCCGATTGCTCCAAGCCCAAGGATTCCGACTGTCTTTCCCTCAAGCTCGAAAGCCTTCTTTGCTCCACGGATTTCCCAGTTTCCTTTGCACATCTCGTTCTGTGCCTCGATAAGATTCTTTGACAATGCAAAAATCATTGCTACCGCATGCTCAGCAACACTTCTGTTGTTGGCTCCCGGTGTGATGACCACCGGGATACCAAGCTCTGTTGCTTTTTTTACATCAACCGAATCATATCCTACGCCTGTACGTCCAATTACCTTGAGCTTCGGGCTGTTTTCTATAGCATTTGCATCACATTTTGCAATTCTTACAATAAGAGCAGCTGCATCCCTCATCTCGTCAAGATAATTGTTCGGATCCTGATTGTCAGCTACATATACATCAGCTATTCCATCTAAAAGCTGCATTCCTTCAGGGCATACAGCCTGTGTCATTACAAACTTCATATTAATTCATCCTCCCCAGAGCTAGTTCATTCCTTTGTCAGCATTCTCTTTTAATACCTTTGCAAGCGCTTCCACACCCTCATCGCACAGATAGTTGAATGGACGTCTGCAATCGCCAACAGGATATCCGAGCATAGCAACCGCTTTTTTAACAACTGTGTTAGGATTGCCGTATTTGAATACCGCTCTGAAGCTTGCAATAGAATCCTGTGCTGCCTCTGCCTCCTCAAGCTTGCCCTCTTTGAAAAGGTTGTAGATGGATGAAAGAACATGTGGATAAACATTTGAGCATCCTGCTATTCCTCCGACTCCGCCTTCTTTTAACGCAGGAAGAATGAGTGAATCATTTCCTGATAATACATAGAACTTCTTGTCAAGTTCACGTGTCTCTGTGATATATGCCTTTAAGTTATCCCAGTCACCGCTTGAATCCTTAGCACCGATGATAAGGTCAACATCCTTTGCAAGCTTCTTTACTGTCTCAGGAAGCAGCTTGTTTCCTGTACGGGCAGGAATATTGTAAAGAACAATTGGAGTATCTACATGTTTGGCAACCTCTACATAGTGATCGTATAACTCCTTCTGTGACGCAACCGCAAAGCTTGGAGTGATTATTGAAAGGACGTCAGCTCCGAGCTTTTCTGCCTCCTTGCTCATCCTGATAGTATCCTGTGTTGAAATGCAACCTGATCCAGCATATACAGGTACTCTTCCTTTTACCTGATCAATTGCAGCTTCAAGGACTTCGCATTTTTCTTTTTCATTTAAGATATATCCTTCACCGTTTGTTCCAAATGGGAAAATTCCGTGCACACCGCCATCGATAAGTCTGTCAATCTGTGTTCTGAGCTCGTCAGTGTTGATGCTCTCATCTGCGTTCATTGGTGTTAAAATTGGTGTAATAATTCCTTTTAATTCTGTCTGTTTCATGTTTTTCTTCTCCTTTTAAACTTGTTTAATTTTGTTTATTTTTGATTTAATATTTTGTCTGCAATCTTTACCAGTACATCTTTGGTTCCGAACCCACCTGATTTGGATATTATCTGCTGCACAAATCCGTGATTTTTCAGATTGGAAACAACCACACCCTGTTCTATCTCACATACCGGTGTAATCTGGGTACAGCCTATCAGCTTCATATACCCCATCAAAGTATCGCCGCCTGTCATAAGTATTGTCGTATCCTGCTTATTTGCTGCCAAATGGTCAGCTACGTGTCCATGTGCCGTTGGAATCAAGGTTCTTACATCATTCATAGTCAGCTTATTTGCTTCCATAAAGCCCTTTTTGTCTTCTTCCCAGTCTATGGAATCAATGATGAGACATCTGTCTTTTTCACATTCTTCCTGCATTTTGCGCAAAAACTCCAAGCCCGCCTGCGTGCTGTAATAATCCTTCTGCAATTTTTGTTCTACGGTCATATGGATTCTTGAAAATCCGTGTTCTTCGGCATAGTCAAGCTGATTTTGCGTAATCATATTCAAGCTGCCACATTCCACAAGAAAATTTTCACTCTTCCTATAGCTTTGCGGCTTCGCTGCATCAAATCTGAGCTTGTCGGCAAGCGCTTCCGCAAGTGCGGCACATCCGGCAATAATGCAAAGCTCATCTTTTTCCTGCAATTCATCAAGCCTTTCTTCTATGTCTTTATGTTTTTCCACATCGCAGATTACGATACGTTCATCGCTTTTTATATCATTCAAAGCTTCATTCCGCTTAACACAGGCACATTTCAAAGCTGTCTGCTGTGCGATAATATCAGGTATGTACGACAGCTTTACCGGTTCAAACGGATCCTGCCCGAATACACTTTTTTCTAGAAGCTGCCCCTGTATGTAGTGAGTTCCGTTTACCGTACAGCGGTCTATCTTCGGATACCCCGGCAGGAAATAAACTTTGTCGTGCCCGCTTCCGTCCAAAACTGCCTGAAGCTCACTTCCGATATTTCCGCGGAGCGCTGAGTCCGTCTTTTTGAAAATAACAGGAATATTAATTGCTTTTGCCCATCCTGTAATATTTTTCACAGCATCATATGCCTTAGCTGCCGGCATTGGTCTGGTCTCAGAATCTATAACCAGAACCTCTGTCGACTCATCTATATCCCCGATAGCTTCCGGCATTTTTGTAAATACCTGGGTGGCAATTCCCTTATTCACAAACTGGATTCCGGTATCCAATGCACCGGTAAAGTCATCTGCTATGATCAACAGCTTTACCATCGCATTTCCTCCCGCTATTTTTTGTTTACTGCGAGCTTTGTCGCATAGTCAATTGAATTTACAAGGCTTAACTCATTCGATTCGCCTTTTCCTGCGAGGTCAAAGCCTGTACCATGGTCTACCGATACCCTTATTACAGGGATTCCGAGTGTTACATTTACACCTGCTACCGCATCCCATTTCTTTAATTCTTTGTTGTATACAAAGCCTTTAACCTTCAGAGGAATATGTCCCTGATCATGGTACATTGCTACAACTATATCATACCAGCCTCCGATTGCCTTAGAGAATATGCTGTCAGGCGGTGTCGGTTTTTTCTCAGGAATATTGATTCCTTCTGCCATTGCCTCATCTATTGCCGGCTGGATTTCCTCAATTTCCTCTGTTCCAAACAGTCCGTTTTCTCCGCAGTGTGGGTTAAGACCTGCCACACCAATCTTTGGATTCTCAATTCCTATCGCCTTGCAGGCATCATTTGCAATTCTTATAACTTCAAGGACTCTGTCCTTCTTTACCTTGTCACATGCCTGCCTGAGAGAAACATGCGTCGATACGTGTACAACCCTCAAATCCTCGTGCGCAAGCATCATTGTGTACTTGTCTGTATGGGTGTACTCTGCATAAATCTCTGTATGTCCCGAATAATGATGTCCTGCCATATTTATTGCCTCTTTATTTAAGGCATTTGTGACAGTTGCGTCAATCTCGCCGCTCTGCGCAAGCTCTATTACCTTTACGACATACTGAAAAGCAGCCTCTCCACACATCTTTGATACTTTTCCGAATATGTGTCTATCCATGTTCACAAGATTCATGTCGTACACATCAATCGTTCCGTACTCAAACTTTGCAGCTTTAATATCGTTAATCGCATGGATCTTTATTTGTCCTTCTTTTCCTGCGATTTTTACTGCCTCTTCCATACATGCGGCATCACCGATAATCACCGGACGACACTGCTCATATATTTCCGATCTTGATAACGCTTTTACTGAAATCTCAGAACCGTTTCCTGCAGGATCTCCCATTGTAATTCCGATAATTGGCTTTTTCATAGGCCCCTCCTTTATTTTAATACCTTAAGATATATGTTTCTGATATCGTCAAGGCTTAATTCTTTCATATTGTTTACAAGAAGTCTCTGCTGTTTGCTTCCGGCATCAACAAGGAAATCCAGGTCCTCCGGCTTAACACCGAATTCCTTTAAATCTGTTGGAATGTTTGTAACCTTTACAATGTCAGCAATCTGATCGATCATGTACTGTGCTTTCTCATCCTCAGATTTTCCTGCAAGCTCAGGGTAAACAGCATCGCAAAGTATTGCAAGTCTCTTGCTGCATGCGTCCTTGTTAAATTCCATAACATGTGCAAAAAGTATGGCATTTGATACACCGTGAGCAATGTGATATTTGCCTCCCAGTGGATATGAAAGCGCATGAACTGCTGTTGTTCCACTTCCTGTAATTGCAACTCCGCCATAGAAGGCTCCGGTCATCATATTGCTTTTTGCTTCCATATTGTCCGGATTGTTATAAGCTTCCCTGATATTGTGGAAAATAAGCTTGGCTCCGGCTGCTGCATAGGTATCGGAAAACGGTGTTGCTTTCTTTGAGGTGAAGCACTCAACCACATGGGCCAATGCATCTACACCTGTTGCTGCCACAATTGATTTTGGAAGCTTTCTGATCATATTCGAATCCAATACCACATAGTCCGGAATCATACTGTCATTTACAATTCCTTTCTTTGACTGTTCCTCCGGAACCGCAACGATTGCATTGCAGGTTGCCTCAGATCCTGTTCCGCATGTTGTCGGAATCATAACCGTCTTAATCTGTTTCTTTGCAAGCATCGGATCATTGAGCAAATCTTTTATAGTATAGTCTGCATCTTTTAATACGCAGCAAAGCTTTGCCGCATCCATAACGCTTCCCCCACCGATTGCTATGATAAGATCACCTGATGTGTTCTCCACCTCCTTCATAACCTTTTCAACATCCTGATATGATGGTTCACAAGCAAGATCATCAAATACCTGATACTCTGTCTTGTTTTCCTCAAGAATGTCTGTCAGCAGATCTAAAAGTCCTGTTGAGCGAATGCCTTTATCAGTAAAAATTATTACTTTTTTAGCATTCTCTTTTTCTATTACCGCTTTCACATTCTCAATGCTTCCTGCTCCGCCAAAGATACATGACGGAATTTTAATCTGATAACTCATATATTACCTCTCCTTTGTTATATTGTTATTCTTGTGTTTTATTTTTGTAACATCTCTTTGAACTAATCATATAATATCTGTTTTTTGAGCCACGTTCAACGCGTTGTTTTGTTATTTTTGTTCTATTTCGAAACATAAGCCGCATTTATTTGTTGCATTTTGAAACATTCTGTAATACAATATGGTTGAATAGTAACAAAGCATCACTATCGCTATCTTTACGTTTCATTTTTAAACATTAAAATAACCACTTAACATTTACAAATCCCATAAGGAGAAATATATGCAGAAAACCAAGATTCTTGCAGTCGCCCCTTACGAGGGCATGGCTGACATACTTACCGATATAGCACAGTCGCGCGATGACATTGCTCTTACGGTCCAGACCGGCGATCTGTTCACCGGCCGTGATATAGCAATGCAGCTTGCACATAAAAATTACGATGTTATCATTTCGCGAGGTGGCACTGCAGAGCTTATACAATCTGCTGTTGAGCTTCCCGTCATAGATATATCCATCTCTGTTTACGATATACTTCTGAGCATCAAGCTTGCCGAGAGCTACAACGGAAAATTTGTAATTGCCGGTTTTCCCGGAATCACTGCAAATGCACATCTGCTGTGCGACCTGCTTCAATATGATATTGACATAATCACTTTCAAGGACTCGGCAGATGCAGTCAATCACCTTAAAAAAGCAAAAGAAAACGGCTGCACACTTGTCCTATGTGACGTGACCGGTGCCAGAGCCGCAAAGGATATCGGATTAAATTATAATCTTGTAACCTCTGGCAGGGAAAGCATAGAAAACGCCGTTGCCGAGGCTGTAAAGCTTGTGCACTCTTCCAATTATGTCCACAAGCAGAAGGATCTGTTCCAGTCGCTTCTGACCGAGGATGACCGCGAATTCTTAATTTACTCGCCTGCAGGTACTCTGTGGTTTTCAAGCATCGCAATAGATGAAATGAATACATCGTTGATGAATTTTGTACAGACATACATTAAGTCATTTTTGAAAGTTCCGAACCAGACCGTTTCGCATCAGATACGCGATAACGTCTATACTCTGTACAACCGCCACCTGATTTACGAGGACCAGAAGTACACTGCAATTACTATATGTAAGAGTCCTGCATTAACCGCCGAGGACGACCCTGGATTTCAGATTTACAATATTGACAACACCTCCTCCAACGACTTTGCTGACGCTTACAACGGAACCGGTAAAGCAGGCAAAATAGCGCAGATAGTAGAAGAATACGCTAAAAGCCATCTGCCTGTGCTTATTCTCGGAGAAAACGGAACCGACAAAGGCAAGGCTGCATCACTTATTTACAAGCAAAGCAACTATAAGCACGCTCCATTTTACAGTATCGACTGTTCTCTGATAAAAGAGCGTAAGTGGCACAGCCTGCTAAACAATGAGAATTCTCCTCTCAACGAAGTGGACAGCACAGTATTTTTTGAAAAAGCCGATGCCCTTAGTCTGGAACAGATTGGTGATTTGTTTCAATATATAGACCAGACGAAGCTTTGCACGAGAATGAGACTCATAGTCTCGCTTTCCACCAACAACTCCAATCAGCCTGCATTTGCCACAATACGCACCTTCATGGAGAACCATCTTTCCTGCCTTACCCTGAATCTCCCACCGCTTCGAGAGCGCATTGACGATTTTTCCGGTATAACCGCGCTCTATCTGCACCGGTTCAATGTCTCCCTCGGGAAACAGATAATAGGCTTTGATGTTGAAGCAATGGAAAAAATGCTCTCGTACAACTGGCCTAACAATCTCGACCAGCTGCAGCATGTCCTTAAAGAGCTTGTCACAATAACAAAGACACCGTATATCTCCTGTGACACTGTAGAAGCCATCCTGAAACAGGAGCCCGACTACGGACGCGCTTTGATGATTCAGTAAAATTTGATGGAACTCTAGATGAGATAAATTATCAAATCATTCTTCAGGTGTTACACGAAGAACATGACAATAAAGAAAAAACCGCCAGGCGGCTCGGCATAAGCCGAAGCACACTCTGGCGGATCTTGAAGAACAATAATTAATGTTTAATCAATTTCTCCCTGTGGGATAAAAACCTGAACATCAGCATTCTCGTCAAGCTCTATAAATACTCTTGTATCTTTGCCGACCAGTCCCTTAAAATGTCCGGTGAATTTCTCTCCGGACTGGGTTGTTCCGGTAACATCCATTTTGTATACGCTTCCGGCATCTGATGAGAAATCAATTGAATCATGGCTGCCAAGTGTGTTGACAGTCTGCTCTTTGCCATCGTTCCAGGTTACCTTGATATTCTTAACATTAAAATAAGTCTGGTTTATAAGCCGGATAG
>ENA-OQKI01000320-OQKI01000320.1-human-gut-metagenome-genome-assembly--contig:-NODE-320-length-10791-cov-2.902851_pt1 | contig 10791 bp, 10 predicted proteins | sample MGYA00242778_ERZ504798 | MGnify/ENA primary metagenome ERZ504798 (study PRJEB26092, sample SAMD00036414) | human gut metagenome | host: Homo sapiens | study: EMG produced TPA metagenomics assembly of... | reverse complement strand
GATTGCACTTCTTGACGCCGATGACAATATCCTCTTTTCCGATTATGAGCGTCATTTTGCAAATATCCAGGAGACACTTGAGTCCCTTATCAGAAAGGCCTACGACAAGACAGGTGACCTTTCAGTTTGTCCTATGATAACAGGCTCCGGCGGACTCACTCTTGCAAAGCACCTTGAGGTGCCATTCGTACAGGAGGTTATAGCTGTATCTACCGCACTCACACACTATGCCCCACAGACCGATGTGGCAATAGAGCTAGGTGGCGAGGATGCCAAAATCATATACTTTGATGGCGGCAACGTGGAACAGCGTATGAACGGCATATGTGCCGGCGGTACAGGCTCATTTATCGACCAGATGGCTTCTCTCATCCAGACAGACGCTACAGGACTAAATGAATACGCAAAAAGCTACAAGGCCATCTACCCTATCGCAGCCCGCTGTGGAGTATTTGCAAAAACAGACATCCAGCCTCTCATCAATGAGGGAGCCACACGCGAGGATTTATCCGCTTCAATCTTTCAGGCCGTGGTAAACCAGACCATCAGCGGTCTCGCCTGCGGTAAGCCAATCAAGGGACATGTTGCTTTCCTTGGCGGTCCTCTGCACTTTTTGTCAGAACTTAAATCAGCATTTATCAGAACCTTAAATCTCGATGACGAGCACACTATCGTTCCTGAGAACTCTCATCTTTTTGCAGCAATAGGCTCTGCATTAAACTATAAAGACAACTCTGTCACCACACTCTCATCCTTAATCGACCGCCTCTCAAACGGCATAAAGATGGAATTTGAGGTGGCACGTATGGAGCCTCTTTTTAAGGATCAGGCTGATTACGATGAATTTACAACGCGTCACGGCAACAATCACGTAAAGACCGGTGACCTTTCTACATACAAGGGCAACTGCTATCTCGGAATTGATGCAGGCTCAACCACCACTAAAATCGCTCTCGTAAGCGAGGACGGAGACCTTTTATACTCATTCTACAGCAACAACAACGGAAGCCCTCTCGCGACAGCCATCCGTTCTATCCAAGAGATTTACGCAAAGCTTCCTGAGGATGCACACATCGTACACTCCTGCTCTACAGGCTACGGAGAGGCTTTATTAAAGGCAGCTTTAAAATTGGACGACGGCGAAGTTGAGACTGTAGCCCACTACTACGCAGCAGCATTCTTCGACCCAAAGGTAGACTGTATCCTCGATATCGGTGGACAGGACATGAAGTGCATCAAGATAAAGAACCAGACTGTCGACTCAGTACAGCTCAACGAGGCCTGCTCTTCAGGCTGTGGCTCATTTATTGAGACCTTCGCAAAGTCCTTAAACTACTCAGTTCAGGATTTTGCAAAAGAAGCACTTTTTGCAAAGAACCCTATCGACCTTGGAACCAGATGTACGGTTTTCATGAACTCAAAGGTAAAGCAGGCCCAGAAGGAGGGCGCATCTGTCGCAGATATCTCAGCAGGACTTGCCTACTCAGTAATAAAGAATGCACTTTTCAAGGTTATCAAGCTGTCTGATGCAAGCGACCTCGGTGAAAATATCGTAGTCCAGGGCGGTACATTCTACAATGATGCCGTTCTTAGAAGCTTTGAAAAAATTGCAGGTGTACATGCCACAAGGCCTGATATCGCAGGTATCATGGGTGCCTTTGGTGCCGCACTCATCGCACGCGAGCGCCATGAGGCTAATTACAAGACAACAATGCTCACAATCGACCAGATAAACGAGCTCACCTACACCACAAAGCTCGCACGCTGTCAGGGCTGTACAAACCACTGCCTTTTAACTATAAACAAATTCTCCGACAACAGACAGTACATCACCGGAAACCGCTGTGAAAAGGGTCTGGGCAAGGAGAAGAACAAGGATAACATCCCAAATCTTTTTGAATACAAGAACAAGCGTATATTTGACTATGAGCCACTTGACCCAAAGGATGCTCCACACGGTACAGTCGGCATCCCAAGAGCCTTGAATATGTACGAGAACTATCCGTTCTGGGCTACATTTTTCAAACGTCTCGGCTTTTCTGTAGTGCTGTCACCACAGTCTACCAGAAAGATTTATGAGATGGGTATCGACTCCATCCCAAGTGAATCAGAGTGCTACCCTGCAAAGCTCACACATGGTCATATAAGCTGGCTCATAAAACAAAATGTAGATTTATTTCTACCCGGCAGTGCCATATGAGCGCAAGGAGTTTCCTGATGCAAACAATCACTACAACTGCCCTATTGTCACATCATACTCTGAGAATATCAAAAACAACGTGGACGAGATTACCTCAGGCGAGGTTAAATTCATAAATCCGTTTATGTCATTTGAGAGTGAGGAAACTATCTCACAGCAGCTCGTAGCCACCTTCTCAAAGGGTGATTTCAACCTGCCTGAGTCACAGATTCGTGATGCGGTAGCCGCAGGCTGGAAGGAGCTTGCCATGACAAGGCTTGAGATACAGCGAAAGGGCGAGGAAGTGCTTGACTACATGGAAGACACCGGCCGTCGCGGAATCGTGCTCGCAGGCCGTCCGTACCATGTGGACCCGGAAATCAACCACGGTATCCCTGAGCTCATCACAAGCTATGGCATCTGTGTGCTGACAGAGGACTCAGTATCCCATCTTGGCGAGCTTGAGAGACCTCTCATCGTCATGGATCAGTGGATGTACCACACCAGACTGTACTCAGCAGCCAACTTTGTAAAGACCCGTGATGACCTTGACTTAATCCAACTCAACTCGTTTGGCTGCGGTCTCGATGCTGTCACAACCGACTGCGTAAACGATATCCTGACAGGCTCAGGCAAGATATACACCTGCCTGAAAATCGACGAGGTAAACAACCTGGGCGCAGCAAGAATCCGTATCCGCTCGCTCCTTGCCGCCATAAGAGTCAAAGAAACCAAGCATGAAAAGCGTGACTTAAAACCGTCTAACTACGAGCGTGTTGTATTCACCGAGCAGATGAAAAAGGACAACTACACCATCATCTGCCCTCAGATGTCACCTATACACTTTGACCTTCTCGTGCCAGCCTTTAAGGCAGCCGGCTACAATATGGTCATACCGGATATCCCTGCAAGGGAATGTGTGGACGTGGGACTTAAGTTCGTAAACAACGATGCCTGCTACCCTTCACTCATTGTCGTAGGACAGATTATGGCAGCCGTCAAATCAGGCAACTATGATATGACACACACAGCCATCCTCATCTCACAGACAGGTGGCGGATGCCGTGCAACAAACTACATCGGCTTTATCCGAAGAGCCCTTGAAAAAGCCGGATATCCTGATGTGCCTGTTATCTCAATCAACATGGTAGGTCTCGAGAAGAACCCGGGCTTTAAGTTTACTCCAAGCCTTATCCAGCACGGACTGTATGCACTTGAGTTTGGAGATATCTTTATGCGCTGTCTCTACAGGGTACGTCCTTATGAGAAAGAGCCGGGAAGTGCCAATGCACTCCATGAGAAGTGGAAAAAGAGAGTCATCGACTTTGTCGGCAACACAAAGATGCTCTCTCACAAGAAATACAAAAATATGTGCCGCGAAATCATAAGGGATTTCGACAATCTGCCTATGACAGATGAGGTTAAGCCGCGTGTCGGCGTGGTCGGTGAGATTCTCGTCAAATTCCTGCCTGCAGCAAACAACTATGTGGTTGACCTGCTCGAAGCTGAAGGAGCCGAGGCTGTAGTGCCTGATCTGACTGATTTCTTACTCTACTGCTGCTACAACACGAATTTCAAGGCTGACTATCTCGGAGCTTCAAAGAAAGCTAAGTTATGAACAACCGACTTATCGCCTTCTTCGAGTGGCTCAGAAAGGATGCTAGGGATGAGCTGGCTAAGAGCAAGCATTTTGAGCCAACCGCTCACGTGCAGGATCTCGCAGAGTATGCTTCTCCTATAGTTTCGTGCGGTAATCAGACCGGTGAGGGCTGGTTCTTGACAGGTGAGATGCTTGAGCTCATCAATGAGGGCGTCACAAACATCATCTGTGCACAGCCTTTTGCATGCTTACCGAACCATATTGTGGGTAAGGGAGTTATAAAGAAAATCAGACATGATCATCCGGATGCCAATATCGTGGCTATCGATTATGATCCGGGTGCTTCTGAGGTGAACCAGCTGAACCGTATTAAGCTGATGCTTTCTACGGCACAGAAGAAGCTTAAGAAATAAATAATTCGCCCATGCATTCATGCATGGGCGTTGTTGGTTTTCGTATGCAATTCTACAGACTCTAAGCAGTTTTTAATTAAGCTTGGATTTAATTTCTTCCATCCTTGCATCATCCAGCTTATAAAATCTCTTAAATACAAATATGCCCACAATGAGCAGGATAACAGACGGAATCGTCATCCACATACGAAGAGCATCAAGTGTATCCTGTGTCTGTACCGCAGCCGCGGTATCCAGATGAATCCAGTCAACCACCAGCCCAGCCAGAAATACCGCTACACCGGATGCGAGCTTTACCGTAAATGTCTGCATTGAGAAAATGACCGACTCCTCTCTCGTGCCATTCATCACCTCACCATAATCAACAGAATCTGAAAGAAATATAGTCATGATAACATTGAGCATACCATAGCCCAGATAAATCAAAATACCCGGCAGGCAGAGTATGTACCAGCTCTGCGGTGTGTAGAGCTTTGCAAATGCCATGATAAGTATAACCGCAAAGCCTGATATCTGAATAATAAATCCTGATATAAAAAGCTGGCTTTTGCTGAATCTCTTGCGAAGCAGCGGTATAACCATCATGACAAGCACCTGTGCTGCAAAAGCAACTGCGGCAAATATGGAATATGCGCCCTCGTTTCCCACATCAAACCGGAAGAAATAAAGCACTAGGTTGCCGCAGATATTGAGTGAGGTATACACGAGAATGATTGATACCACAACAGTCATAGCCTGGTCATTCTTAAATAAGGCTTTAAACATATCGGATATCTTTCCCGGCTTCTCATCACAGGCAACCGGTCTTTCAGGCACACATGCCACGCATACAAGCTCAGAAATCACAAATACCACCGCTATAATAAGTGCCCACCACTTAAATCCGATCCTGTAGTCAGCCATAGAGCTTCCTGCACCAAGAATCGGCACCACTGTCATCGTGAGCACCGTAGGGATAGCAGCTCCAATGCCAGAGCAAGTCCTCGCAAGCGATGTAAGCTGCTCCCTGTCGCTGCCCGGCTCAGTGATTGCGGGAATCATAGACCAAAACGGAATATCCATAAGCGTATATGTGATGCCCCATGCAAAGTAAAACACCGTAAGCCACACTCTCTGCGCTGAATCCCCCCATAGACTCAGGAGTTGCATATAAAGCATAGATGGTCACGGCATTGAGCACCGTGCCGGCAAAAATCCAAGGCCTAAACCTGCCCCACCCGGTACGCGTCTTTGCTACGATAATACCCATCACCGGGTCATTGAATGCATCAAAAATCCTGGCCGCCATCATCACCGTACCGATAAACACACTGCTCATTCCTAGCACTACATTGTAGTAGTAGAGCAAATACGATGAAATAAGCATATACACAATATCTTTTCCGAATGCGCCAAATCCGAATGCGCACTTTTGTCCTGTTTTAAGCCTCATAGAAATACCTCCAAATAATCCGCTATACCAGCATCTGGTATAAAGTAAAAATAATTTACAGCTTCTCTCCAGCCACCCTGCACCGCTTCCTGCAAAAAGCAATGCCATAGGCTAAAATATCACACCTACCCTCATCCCGAAGAGCCTCATCATAGCGCTTATTCTTAATCTGTGCCTATCTCAAAGAAGCTTTTTAGCATGCTCATATTGAGAGTCTTACCAAAACGGCGAGGGCGGGTAAAAAGAGTAACCTTCCCCCATCCCTGTAAGAGCTGCTCAATAAGCCTTGTCTTGTCAATATAATAGAAACCCAGTTTACGAATTTCCTCAAAATTTTCAATTCCAACAGGTAACTTTAAAGTATTTGCCATAAAAGCCTCCAAAAAATAATCCGCTATACTTAATACTAGTATAGCGGATTGCCATGTAAAATACAATTTAATTCTTCCCTTGTAACGTAAGCGCAAAATAATTCGACGGATTGTGTTGCCCTAAAAATCATTCCATAATAATCATTAGAAAATGCAAGCATTTCACTTTATCTTCTCTTGCCAGAAATGATAGATGCGAGCATTTTACTCTATCCGATTTGTGAGGTGTGCTCATGAGAAGCAAAAGAATAACCTGCCGAAAAACAATAACCGTCTCATCATGGAATGCCGTCAAAGTGGATTGACAGATCATCAATGGTGTGTGGAACACGACATCAAACCGGGAACTTTTTACAACTGGGTAAAAAGGCTACGTCAGAAAGGTTGTGTGGATTTGCGAGCGTCAACCGGACGCAGCTATCGTGCACCGGAAAGCCAGGAAGTTGTCAGAGTGGATTTTCATGATACTGACCCACTCCCATATGAACAGCCATTAAATGTAATTCCGGCAGCTACGGAAAGGAATAACTTTTCTGTAGCAGAGTCAATGAAGCTGTCTGTAGGCAGCTTTCATCTAACAATACCAAATGGAACAGATCCTCAGCTTCTGGCTCAAACGCTTCGAATTGTGAAGGAGCTGGAATGTTAGGGGATATCACAGCCGCCGATGAAATCTATATCGTAACAGGCAGAACGGATATGCGGAAATCCATTGACGGGCTGTGTGCTATTGTAGAGGATCAACTCCATATGGATCCAAGGCGAAGTGCCCTGTATCTTTTCTGTGGAAAACGTTGTGACAGGATCAAAGCTTTGCTCTGGGAATCTGACGGATTTGTGCTGCTGTATAAACGTATGGAAGTTCAGGGCAGGTTTCGCTGGCCCAGAAATCAGCTGGAAGTAAAACAATTGACCTGGCAGCAATTCGACTGGCTCATGTCCGGGCTTGAAATCGAACAACCCAAGGCATTCAAACCTACGGAATGATCGCGTAAACGGAGGGGCTTCTCACCCTGTATCATGTCTGAAATCCCTTGTAAATGCTGGGGTTTCTGCTTCTTTTTCATTGCTTTTTATGGTATAATAAGAGCAGTGAAAAAGGAGCAGAAAACATATGGCTGGCAATTCAAAAGATTCAAAAATCCTTGCGTACAAGGACATGATCAACCAACTGAATAAGACGATTTCCACACAGACAGAACTGATCCAGTCTTTACAAAAAACATTGGAAGCAGACCGGCTGGAAAAAGAAAACCTTCGTCAGCAGATTGAATATCTCACGAAGAAACTTTTTGGTACTTCCAGTGAAAAACGGAAAGATATCGCTGGCCAGTTGAATCTTTTTGATGAAGCCGAGCAGGAAGCAGATCCGACATGGGAACAGGAACTTCCTGATGACATCACTGTTCCGGAACATAAGAGAAAAGCAAGACGGACACATGCTGATCTCTTTAAAAATGTTCCTTCCTGCGACGAGATCATTTCTCTTCCGGAAGAGGAGCGAAACTGTCCAACCTGCGGAACGCAGATGGAATGTATTGGGAAAGAATTCGTCCGCCATGAATTTCGTTTTACCCCTGCCAAGGGAAAAGTAGTAAATATCTATCGTGAAACCTATAAATGCCCGGAGTGTGCCATATCAGAGGAACATCCGGATGATCAGACATTTGTCAAAGCCCCTGTTCAGGAACCATTGATCCCGGAAAGTTATGCATCGGAATCCGTTGTCGGATGGGCAATGCACCAGAAGTACCAGAATGGTCTGCCGTTAAACAGGCAGGAAGAGGACTGGAAGCAACTGGGTGTCCCATTAAGCCGGGCTACGCTTGCTAACTGGATCATTTACTGTGCCGAGAATTATCTCCGTCATGTTTATAATTATTTTCACCGTCAGTTACGGATGCGTAAATATCTGATGGCAGATGAAACCCGGGTTCAGGTACTGAATGAGCCGGAGCGTAATCCTGAAACGGATTCCTGGATGTGGCTCTTCCGCAGTGGAGAAGATGGACTTCCGCCGATCCTGCTCTACCATTACACAGAGACAAGGGCAAAGTTCCATGCAGCATCTTTCCTACAGGGGTTCAGCGGATATCTGGAGACGGATGGATACCAGGGTTATAATAATCTGCCGGATATCAAACGCTGCTCTTGCTGGGCACATGTGAGACGTTACTTCACAGATGCCATACCGAAAGGGAAAGAGTATGATTACAGCCTTCCGGCAGTGCAGGGAGTACAGTTCTGTTCCAAGCTGTTTGATTGTGAGCGGTACTCAAAAGCAAAAAATCACACTGCGGAGCAGAGAAAACAATTTCGTCTTGAAAAGGAGAAGCCGATACTGGAGGCATTCTGGAATTGGCTGGATCAACAGCGCCCAAACAAAGGAACCCGTTTGGCGAAAGCGGTAAACTATGCCCAAAATCGGAAAGACACCCTGATGACTTATCTGGAAGACGGTCATTGCAGTTTGTCCAATAATCTTAGCGAGAATGCAATCAGGCCATTCACTGTCGGCCGGAAGAACTGGCTGTTCAGTGCCAGTCCGAAAGGAGCTGCCTCCAGCGCTATTGTGTATACAATGGTTGAGATGGCAAAAGCGAATGATCTGAACACCTATAAATATCTGACATATCTCTTATCACAGCGGCCAGACGATAAAATGTCAGATGAACAGTTGGAACAGCTTGCCCCATGGAGCGAGACTGCGAAAACGAACTGTCAAAACTAAACTGGAGTAAAACGCTTGCATCTATCATTTTGGTGCAAGCGTAATTCATGAGTAATGTAGCAATATTTTGCGCTTACCTTAGAGCAGGGCGTCTGGCAGAAATAAAAAACACAGAACGTGAAAAGAAGCGTGCTGATATGGCGCAGAGCCGGATTAAGGAATTAGAGGCAGAACTGAAGAAATATAGGAAAAAAACTATGGTGTAGGATAAGCTGTAACAAAGTAGATAGCCATGGGAAACTGTGGCTATTACGTAAATCCTTAAACATGAGTACTGGGTATCAAAAATCCCCGCATTTTAACGGGGATTGAGCATATTTTACAGAATAGATATGCACATTGAAAAATCAAGTTTTTTTGTATCGGCTTGGACATTCTTTCTGGATTCTGGGCGACCATGGAAGAAGATCATCAATAAACCTGAGATCTTTGTCATCCATATGCTGAGGGATATAATGCCGTGTGGACAAACTGAACTTCAGGAGTTCACACGGTATATTTTGAGGGCTGCTATATAGTTTATAACGAAAATAAAAGAAACGGAGTGAAGGGAAGATGAACTTATTAAAAATACATCATATTGCAATTATCGTATCTGACTACGAAGCTGCAAAGAATTTTTATGTAAACAAACTGGGCTTCTCTGTTATCAGAGAAAACTATCGCCCGGAGCGCAAGGACTGGAAGCTGGATCTTCGTGTCAATGAATACACAGAGCTAGAGATTTTCGCTGAGGAAAACCCGCCGAAGCGTGTGAACCGCCCGGAGGCCTGTGGGCTGCGTCACCTTGCATTTTGTGTGGAGAGCGTGGAGCAGACAGTGAATGAGTTGGCAGAGGTAGGAATTGAATGTGAGCCAATTCGTGTGGATGATTACACCGGCAAGAAGATGACTTTCTTCCATGATCCGGACGGACTGCCGTTGGAGCTGCATGAGTAAAAAGATGGACAAAATGATATTTTGTAAGGCAGAAAAAGAAGATTTCAATGAGCTGGTGCTGTGAGTTATGGGAGAGAAAAGAGCATATAAACGCCAGAAAAGCCTGGCGGCGGTCGAAAGAAGTTGAAACCTGAGCATGATGCCGGAGAGAATCTGAAAGAACAGATGAATGCTGCTGTGGTGCGTTTTATTGAGGAGGAGTGCTCCCTCCAATCCCATCGCAGATGCTCTGGCTCTAAACCCCCATCAAAGTAAGAAAGACTGCTTATCACGGCCGGTGTGTATGAATCTGAAGTGGCGGAGAAGGTACAGGATACCTTTGAGGAGTATCGAGAAACACAGAACTATAAAGAAGCCATCCTCTCAACCGCAAATACTCTTCAACTCTCCAAAGCCTCCGTCACCTCATACCTGCCATATCAGAAAGGCGTGTACTTCCCGAGTACAGCAGATAAAGAGAAAATCAGTGTTGGAGCAGAGCGGCAGCGGAGATACAGAGTGATAAGAAAACTGAGATCAGAGCCGACAGAGGAGCACCTGTGGGAGACGGTCTTGCTTTATTGTGGTGTGCAATTTAAAACCTATTCCGGCTTACCCTTTACCTATGAAATACGAAAGGGCAGAAGCGGCGAATATACAAAGGAATTGTGGATCGACCGCCGAGGGAAGAGCAAAAGCCTGGCGTGGAGTTCTGTGCTGCTGGCACTGGGGAATATCAAAAAGGTAGGAGAAGTAGTTGAACGACCAAAGGCTCTGAGTGACATCCGGGGTGTGACTTACATCTATGGGATGTTCTATCGCTTCGGACTGATCGATGTGCCGAAAGAAGTGAAGGAAAAGAAAAATGATCGAGGCAATAAAAAACAGAAGAAGGGAAGAGAAGATATGCTTGAAGAAAATATAAAATTTTTTAGGAGACTTTAAAAATCCTATCATTTATGATATGATCTATATAATATATGCGAGAGGAAAAATATATGGATTACGATATTGAAATGAATAAGAAGGATTACCAAAAGAGAAAAAGAAGCTCGTGCGAAAGCGTTTGGAAAGCATATGCGGAAGCGATTCAAACGATCACTTTGCAGAAATCGTCCAAAGTGATAGAAGAACTTATAGAGGAGAG
>ENA-OQKI01000319-OQKI01000319.1-human-gut-metagenome-genome-assembly--contig:-NODE-319-length-10812-cov-1.798503_pt1 | contig 10812 bp, 14 predicted proteins | sample MGYA00242778_ERZ504798 | MGnify/ENA primary metagenome ERZ504798 (study PRJEB26092, sample SAMD00036414) | human gut metagenome | host: Homo sapiens | study: EMG produced TPA metagenomics assembly of... | reverse complement strand
AAGCCTCATCAACCATATATCCGAGGTACCAGCCAATGCCTACAAGCACTGTGCAGACATCTCCCTGAAGAGGATTTACCGCTCACGCGACGTACTGGACATTGAACTTGCCGGTTTCCGCATCATCAGTACCCTGCTCGAACTGATGATTGACGCCGTGCGTTCTCCGGAAAAGGCATATTCGCAACTGCTCATCAATCGCGTATCGGGCCAGTACAACATAAAAGCGCCTGCACTCTACGAAAGAATACAGGCGGTATTGGATTACATCTCCGGAATGACAGATGTATTTGCACTCGATTTATACAGGAAAATAAACGGGAATAGCTTGCCAGCGGTATAACAGACGACAAGCATTCTTCCGGATAGTCCTATGATACAACCTTATTTGCTCCCGACGTAAGCTTGCATGCCTCCGGTGCGCTCGCTATGAATGACTCGATGTGGCGAATGCGCTTTTCTGCCAAAATCTCGTCCACGGCAATCAGGATACCCGTTTCCTCCACATCTCCGAAACCGTAATTGATGGCTGTACCAAACATACGCATGGTAGGGCTGAGACTCATATAGGCATTCACCAGAGGGGGAATATTATACCCCGCCTTACGGATTTCACAATTCAAAATCTTATAGTCTTCTTTAAAAGAGTCTTTACAGAAGAGAGCTGCCAATTCACTCTCGTCCGATTCCAGAAGTAACGGCTTCATCGGAGTAATCAGGTTGTCCTTATCCGCAAAGTGTTTCCGAAGAAAATAAAGAATCTTATCACGACTCTGACGATGATAGCTGGGATACATAGTCACTTTCCGAAGAAATACTTCACATTGGGCATGACTACGGTCAGTGCGCCCAAACCATCCCAACAGATTATCCAACGCAAACAGACCTTTACTGTCTGCACGCGTAGACTGATACTCCAACGTAACGAACGAACGTCCCAAACTCAATGGTCGTAGGAAGATAGTCCTTCAAAAATTTATCCGAAAAGTTAAACATATGGGCAGTTGCCAGAATAGGGGCACCATGTTCATCAAAACGCACATCCGTACCTAAGATATAACGGTATCCACCCAAAATTTCTTCAGCTTCCGGATTCCAGACAATCAACTGCTTGTACGGATTGTCCATGATGTCATATTCGTCAATATCCATAGACTTGCCCGTTCCTCCTCCCGCAGCGCGGAACGCAATCTCGCGCAAACGGCCGATCTCCTTCATGGTATTCGGAGAGTCTTGGGCAGTAATGATATATATCTGGTTATGACTTCTATTGGTCATGCGCAGGCGCTTCTCCTCAGTCAACTCCGCTTTCAACAGCTCCTTGCTTATCGGTGCAATTACATCTTCCATATTTCTCTGTTAGTAGTTCTTCTTTTATATAAATACGGTCTCTCTACAATTTATATACAATATCCTTCACATATTGCGCCCATCCAGCCGGGCTTTTCGATTTATCGAAAGTTTGCCAGGGGATAGGCTTCCCTATGGTGATAGTAAATGTTTTATGGCGATTCTTCAGCATTTCATCTGCCAGGTAAAGCATGGCGATATTGAACTTGACACCCAATATCTTACAAAGATTGGCAAGATTATAAAGAAATTGGAGTTCCGCCCTTCGAAGTGGATGGGAACTACATCACGGTGGGCTTCGACACTCTTCACGATAAAGGCTTTTTCCAATCCAAGTCACGGATGACCCCATTCTGCCTACGTGAACAAAGACCTGCGGGAAACATGATGAGCTGATTGTCCGAAGCAAATCCCGCCTCCACCATTCTCGGGAAGTCTTTGGCCTGCTTTCCCGTCTTGTTGATGGGGATGCAGAGCGGTGCCAGTCCGTGCAGGTTCATCAGCAGGTCGTTGACCATATATTTCACCTTGCCGCCATAAAAGGAGCCCAAGACATAAACCCAACGCCACTCCGTCCTGCCCACCCAGGGGATGGTTGGATACAAAAGTATAAAGCCCTTCTTTAGGCAGATTCTCCTCCCCTTTACCACAATATTGGCATCAAGGAACTCCAGACAAGCTTTCAGAAAATCCACACCGACTTTATCTTTCGACTCCCGTCAAAAAGACATTCAAATTCCTCTTGATGAACGATATGCTTCAAATAAGAAACTACGAACTTGGGGATATACTTAGACTTCTTCGGAGCCGTTTTCCCGAAGTATCTTGTCTATGTCAATCAAAAATAAAGAAGTCGTCAGCCATTCTTCTTTTGATGAAATGAATGTGCAAAATTAACTCATCTTTTTAATTAATCGCAAAAAAGGACAGAAAACTACACCCGAAATCTATCAAATAACACCTAAAAACTATCAATTGACAGTTTTCCCCCTAAAGTGTGTTTGAAATCCGTCTGCCTGAAAAAGAAAACTTCCGTAAACTTGCAATATCATGATTAACGAAAAAACATAGCACATATGAACAATATAACATTTAAAAAAGACCTGCTCGGAGTTCAAGACGATTTATTGCGTTTTGCATACAAACTTACTTCCGACCGTGAAGAAGCCAACGACCTCCTGCAGGAAACATCCCTGAAAGCTCTGGATAACGAAGAGAAGTATACTCCCGATACCAATTTCAAAGGATGGATATATACCATCATGCGTAATATTTTCATCAACAATTACCGTAAAGTGGTACGTGACCAGACGTTTGCAGATACCACAGACAATCTCTATCATCTGAATACACCGCATCGACCTCACACTCGACAGCACAGAAAGTGCTTACGACCTGAAGGAAATGCACCGCATTGTCAATGCCCTGCCACGTGAGTACAAGATACCTTTCTCCATGCACATTTCCGGTTTCAAGTACCGTGAAATCGCAGAAAAGCTGAACCTCCCACTTGGAACAGTAAAGAGCCGTATCTTTTTTACCCGCCAGAAGCTGCAGCATGACTTGAAGGATTTCAGATAAGAGAATACGGCAAGCAAAGAATTGTTTATTTATTGGCCGGATAAAAACGAAATATACTTATTTTCAGACAATCATAGAATACAAACCAAGATACCTAAAGAAAAACCGAGTGATTAATAAACAACATGAAGAAACAGACAACCATTACAGCCTGCACATTTGTAACAATGGCAATGGAAGCTCCTGCTGTTTTTGTCGTACAGCCGGCCATGAGCAAGCACGTCAAGTACGCAGGTATGGCACTACGTACAGCTGGTCAATGAAGACAAACTTGACTCGCTGAACAGCATACAGTAAAAAAAAGAATTTATCCACCGGATTCTGTGAATGAATATAATAATCAACCACCCTAGGGGAATATTATCACTCCTCCCCATCATCTCCCGGCAAACGGTAACGTTCACAAAAAAAGATGGTAAATTAACAAAAAAGAGTTAAGAAGTTAATACTAAAACAAGGAAGAGTTAAGAAAGAGCTTTATCCCAAACTTTGGTTTTTCCAAACCAAGCCTTGAGATAGAAAAACCAAGGCTTGGTTTAGATATCCGCAAGGCTGGGAAAGAAGTTTCCCGCCCAAGACACCATTCCACCAACAAGCGACTTTCAAACCAAAGACCCGCCATCTCTAACTGAATCTTTTCAAAAGAGACTACACAAATTCCCCACCAGCAAAGTGCTTCAAAAGTAGCTTCATTATCAAATGAATAAGCTATCAACAAGGTGTTGAAAACTTCTTCCTAAGATTTTAGTTAAAAGATTGTGGAGAATTGTGGGGAAATGTGTATTTTTACCGTCGCTTATTATAATAAGGTGAGAAATGATACAATTCTTAGGTAATATCGAGGCGAAGGCAGATGCAAAAGGAAGAGTTTTCATCCCGGCCACCTTCCGGAAACAGCTGCAGGCCGCTTCCGAAGAAAAGCTCGTGTTGCGCAAGGACGTATATCAGGATTGCCTGGTGCTCTACCCGGAAAGTGTATGGTTTGCCACCCAAAACCAACTTCGCTGCCGGCTGAATAAATGGAACGCTAAACAGCAAATGATTTTCCGCCAGTTCGTAAGTGACGCGGAAATCATGATCCCTGACGGGAACGGACGCATCCTGCTCCCAAAGCGTTACCTGCAAATGGTGGGTATACAAAGTGATGTCCGCTTCATTGGCGTGGACAACACAATAGAAATCTGGGCCAAGGAACGTGCCGAACAACCATTCATGAACCCTGACGAGTTCAGTGAGGCTCTTGAAGAGCTGCTGGGAGACGAAAATATTTGCTGTGACGAAAATAAGCTATAAACAACAGATGATGAAAGAAGAAACAACATATCATATCCCCGTATTGCTGATGCCGAGCGTAGATGCGATGAGCATCCGTCCGGACGGCACGTATGTAGACGTAACGTTTGGTGGAGGAGGACATTCGCGCGAGATACTGTCCCGCCTGGAAGACGGCGGCCGGCTGCTGAGCTTCGACCAGGACGAGGATGCGGAACGCAACATTGTGAACAACCCGCATTTTACATTCGTACGCAGCAACTTCCGCTACCTGCACAACTTCCTACGCTATCACGGCATCGAAAAAGTGGATGCCATACTTGCCGACCTCGGCGTATCTTCCCATCACTTTGATGACAGCGAACGGGGATTTTCCTTCCGCTTCGACGGAGCACTGGATATGCGTATGAACAAACGTGCCGGCCTGACAGCTGCCGACATCGTGAATACCTACGAAGAAGAAAAGCTGGCCGATATTTTTTATCTGTACGGCGAGCTGAAGAACAGCCGGAAACTGGCATCTGTCATTGTTAAAGCACGGGCTACGCAGAGAATTGCCACCATCGGCGAATTTTTGGAAATCGTCAAGCCACTCTTCGGCCGCGAACGTGAGAAGAAAGAACTAGCAAAGGTATTCCAGGCATTGCGCATTGAGGTAAACCAGGAAATGGAGGCACTGAAAGAAATGCTGTATGCAGCAACAGAAGCGCTAAAGCCGGGAGGCCGTCTGGTGGTGATAACCTATCACTCCCTGGAAGACCGTATGGTGAAGAATATCATGAAAACCGGCAACGTGGAAGGCAAAGGCCGAAAAAGATTTCTTCGGGAACGTATTGACCCCGTTCGGCTGGTCAACAACAAGTAATTGTACCGGACGAGGAAGAGATAGAGCGCAATCCGCGTTCGCGCAGCGCCAAGCTGAGAATTGCAGAAAGAGTAACGAATGATTAGTGACTAGCAATGGAAAAGAAACAAGAAGAAAAGAATACGGAGAAGGTGAAAAAACGCACCTCACTGAAAAACATCATAGGAGGCGACATTCTGGCCACAGACTTCTTCCGCCGTCAAGCCGGATTGTTGTTCCTTATCATGGTGCTTATCATTATTTACATCAACAACCGTTACGAATGCCAACTGCAACTGATAGAGATAGACAACCTTAAAAAAGAGTTGATAGACATCAAGTACGATGCCTTGACACGCAGTTCGGAATTAATGGAACGGAGCCGCCAATCGCGCATCGAAGAATACATCGCCACCAAAGAAAGTGATTTGCAGACTTCCACTAATCCACCGTACTTACTAAAATAATGGAGAATTGAGGATTAAAGTAATTTCAATAGCACATCGTAAATCGTTAAATCGTAAATAACATTGGCTGTAAATAAAAAAACATAATGACCCGTTACTTCTTCGTCGTCCTACTCATGGGGCTGGTGGGGATAGCTATTGTTGTGAAAGGCGCCATGATTATGTTTGCCGAGCGACAGTACTGGCACGATGTAGCCGACCGCTTCGTAAAAGAGAATGTAACGGTGAAGCCCAACCGGGGAAATATCCTGTCCTCGGATGGTAAACTGATGGCAAGTTCGCTGCCGGAATATAAAATATATATGGACTTCATGTCCGGCGAAAGGGACGAGAAGCGCCGCAAAAAGGACCAGCAGCGCAAGGATTCTATCTGGAAAGCCAATTTCGATTCCATCTGTATCGGGCTTCATCAGATTTTTCCGGACATCAGTGCCGCCACCTTCAAAAGCCATCTGCGCAAGGGGCGGGAGATGAAGAGCCGGAACTACAACATTCTTCCCAACCGCAACCGGCGCATCTCTTACATTCAGTATAAGGAAGCCAAGCGGTTACCCGTATTCAAGATGAACAAATACCGAGGCGGTTTCCACGAACAGATATACAACCAGCGTAAAAAGCCGTTACGGTTCTTTGGCAGCCCAAACCCTGGGACCGTCTTTATGCCGATACAGCCATGGGAGCCCGCAACGGCATTGAGTTGGCCTTCGACACCCTGCTGAAAGGACGGAACGGTATTACCCACCGTCAGAAGGTGATGAACAAATACCTGAATATCGTAGACCTTCCCCCGGTAGACGGTTGTGACATCATATCCACCCTCGACGTAGGCATGCAGGACATCTGCGAAAAAGCCCTGGTGGACAAGTTGAAGGAAATCAATGCCAATGTCGGGGTAGCCGTACTGATGGAAGTGGCTACCGGAGAAGTGAAGGCCATTGTCAACATGATGAAAGCTGGAGACGGCAATTACTACGAAATGAACAGTAATGCCATCAGCGATATGTTGGAACCGGGCTCCACCTTCAAGACAGCCTCCATTATGGTGGCACTGGAAGACGGCAAGATAACCCCGGATACCGAGGTAGACACGGGCAACGGTATTATGAATATGTACGGCAGCAAGATGAGAGACCACAACTGGCACCGGGGAGGCGTATGGAAAGATAGATGTGACACGTATTCTGGAAGTTTCTTCCAATGTGGGCGTCTCCTACCTCATCGACAAGCACTACAAGGATAATCCGCAGAAGTTCGTGGACGGTTTGAAGCGCATGAGCATCGACCAGCCGCTTCATCTGCAAATTCCTGGTGAAGGGAAACCCAACATCAAAGGGCCTAAAGAGCGTTATTTTGCCAAAACGACTTTGCCGTGGATGAGTATCGGCTACGAGACCCAGGTACCTCCTATGAACATACTGACCTTCTACAATGCCATAGCCAACAATGGGGTCATGGTACGCCCCAAGTTTGTGAAAGCAGCGGTAAAGGATGGTGAGGTAGTGAAAGAATATCCTACGGAAGTAATCAATCCCAAGATATGTTCCGACCATACCCTGACACAGATCCGCGAAATCCTTCGGAAAGTGGTATCGCAAGGTCTGGCAAAACCCGCGGCAGCAAGCAGTTCTCCGTATCGGGCAAGACGGGTACGGCACAGATTTCTCAAGGAGCCGCCGGATATAAGTCGGGACGGGTGAACTACCTTGTAAGTTTCTGCGGATATTTCCCCTCGGAAGCACCTAAATACAGTTGCATCGTTTCCATTCAGAAGCCTGGGTTACCAGCTTCAGGCGGTCTGATGGCAGGTAGTGTCTTTGGGAAAATAGCGGAAAGAGTTTATGCCAAAGACCTGCGTTTTGACATACGCAGTGCCATAGACAGTACCACCAATGTGATTCCTCCCGTGAAAGCCGGAGAGATGAACGAGGCGCTCCTTGTATTGAACGATCTGAAAGTTCCCGTCCAGAAACAGTTCTCCGAACAAAAGAAAAAGGAGCAGTGGGGACATACACAAGCTGCCCCGTCGGCAGTCATCCTGCAAGACCAGGAACTGGCCTCGGGCACCGTGCCCAGCGTGGTCGGTATGGGAGCGAAAGATGCAGTCTACCTTTTAGAGAGCAAAGGACTGAAAGTAAGGCTAAACGGCGTAGGACGGGTGAGGAACCAGTCCATAGCAAGCGGCAGTCGGATAGTGAAAGGACAAACCATAGCCCTGACACTACGTTAACATGAGAATAAACAAGATTTGAATATACATTATATAATAAGGTATGAAATTAAGTGATTTGTTGGCAACAATACAGCCGGTCCGGATTGCCGGAAGTACAAACATGGAGATAACGGGAGTGAATATAGACTCCCGCCTGATAGAAACCGGACATCTGTTCATGGCCATGCGTGGTACGCAGACCGACGGGCATGCCTATATCCCAGCTGCTATCGACAAAGGGGCTGTCGCTGTATTGTGTGAAGAATTGCCGGAAGAGCTCAAGACCGGCATCACCTACATTCTGGTGAAAGACAGTGAAGATGCCGTAGGGAAAGTGGCCACCACTTTCTATGGCGACCCTACATCCAAGATGGAACTCATCGGTGTGACCGGAACCAACGGAAAAACAACCGTTGCTACCTTATTATATAATACTTTCCGCTACTTCGGCTACAAGGTCGGACTGGTTTCCACTGTATGTAATTACATCGACGACCAGCCCGTACCGACCGAACATACCACCCCGGACCCAATAACCTTGAACCGCCTACTTGGAGAGATGGCGGACTCCGGCTGCAAGTATGCCTTCATGGAAGTCAGTTCCCATTCCATTGCCCAGAAGCGCATCAGCGGTCTGAAGTTTGCCGGCGGTATTTTCACTAATCTGACCCGCGACCATCTGGATTATCATAAAACGGTGGAGAACTATCTCAAGGCCAAGAAAAAGTTCTTCGACGAACTGCCGAAAGGAGCTTTCAGCCTGACCAACCTGGATGACAAGAACGGACTCGTGATGACACAGAATACTCGTTCGAAGGTATACACCTACTCTTTGCGCAGTCTTAGCGACTTCAAAGGCAAAGTCTTGGAATCTCATTTCGAGGGAATGTTACTTGACTTCAACAACCACGAACTGGCAGTACGTTTCATCGGAAAATTCAATGCCTACAACCTGCTGGCGGTATTCGGTACTGCCGTATTGCTGGGCAAGAAAGAAGAAGATGTACTGGTTGCCCTCAGTACGCTGCATCCGGTAACCGGCCGCTTCGATGCCATCCGTTCACCGAAAGGCTACACTGCCATTGTGGACTATGCGCATACTCCAGACGCCCTGGTCAATGTATTGAACGCCATTCACGGAGTGCTGGAAGGAAAAGGAAAAGTGATTACCGTTGTAGGTGCCGGCGGCAACCGCGACAAAGGCAAGCGTCCCATCATGGCCAAAGAATCCGCCCGCTTGAGCGACCGGGTCATCATTACCTCCGATAACCCGCGCTTTGAAGAGCCGCAGGACATCATCAACGACATGCTGGCGGGGCTGGATAAAGACGACATGCAGAAAACCATCAGCATCACCGACCGCCGCGAAGCCATCAAGACAGCCTGCATGCTGGCACAGCCGGGAGACGTGATTCTCGTTGCAGGCAAAGGGCATGAAAATTATCAGGAGATTAAAGGCGTGAAACACCATTTTGACGACAAAGAGATATTAAATGAAATAATTAAATAATTAACATTATGTTATACTACTTATTTCAATGGTTAGACAAATATGACTTCCCCGGTGCGGGCATGTTCGGCTATACATCCTTCCGTTCGTTGATGGCAATCATTCTGGCATTGCTCATTTCGAGCATCTGGGGAGACAAGTTCATCAATCTACTGAAGCGCAAGCAAATCACCGAAACGCAACGTGATGCCAGTATCGATCCATTCGGTGTGAACAAAGTGGGAGTACCCAGCATGGGCGGTGTCATCATTATTTTTGTCCACACTCATTCCTTGCTTGCTACTGGGCAAGTTAGACAATATTTATATGATATTGATGCTGATTACCACAATCTGGTTAGGGTCGCTAGGATTTGCCGACGACTACATCAAGATATTCAAAAAGGACAAGGAAGGCCTGCACGGTAAGTTCAAAATCATCGGTCAAGTAGGTTTAGGACTTATCGTCGGATTGACTCTCTACCTCAGCCCGCAGGTGGTTATCCGCGAGAACATAGAAATAGAGAAGCCAGGGGGACAAATAGAAGTAGTACATGCAGCCAAGGAAATCAAGGCAACGCAGACCACCATCCCGTTCTTCAAAAGCAACAACTTCGACTATTCCGACTTAGTAAGCTTTATGGGTGAACATGCCCAAACAGCAGGTTGGATATTGTTCGTGATTATCACTATTTTCGTAGTTACCGCCGTCAGCAACGGAGCCAACCTGAATGACGGAATGGACGGAATGGCGGCAGGGAACTCCGCCATTATCGGACTGACCTTGGGAATACTCGCCTACGTGTCGAGCCACATTGAATATGCCGGCTACCTGAATATCATGTACATTCCCGGCTCGGAAGAACTGGTAATCTTTATCTGTGCCTTCATCGGTGCACTTATCGGCTTCTTATGGTACAATGCCTATCCGGCCCAAGTATTCATGGGCGATACGGGCAGTCTGACCATTGGAGGAATCATCGCAGTATACGCCATCATTATTCACAAGGAACTGCTGATACCCATCCTTTGCGGTATCTTCCTGGTGGAGAACCTCTCGGTCATCCTGCAACGCCTCTACTACAAGACAGGCAAGCGGAAAGGCGTGAAACAACGTCTCTTCAAAAGAACGCCGATACACGACCACTTCCGCACTTCCATGAGCCTGATAGAACCGGGATGCAGCGTGGTATTCACCAAACCGGACAAGCTGTTCCACGAATCCAAAATCACCATCCGCTTCTGGATTGTGACGATTGTACTGGCAGCGATAACAATTATAACATTAAAGATTAGATAATGTGGGATGCATTAGCATAGTTTCCACATTGACATATTAGTATATAAATATTATGAGTAGAATTGTAGTATTAGGAGCTGGCGAAAGCGGCGCAGGCGCTGCTGTACTGGCCAAAGTGAAAGGTTTCGACACGTTCGTCTCCGACATGTCTGCCATTAAAGACAAATACAAGGAACTGCTGGATAAATACGGCATTGCCTGGGAGAAGGACACCACACAGAAGAGCTGATTCTGAATGCTGACGAAGTGGTGAAAAGCCCCGGTATCCCCAACGACGCTCCGCTCATTGTGAAATTAAAGG
>ENA-OQKI01000317-OQKI01000317.1-human-gut-metagenome-genome-assembly--contig:-NODE-317-length-10858-cov-2.377132_pt1 | contig 10858 bp, 11 predicted proteins | sample MGYA00242778_ERZ504798 | MGnify/ENA primary metagenome ERZ504798 (study PRJEB26092, sample SAMD00036414) | human gut metagenome | host: Homo sapiens | study: EMG produced TPA metagenomics assembly of... | reverse complement strand
CCCGAATGGCTGCCTCGGTCTGCAAGACCTCCTGCCGGAATTCCGCCGCAGTGATACGGAGAGCACCGTTCCCCAGAATAATCAGCTGCTCCATGCCGTCCGAAGTTGCCACCCGCACCTTGTGCTTCTTCGACAAGTCCAGCGTTGCCTTTTCAATGTAGGAGTCGGCAGTTTCCGCCTCTTTGGTATACACCACCGTGATGTTGTGATACTGCTCCGTTTCGCCGTGATAGCCCTTGACCTTATATGCATCAAATACCAGAATCAGCTTGCACTTCCGATAGCCGCAGTAGTTGCTCAACATGTGCATCAGCTGTCCTCTGGCACTGTCCAGATTGTTTTGGGCAATCGTTTTCAACTCGTCCCACGCAAAAATGATGTTGTAGCCGTCTACCAGCAAGTACTCCTCCCCGTCATATGCCGGATCCGGCTTGCCGTGATATGCTGCCGCGGTGTCCTCCTCTTTGGGGGTGTAGAGTGCCTGTCGGGGATTGCGGTCGATTTTTCCGTAAGTCCGTTCAAAAATCGCCATGAGTTCCTTGTCCTCTGCCAGACTGCCCCCATAGGCTGCCCGCGACACCCGCACCGGTGCCGCCGGTTCGTCGGGTTCTTCCAGCTGGTGCAGGCAGCCGGGCAGGTGCATGTGCTGTTCCACCTCGTCCCACTTGACGGCAAAGCCGGCTCCGTGGGCACAGAAAATGGAATCCGCAGAGTTTTCCAGATCGCTGTCGCAGTCATACCCCACTGCGGCAATGACTTCTTCCGGATTCTGACAAGGAGCATAGCCCTTGGGGGAACAGACCAGTCTGCCCACGCCGTGGGTATAACCGGTCACCTCTGAAGCATAGCCCCGCAGCTTCGCCACCGGAGCACTGCCCTGCAAAACCGAACGGTCGCCCTCGGTTTCCGGCGGCTGGAACTCCGCCCCCATCTGCTGTAGATCAGTCATGGCACGTCCCACGTTTTCCGTAGGCAGTTCCAGCAAAAACTCGTACCACGGTTCCAGCAGAATGCTTTTCGCCTTTCGCAGTCCGTTCCGCAACGCCCGATAGGTCGCCTGCCGGAAGTCGCCGCCCTCGGTGTGCTTGACATGGGCTTTTCCGGCACACAGGGTGATCCGCATATCTGTTATGGGCGAACCGGTCAGTACGCCCAGATGCGTTTTCTCCTCCAAATGCGTCAGCACCAGCCGCTGCCAGTTTCGTTCCAGATCGTCCTCCCGACAGTTCACCCCGAACTGCAAACCGCTGCCCTGCGGCAGTGGCTCCAGCAGCAGGTGCACTTCGGCATAGTGGCACAGCGGTTCGTAATGCCCCACGCCCTCTACCGGCTCGGCAATGGTTTCCTTATAGGTGATCTGTCCGGCATCGAACTGCACCTGCATGCCGAACCGGTCGGCGATCAGCCGCTGCAATACTTCCAGCTGCACCTCGCCCATCAGCTGCATCTGAATCTGTCCGGCGTGGTCATTCCACACCACGTGGAGAGCCGGATCTTCCTCCTCCAGCTGTGCCAGCTGTTTCAGGGCATCGGTAGGGTGCACCCCTTCCGGCAGCTGTACGCCGTAGCGGAGCACCGGTTCCAGCACCGGAGCCATACCGTTGCCGGCACTGCCCAGCCCCTGCCCGATAAACGTCCGGCTCAGACCCGTCACCGCACAGACCGTGCCCGCAGGGACCGCCTCTTTCGCCTCGAACTTCGCACCGGCGTAGACACGGATCTGGCTGACTTTTTCCTGCATGTCCCTGCCGTTGGAAGCAGTATAGGCGATGCTGTCCCGCACCCGCAGCCGTCCGCCGGTGATCTTCAGGTAACTCAACCGGTTCCCCTTTTCGTCAGCAGCAATTTTTAAACACCCTCGCCCCGAACTGTGCCGGACAGGGCTGTTCCAGCGTATACCGGTGCAGTCCCTCCAGAAATGCGTCCACGCCCTCCAGCTTCAACGCTGCCCCGAAGTAACAGGGGATCAGCTTCCGGCGGACAATGCCTTTTGCCAGCAGTGCCGGCGGGATCTTCCCCTGCTCCAGATAAGTATCCATGAACGGCTCCTCCAGCAGAGCCACCTGTTCATAAAAGGCATCGGTGCCGTCTGCGGAAAAGTCCACACAGCGGTCACTCAACCGGCTTTGCAGCTGTTCCAGCACTGCCGCCTTGTCTGCCCCTGCCAAGTCCATTTTGTTGACAAAGAGGAACACCGGCACCTGATAGCGTTCCAGCAGTTTCCACAGGGTTTCCGTGTGAGACTGCACGCCGTCTGTGCCGCTGATGACCAGAATGGCATAGTCCAGCACCTGCATAGTGCGTTCAGTTTCTGCTGAAAAGTCCACGTGTCCGGGAGTATCCAGCAGCGTATATTCCGCATTTTCACAGGCAATGCATGCCTGATGTGCAAAAATCGTAATGCCCCGATCCCGTTCCATTGGGTGGGTGTCCAGAAAAGCTGTCTGGTGATCCACCCGCCCCAGCTTCCGGATCTCGCCGGTACGGTACAGCAGAGCTTCGGAAAGCGTCGTCTTTCCGGAATCCACATGGGCAGTAATGCCCACTACCAATCGTTTCATAATCGCCGCGGCACAGGCACACGGCTTTTCACCTCGCTTGTTATGATGCTGTTTCTATTATAACATAAAGCGGCGGCATTGACAAGGCAGATTCCGAAAAAGATTCCGGACAGCACAAAAGCCGCCATGCATCTGCACAGCGGCTCTTTCTTCCTATGGTTATCTTGCACCCTTTTTCATAATTACCGCGCCAATGGTCTTAAACACCAGCTTCAGATCCAGTCCGGCACTGCGTGTCTGAATGTATTCGAGGTCGGATTCCACCCACTTTTCGAATCCCATATCGCTTCTGCCCTCTACCTGACAAATACAGGACAGACCGCCTTTTACCTGTAACCGCTGCATCTGGTGGGGCGTATACAGCACCACTTCCCGCGGAAGCGGCGGACGCGGCCCGATGATGGACATGTGCCCGCAGAAAACGTCCCACAGCTGGGGCAGTTCGTCAATGGACGTTCTCCGGATAAAATGCCCGATCCGTGTGATTCGCGGGTCGTTCTCGCTCTTGAACGCCAGACCGTCAGTTTCGTTTTCTTTCTGCACTTCTGCAAACTTCTGTTCCGCATCGACACACATGGAACGGAACTTGTGCATGTAGAACACCTTTCCGTCCTTGGTCAGCCGTGCCTGTGAAAAGATTGGTGCCCCCTTGTCGTCCAGATAGATCACCAGTGCCACGATGCCCATGGGGATCGCCAGAAGGATCAGTAACAATGCAGACCCCACGATGTCAAACAGCCGCTTCAGAAACCGATATGCCAGACCGCCGCGGGGCTTGATCTCACTGTACCGCAGTGTTTCTGCAACGCCGGCGGACAACAGCCCCAGTGCACGATCATCAAAATCCAGAATCGGATATTCCGTAATTCCCTCGGGGTGCTCTTTCAGGGCGGACAGTGTCACTTCTGTGAACTGTTCCTCCGTCAGATTGATTTTCGTACTTCCCATTTTCCAAATACTCGCTTTCAAAACAAAATATACCTGCTTTTTATTATAACTGAAAAATGATGTTTTGTCAATTGGAAAATGTATACTTTTTCAATTTTTTCGTGAAATACCGACAAAAAAGGCGAACGCCGAAACGTTCGCCTTTTTCTGTTCTGTTATGCAGCAGCTTCTGCTGCATTGTCTGATTACTTCTGCTTGGTGCGGACTTCTTCGACCAGCTTTGCTGTCAGTTCTGCCACCGTCATGCTGCCCAGATCTTCGCCGGTACGCTTGCGGACTGCGACTGTCTTTTCTTCGCATTCCTTGTCGCCGACAGTCAGCATATACGGCACCTTTTCCATCGTTGCCTGACGAATCTTGTAGCCAACCTTTTCGGCACGGTCGTCCACCTCAACACGCAGCCCCGCAGTTTCCAGCTGCTTCTTGACCTCGTAAGCGTAGTCCAGATGACGGTCTGCAATGGGCACCAGACGAACCTGTTCCGGAGCGATCCACAGCGGCATTGCACCGCCGAAGTGTTCGATCATGTATGCCAGTGTACGCTCATAGCAGCCCAGCGATGTTCTGTGAATGATGTACGGCAGCTTCTTCTGACCGTCCTTATCCTTGTAGTACATGCCGAAACGCTCTGCCAGCAGCATATCGATCTGAATGGTGACCAGGGTGTCTTCCTTGCCGAATACGTTCTTGTACTGAATATCCAGCTTCGGACCGTAGAAAGCCGCCTCGTCGATGCCGATCTCATACTTCAAGCCCAAGTGATCCAGAATGTTGCCCATGACACGCTGTGCTTCTTCCCACTGCTCCGGTGTACCCTCGTACTTGTTGCCCGGATTTGCCGGATCCCACTGGGAGAACCGGAATGTGCAGTCGTCCAGCAGTCCGACTGTATCCAGGAAATACTTTGCCAATTGCAGGCAGTTCTTGAATTCATCTTCCAGCTGATCCGGACGCAAGATATAGTGTCCCTCAGAAATGGTGAACTGACGAACACGAATCAGACCGTGCATTTCGCCGGAGTCTTCGTTCCGGAACAGTGTCGAAGTTTCCGTCAGACGCATCGGCAGATCACGGTATGAACGCTGCCGGTTCAGATATACCTGATACTGGAACGGGCAGGTCATCGGACGCAGAGCGAAGCAGTCCTTGGTTTCGTCGTGAGGATCGCCCAGTACGAACATGCCGTCCAGATAGTGATCCCAGTGACCGGAAATCTTGTACAGTTCCCGCTTTGCCAGCAGCGGCGTCTTAGTCAGCAGGCAGCCGTGTGCCTGTTCCACATCTTCTACCCAACGCTGTAACAGCTGTACCACTCTGGCACCCTTGGGCAGCAGCACCGGCAGACCCTGACCGATAACGTCAACAGTGGTGAAATATTCCAGTTCCCGTCCCAGCTTGTTGTGGTCACGCTTCTTGGCTTCTTCCAGCTTTGCCAGATGTTCTTCCAGCATTGCCGCCTTGGGGAATGCCACCGCATAGACACGGGACAGCATCTTGTTCTTTTCCGAACCTCTCCAGTATGCACCGGTGCAGGACAGCAGCTTGAACGCCTTGATCGTACCGGTAGACATCAGGTGCGGGCCGGCACACAGATCTGTGAAATCGCCCTGCTGATAGAACGAGATCGGCTCACCGTTTCCAGCGTGCTCCTCGCACAGTTCTACCTTATAGGGTTCGTCCATTTCTTTCAGTTTAGCCACCGCTTCTTCCGGCGACAGATAGAACTGCTCCAGCTTTTCGTTTGCCTTGACGATCTTCTTCATCTCGGCTTCGATCTTGGTCAGTTCTTCCTGACTGAACGGGTGCTCTACGTCAAAGTCGTAGTAGAAACCGGTATCGATTGCCGGTCCGATCGCCAGCTTTGCCTCCGGATACAGGTGCTTGACAGCCTGTGCCAGCACGTGAGAAGCGGTGTGCCAGAATGTTTTCTTACCTTCTTCGCTGTCGAAGGTCATGACTTCAAATGTACAGTCATGGTCGATGACGGTACGCAGGTCACAGACCTCTCCGTCCAGCTTGACACAGCAGGAAGCCTTGTACAGCCCCATGCCGATGCCCTTAATGACTTCTGCCGCAGCAGTGGGAGCTTCCAGTTCCCGAATGCTGCCGTCTTTCAGTGTCAGTTTGATCATGATCCATCTTCCTTTCCAGAATGCGGGAAACGCCCGATACATCAGGTGTGCCGTGTGCGGCATTTCCCAAAGTAAATGCAAAAAGTCCCTTACACAGTAAAGGACTGTGCAAGGGACGATGAAAAATCTATCGTGGTTCCACCCTTGTTTCATGCACGTGCCAAAGGCACATACACCTCGTGGTGTCCGATAACGGGGACAAACCGCTGCGGATTGGGCAGACTCAAGGAATGGTGTGCAAATTTCTTCACTTTTTCCCGCTGCTTTCAGCCGGTGACAGCGGTTCTCTGCAAAAAGCTTCGGCGAAATGTGCCGTTCCCTTCAACGCTCTAAGGACTAGTATAGCACAATCGCCGAAGCTTGTCAACTGTTTTTTACAAAAATTCTCGCAGTGCAGCCCTGCTATTCCACAGGCTTTCAATCCTCGCAAGATGCCTCCTGTTTTTCCCGCCGTTCCGCCTCCAGCCGGCTGTAGACACAGCCGCAGAAGTTCTGCCGATAGAGGTCATACTCTCTGGACAGCACGATCGACCGCTGATAGCCGCCCTTTTTCTTGAAGTCCGTGGGCAGCCACGGGATGCCGTACTGCTCCGCCAGTTCCGCTCCTCTGGTGTTAATAAACACCGCGTCCTTGTGGGGACTGATAGTCAGGGTAGTGCAGACAAAATCCGGCGAAATTTCCAGTGCTGCCGCCGCCCGAAACTGCTTCTTCCAGACGATGCCCGATACACTTCTGACAGCGTGCACCCCGTTCCGGCTCCTGCTCCAGCCCTTTGGCGAGAGCGTAGAACCGTTCCGGCAGATAATCGCCGTCCACCACCGTCACCGGATTCCCCAGCGGTAATTCCTGCACCAGCCGGCACAACTCAGCTTTCCGGTGCAGATACTCCGCCTCCGGCGAAATGTTGGGATTATAGAAGAACAGCGTAATGGCAAAATACCGGCTCAGATATTCCAGCACATAGCTGCTGCACGGAGCACAGCAGGCGTGCAGAAACAGTGTCGGTGTCCGTTCCGCCGGCAGCTGTGCCAGGATCCGGTCAGTTTCCAGCTGATAATTGATTTTGGATCGCATTTTCTGTGCCTGTTGTTCCCTCTGCACCAAATGCAGCAGTAGTTGCCAGAGCATCTGCTCCGCCGATCGCTGCCGTTGTCGTGCTGTTCACATCACCGCCCAGTGCTGCGGTGGTCACTGCTGCACCGCTTGTGGGAGTAGCTACCTGCAAATAGCTGCAAATACCCTGTGCCAGTGCAGAAGCGATGTTGTCCTCATTGTCCAGAATCCACTGTGCCACATTGGGACCGTCGTGATATTCCACTTCGATCAGACAGCTGGGGCTCTTGTTGGCACCCACTTCATACTGATAATTTTCAGAATTGCTGTCCGAACCGTCGATCAGTCCCTTGTCATCTGTGGGAGTCAGGGCTGCCACCGGATCATATACCGCCTGTGCCAGACTCTTGCTGGCTTCGGAATTGGCATTGTAGTAGCAGTCTGTGCCGACACCGGTACCGGCGTTGGTGTGGATCGCCACATATGCCGCCAGATTCTGATCGCCGGCCGCTGTCTTGGTCTGAATGCTGTCAGCATCGCCGGCAACGATGACGTTCACGCCGGACTGTTCCAGAATGGCAGCCGTCTTTTGTGCCAGAATGCGGCAGACCGCAGCTTCGTTGGTGTCGCCCACATAGAACTTGTTGTCCTCCTGATTGGACGGGCTCAGATAAACGGTCTTCGTGTTATCTGCCTCTGTGGGAGCTGTGGTCGCCTGAGTAGGTGTGGTAGTCACATTGTCGTTCTTCTTGTCCTTGTTGCTGGAACAACTGGAACAACACTTCACCAGCAGTACGATCAGCAGGATCAGAACCAGAAGAACTGCCAGAATCCGGTCATACCGGACGCGGCGGCGTTTACTTTGAGATGCCATAAAAAATACCTCCTATATGCAGACCGGTGGGGAGCCGGTCTGCCCTTACTTATCCTCTAACGATTTCAATGCCTTGCGTTCTGCCGCATCGACCTTGATTTTTCCGTCCCGCAGCAGCTTCACGTCGTCCCGCTTGACCTTTACCGGCACATCGGATTTTTCTGAAATCACCTTCAGATCGCCAGTCAGCGGATTGGTTTCGCAGACCTTTGCCCTGGTGCCGTCTGTCATGGTGACGATCGCCCCGACCTTCGGGGTAATGCGGAGCAGTCCTCATAGACGTTCTGCTCAGTATTTCAGGCAGCACATCAGTCTGCCGCAGCAGCCGGAGATCTTCGTCGGGTTCAGAGAAAGCCCCTGTTCCTTTGCCATGCGAATGGAAACCGGCTGGAAATCCTGCAAGTGCCCCTTGCAGCAGAATTCTCTGCCGCAGATACCGATACCGCCCAGGATCTTCGCCTTATCCCGCACGCCGATCTGCCGCAGTTCGATTCTTGTCCGGAACACTGCCGCCAGATCTTGACCAGTTCCCGAAAGTCCACGCGGTTGTCCGCGGTGAATAAACAGCAGCTTGCTGTTGTCGAATGTGCATTCCACATCTACCAGATTCATTTTCAGCTTTCGATAGGCGATCTTCTGCTGGCAGACCTGAAAAGCACGTTCTCCTTTTTGCGATTTTGTTCCAGTGTCCGGCGATCCTCCCGCGTGGCGACACGCAGGATCGGCTTCAGCGGCACTGTCACCTGCTCCTTGGGGATCTGTTTATTGGCGATCGCGACTTCTCCGCATTCCGTCCCGCGGGAAGTTTCGGTGATGACAAGATCTCCCTGTTTCACCTTCCAGCTGTCCGGAGAGAAATAGTAGACCTTTCCGCCGTTCTGAAACCGAACGCCGATGATTTCAACCATACTTTCTTCCTTTCTATAGTAGAGCCAATGCCCCGAAATTTCATTTCCGGAATGAGAAGCTGTTACGCGTCCATGCAGTCTGCACAAAAAGCTGCCAGTGCCAGCGGCAGGTTGACATTTGCCTCCATTGCCCCGTAGGTACTGTCCACAGCACGATGCATTGCCTGTCCGGCACTGTCGGAAAGCCGTTCTGCCAGCTTTTTCGCCCCTGCTGCATCACAGCCGATTCCCGCCGCACAGGGGTCATGCTTCCACACAATGGCATCACGAATGCACCGGTCAAACAGGTTCAGGAACAAAAACGTCCGTTCCCGTTCCTTTCCCAGCACCGAAACGGTTTGCAGCAACGCATACTCATTCTTATTTATTATACTATTGATTGCGGTTTTTGTCAATCCAACGACCTCACGAATTGGCATATTTTTCCAAAAAATTTTAAGCACTGCCCGATGTTCCCATGGAACGCCGCCACCGCTTCTGCGGCATCTTCCGGCGAAAAGCCCCGTTCTGCCAGTGCAGCACAGCATTCCTGTTCCGTCACCGGCGACACCGCCAGAGACACGATACGGGAACGTACCGTGGGCAGCAGCGATGCCGGAGAAGTTGCCGTAAAAATAAAATACCCATAAGCCGGCGGTTCTTCCACCGCTTTCAACAGCAGATTCTGGGTGCGGGTGTCCATTGCATCACAGTCCCCAAAGACATAGCACTTGGCATTGCCCTCGTTAGGCGGCGATGCCAGATCTACACACACCTCCCGCACCGTGTCCACGGAAAAGCCGTTTCGCTTGCCGCTGTGTTCCACAAACCGCACGTCCGGATGCACGCCGTCCGCCAGCATTTTGCAGGATTTACAGCTGCCGCAGGGCTTTTCCGTTCCTGTGCAGAGCAGTTCCGCCAGAAATTGCTTTGCCAGCGTCTTTTTCCCCAGACCGGTTTCCCCGTAAAAGAGGAATCCGTGGGGAGCCCTGTCCCGCAAAAGCATCTGGTGCAGGGTGTGCTGTATCTGTTCATTGCCATAAAACTGTGCCATGCCGCCACCTCCTACTGTACGACGCTGATCTCCGTAATTCCATAAGCCTCACAGACCGCAATGCAGCGGGCATCGATTCGTTCCCCGCTAAGCACAATGGGCACTGCCGCGGACAGGGCACTTTCACTGCGGCACAAATCCGTCCGCTGCTCTCCCCGATAGGCACGATCTCCTGCGGAGCCAGTGCCGCCTCCCGAATCCCGCAGACCTTTTCCGGTCTGGGCAGAGCGTACTTTTCTCCGGATTCCGCCGGTGTAGGCGAAAACCCTTCCAGCAGCTGCTCCAGAATGTCAAAGTCCCGATCGGTATTGGCTGCCGAACAGAGCAGCACCACATGAAATGCATCGGCATACTCCACAAAAACTTCATGCTGTTCCAGATACGCCGCCAGTTCCAGCCCGTGAAATCCGCCTGCCGCCGCATCTATAGTCAGGTGCATGGGGTCGCCGTCTACGAAACAATAACGTGGCGAAAACCGGCACTTCAGCTGCTGAATGCGGTCGAGCACTTCCTCCAGCTGTTTCCGGAACAAGGGCGAAGCCAGTTCCCGATTGCACCAGTCCAGCGAAGCCAGCATCAGATACGAGGGACTGGTCGAGCCGAACATTGCCATCGCGTCCCGCACCCGTTCCGGTTCCACATCAATATCGCTGCGGACATGCAGATAGGCAGTACCGGTCAGCCCCGACAGCATCTTATGTGCAGAGTCGCAGCAGTAGTCCGCCCCCAATTGGATCGGGTGACACCGCCACGGCAGAAACGCCAGATGTGCTCCGTGGGCATTGTCCACCAGCAGCTTCGCGTGATACCGGTGGCACAGTTCCGCCAGACCGGCAATATCCGCCATACGCCCCAGATAGTCCGGCGAAGTGACATAGACACACGCCGGTCGGGTCTGCTGCTGCAATGCGGCCTCAAAATCTGCCAAATCATAGGTACCGGACAAAATGCCGTCACTTTCGCGGGGATAGATCCACTGCACCGGCAGGTCCAGCAGCACACAGGTATTCAAAAATGCCCGATGCACATTTCTCGCCGCCAGCACCGCCCGCCCCTGCTGTTTCATCAGCAAAAGCATGGTCTGAATGCAGAGGGTCGAGCCGCCGCAGGAATAAAACGTATACGCCGTTCCATAGAGCGAAGCGGCATTCCGTTCACTCTCCGCCAGAATGCCCTCAGCTTCGAACAGGCTGTCTGCACCGGTGATTTCCGTCAGATCCAGTGTCGTGGCACACTGCAACGCCGGTGCCCCGAATCTGCCCTTGTGTCCTGGCATATGCAGCCGGACAGGGTCCCGCTCTGCGTATTGTATCAAAAAGTCATAGACTGGTGTATTCATGATCGATCG
>ENA-OQKI01000315-OQKI01000315.1-human-gut-metagenome-genome-assembly--contig:-NODE-315-length-10901-cov-3.438834_pt1 | contig 10901 bp, 11 predicted proteins | sample MGYA00242778_ERZ504798 | MGnify/ENA primary metagenome ERZ504798 (study PRJEB26092, sample SAMD00036414) | human gut metagenome | host: Homo sapiens | study: EMG produced TPA metagenomics assembly of... | reverse complement strand
ACCTTACGCACCACAGCCAAAGAACGACGCATTATCCGGCAGAATGGCGAGTTTCCTAGCCGATCGCAACGCGGGCCCGAACTCGGGGTCTCCGAGCGCCCAATACGGCAAGCATGGCCAGTGCCATTGGCGCGAATCCGTGGCCGGCGTACCGTTGGTCGACCCATATCCGACCACACCGGTGCGCATGGCACCATACGCGATGGCTCCCAACGAAATCTGGCCGACGATACGCATCTGGTATTCGATGGCGAAGATCACGCCGACGCCATGCTGCTCGTTACGGCGCTGTCGCTGCACCCATTGATTGAAGGTGATGGAGCCGCCATGCATCGGGTCGCCGGATTCCCAAGGTGCCAGCCAGTCGTTGTTGCGCCAGCGCACTTCGTTCCAGCCGTCCTCATCGTCCATGGTCAGGGGGCGCAGGATTATCGGGAAACCGGGATGGGTGAGACGTGGCGGGCGGATCTGGTGGTCCAGCTTGAACGCCTCTTTAATCGACTGGAAAACTGACACGGCCTTTATTGTAGCCATATGAAGGTCTTGCGCCGCTACCGTGGCCACTTTCGTTTTACGTATGGAAACACTAGATTGTGCGGTATGAGCGAAGTGGGCAGTGGCATGAATATCGGCAGCGACTACAGCGGCACAGAGAAAACAGAGAAGACGGATAAAGCGACGCTGCGCCACCATATACTGTCTCGGCGCAAGCGCGTTCCAGCGGAAGAACGCGGAGCGGCCGGTGAATTGCTGGTGCGACGGTTCCCAGCACACATGATTCAGGATGGTCCCACAGTGGCGGCATATGTGTCGATGGGTTCGGAAATCGAAACCCGGCCACTGTTGCGATGGCTGCGGGCTCATGGCTGCCACGTGTTGGTGCCAAGGTTGGGGTCTGGGTTGGAAATTGGCTGGAGTGTGCTGGATTCATTGGAATCCTTGCGCTCGATGGATGCAGTGGGTGGCGCGAACAATGCCGGTAGCTGCAGCTATCCCAGCACCGTCCATCACAGACCCGATGAGCCAACTGGCGCAGTTCTACCGCCCGAAGCGTTGGAGAAGGCCGATCTGGTCATCGCTCCGGCTTTGGCAGTGGACCCGCAGGGCAATCGTCTGGGGCGTGGAGCCGGCTGGTATGACCGGGCCTTGGCTCGCCGCAAGCCCGCATGTCCCCTGATTGCGGTGTGCTGGCCGTGGGAGGTGTTGGACATTGATTTGCCGGCCGAACCACATGATGTGCCGGCCGACGGAGTGCTGACGCCGGAGGGATACCGGCGGCTTAGCTCATCGGGCCTGTTGAGCTGGCCGGCCGGCCAAGATACTCGGCGCAAGCCAGACTGACCAACCAGCCACGCACACTGGCCGATGGAACCAGAGTGGCAACAGCAAGCTGGCTAGTAAGACCGTAACGCCAATGTGTCAGGGCGGCGACTAGGATATGAACGGTTGCGTGGCATGGCGTTTGGGCCATCCGCGAGAAATATGACTTTGTTGGAGGAATCCGTTGCCTACCTATCATTACCGTTGCAAGAACTGCGGCTATGACTTCACCGAACAGCAGTCGTTCAATGACGACCCGATTACCGTGTGCCCCAAGTGCTCGCAGGAGCAGGTGCGCAAGGTGTATTCCGCCGTGCCGATTGAGTTCAAGGGTCACGGATTCTACCGCACCGACAAATCCGGCAAGTAAGGTCGGCTCCCCGTTTTTCCTCTGTAAGCGACGGTGTCGACGGCGGTATGCCGCGGATATTGGCACTACGGGCACTGTCTGTTGCACGGGTTTGAAGCGTTGTGGATAACTTGGCAAGCTAGAACCACATAGGTCGATTCAGCTTGCGCTTACGAAAAACTTCAGGTCACCATGGTTGCATGGTGACCTTTTCGTTTATTAAGCCGCCTGCGCGCGGCTCATTGCGGCGACGGCGCATGGCGGATGCCTTGCGCCGACTCACTGCTGCGTTGTGCGTGGGACTCGCAGTGTTGTTTGGGCTTGAAGCCGTATTGGCCGTGGTGGAGACCGAGCCGATGGTGGTGGCCGCCCGCTCGATTCGACGGGGTGACATTATTCTGGCCGCCGACGTTCAGTTGGCTGATATGCCGGTATCTGCGGCAGGCCCGTCTTGGACAGGCAATATTGAGGATGTGGTGGGCAAGGTAGCGCAAATCGATATCGAAGCAGCCGATCCCATTTCCACGCATATGGCCAGAGATGCGCCCGTAGCACCGACCGGCACTACGGTGATTGAAGTCCGCTTGGCCAGTAGCGTCGACGATGTATTGGCCGGCGATCAGGTGAGACTGGTTTCCGCCGTCGGTTGCGAAGGTGCTGATTGCACGCTGGCCGAGAACGCCACGGTGATGAATGTCGGCAAACCGGATGCGACTGGCGCATTGGGAGGCAACGACCGACTGGTGTCGTTCGCAATGCCGCCGGAGGCCGCGGCCAAGGTTATGGAGCTGCAACAGGCCGGAGCGATTATGGCCGTTGTGCGGTAGGAAGCGGAATCGGCCTTCGGCCGATACTGTGTTTTCCGCAGCCTGTCGGCTGCGGAAAACACAGTGTTGGGGGCGCACAGAGTGCGCCCCCAACTCCTACTCGCGCTCGTTAAAAACGGCCCAATGCGGCGGCAGTTCGCCGAGGATGCGTTTGTCGTCGTCGGATTGCCGTTGTTGGTCGGTCTGCATGTCTCCGGGCTCGAGTTTGACACCGTCAGCGTCAAACTGCTCAGTGCCCTTCATCACCACGCGCTTGTGCTTGCGCGGTGTGCGCCGTGTAGCCGAGTATTCCGCCATGGTTATTCAACCTCGCGATAGATCTCACCGATACGGCTGACGATACGGTCGACTTCCTTATCGGGGTTCACGAAGGCGGCGACACTCCAGACGGTCATCACATTCCAGCCCAAGGAAATGAGATCCTGTGCCGACAAACGATGACGCCTACGCGTGGATTGCACGGACATAAAGTTCGCGTCATCGGTCTGCACGGCCAAGGCAAACGGCTTGTCCTTCAATCCCACCACGAGCGGAATCTTCACGCCCTTGTCGAATCCATAATCAACAGCAGCGTTCAGTCCTCGCGCGCGCAACCTGTCGGCGATATCGTCGAACAGCACGTTGCCGCCTGCCGCATCACGCAACGGAAGCACCGGACGGTCGTCAAGCTGTTCGGCCCACGTCAACATGGTCTTCAGGAACCGAGGACCGGACTGGTGCAGTCGTTCTTCGTCCAAATCTTCGGAACCAAAGGCCGACACAATATCCAAGCTGTGGTCCGCCAATGCCAGGGCATCCAGCAACAGTCCGCGACCGCCTGTGCTTTCGAGCGGGCCGAACTGCTGAAGCAGACGTCCGTGCGTGGTTTTCGCATAGCACATCGACAGAATCACGTCAGTGGCACGACCTCCGGCCACGTCACGCAAGGAAACCAACCGCACATGGCGCAGGAATCGGCCCATCGCCTTGGATTTGCCTGCCAACGACTTCAATTCGGCACCCAAGCGTGTGCGGAATGCGTCGGTCAACATCACGACCACAAGTCGATAGCTGGAAGGAACCACGGCAAAACCGGCGGCACGTTGCGTAATCAGACGCACCACTTCATCAATCTCCGGCTGGCTGGATTCCACCAGACCAGAAGACATAACCGGCACACCGCTCGCTTCCACACGTCGGAATCGCACCTCACCGGCAGCCGGCTCGGTGGCCACATCATAGCGAACAGGACCATATCCCTCGGATTCAAGGAATGCGGACAGGCGCGGCGCACGGCGAGATGGGGCAGCATCCACCTCGATATGAGGCAACGTGTCGATCAGCTGCTTGACGCTTTCGCTGGTTACCGTCGCGCAGTGGGCGATCACCACCACCTGCTGCACGCGGCCGATGATGGACAGCAACTCGATAGCGGGAATGTGCGCGCACGCATCGAGAATCGCCACATCAGCCAGCACACCCGGCTCGGTGAGTGCGGCGAGCGTACCCGGCGCGGCCACCAGAATCGGCTTGGCCGCGGCCAGAATCTCCGGATGATCACGGCGAATCCTGCTCAGCGACACACTGGCGCGCCCTGCCAGCACGGTGTGCATCTGGTTGGCTTCCTGAGTGCGGGAGAACAGCATGTCGCACAGGCGGCGCATGGATTCCTGCGACACCATCGGTCCGATGGAGCGCACGTGCTCCACATCGACCTGCGCAAAGCGGTCGGATGCGGCCTGCAGCGCGGCACCATCCTGGTTGGAGATGATGGCGGACGAACGCACAATGTCCTCAAACACGGTGGTCCACCAGGCCAGCTGCACTTCGCCGCGCACCTGCTCCACGCTCACTCGGCGAGCGTTGAGATCGGCGACCAGTTCGTTCAGTCCGGCAGAGGCGAATTCCTGCTCCAGCAGGCAACGCTCCGGCAAGGTGTCCAGTGCCTTGCGATCATCCAGCAGTGCTTTCAGGCGTGCTTCCACCTTCTCGAAATCGGCGGTTTCCAGATTGCCACCAGCGGGTGTGGTGGAAAGCACGGTATCCAGCGCGGTCATATTGCTGACCAGCGCCTCTTGGGTGGAGATGATCTCGTCGAGCTTGCTGGGCAGCACCGGCCAACCGCCGTGAGGCACGAACTGATGCCACTGCTCCCCTTGCTTGGCGACTACCTTCAACGCTTCGTGCAAGTCCTCGACCTGCGCGCCGACGCGCAGCAGATCCTTGGCTTCCTTGATGTGGCGGCGGCGCTCCCAGAATCCCATCGACGTGCCCTCGGCCTTGCGCTGGCTCTTCGGCTTGGTGGCCTCGATCATGGAGCTGATGTCTCGCTCGAAAATCTCCGGCTGGAACACGTCAAGCACTCGTCGCAGATTCTTCAAAACCGTAACCTGACGCTCCCACTCGCGGGTGGTGGGAGGAACCGGGAATCCGCAGGTCTGCACGGTGCGTGCCACCTGCTCACGGGTGGCGGGCAGGAAGCGACGCAGCAAATCGTCCACGCGCTGGTAGGCGGTTACTGCCTGTTCTTCAGTGGTGATGGACGCCTTGTACCATGCGGTGTCTTCCGGGCCGATGGTGTATTCGCCGAGCTCGCCGGCGCGTTCCATCTTGCCGATCCATGTGTCAATATCGTTGGCGATGCTCAGGGCACTTGACTCGTCAAGTCGAACGTGGGTGGCAGGGTGCGTCGGGAGCACGGAGATACGGGCCAGATTCTGAATGGTCTCGTATGCGGACACATTCCACTTATCGTTGCCCCCGTGCAGGTCGCCCAGATAGCGGGTCAAGCGCGAGCGCACGCCCACGAGTTCGTCGGCCAGCTGGTCGAATCGCTGGGTGGCGACTCCGGGCTGGAATCCGACTGCGGCAATCAGCTGCTTATCAAGCGCGGCGTTGGCGTGTTCATCGGATACATCCAGTACCTGCGCCTTCATCTCATTGGCGGAAGCCGTCTGGATGAACAGACGCTTCTGCTCGGCCACGCCGGGCACGTACAGCACGGAACGACCATTCATCAGGCAGCGCGATGCGATGGCCACAGCCTGCTCCGCGGTGCCCTTCGGGAAGGTGCCGTCGACCACGATGCTATGGCCATTGGCAGCAAGTGACGCGGCATATCGCACCGTATTGTCCACATCGCCGACTTCGTACTCGGCATGCGGGTCTACGTCGAAAGGACTGTATTGCGGAATATTGGCATCTTTGAGCGCGGTGCGGGCGGATTCGTCGCCGGCAAGCGCGTCCAACAGCACATTGCCGGTGGGGCCGTTCTCCAGCTGGTCGATGAACTGTCGGCTTTCGCTGATCATCTGCGACGAGGGGTCCATGAAGCATCCGAGCACAATCTGGCGCTCGATGGCGAAGTCGGAGATACGCTCCGACGCTTCGGACGAAATACGGGCGAACATCGCGGAAGTTTCGGGAGTGCCACTGTCATAGCTGGCACCGTCAAACAGGGAATCCTCATCCAGGAACACCCCCTGCTCACGCAATGTATTGACGAACGCGACGTTCAGGGCCACGCGACCGGTGAATCGAATGGTGGTCGACAAGCCATCATCCTCGATCGTGACGCTCACCGGGTACAACAGCACCGGCAGCGCGTTGCCCTTCCATGTGGCCACGCCGACCACGAGCGACAACTCCGCCACGCCGGAAATCCTGCGTTTGGCGGCCTGGTCATCCAGCACGCGCCCAATATGGCGTTCGGCGGCCTTAAGCACACCCGTGTCGCGGAACAACGAATCCAACCGGACATGGCCGGAAGCGAACAGCTGGGCGATGCCGGAGGGATGGGCATGGGTCATCTCCAGCTTCGCGGCCAGTTGATTCACATCCTCGAGCGGCGATGGCGGCTGCATGCTGCGGTATTGGTCACGCCAGCGACGGATGCGATTCAGACCTTCCGTGAGATTCTGGTTCTGAGTCTGGCTCTGGGTCATCTCTCGACTCACTTTCCAACCGCTTCGCGGTATTCCTGATAGCCCTTGTTGTGAGACAGGGCTTCGTCAATATCGGCCTCGCCACGGGCGGCGAGCCAAGAATACATGTCGTCGTACAGGTACGGATTCATGGCGAGGAACGCCAGCAATTCGGGATGACGGGCGACTTCGAATTGAACATTGAAATCTTGCGTGGTTTTTGCCTCGTCAGAGGTCAGGCCATCGACTTCGACTGCCGGCTCCTGTGCTTTCAGCTCGCCCTTGGCCACACGCTCGAACACCGAGCCGGGCTCGAAGACCGGAGTGTGTACGCCCGTGGAGTCGATATCATATGCTTCGGATACCGACTGCTGGGCGGTTTCGGCAGCCGGCTGCTGGTCTGCTACGCCTGCTGCGGTGGCTTCTTGATATGCTTCGGCTGCGGTCCGCTGCTGATCGTCCGGTACGTCAGCTGCCGGCTGGTCGGTTTCAGACTGGGCGGTTGCCGGCTGAGCGGTCTCAGGCTGGGTGTTTTCAGATTGAGCGGCTTCGGCTTCCCGGGCGGCTTCAGGCTGGGCAACTTCAGCATGCTGTTCGACAGTGTCCGCCGGCTGAGAATCGCCGGCATTCCTGGTATTCGGAGCGGACTGAACGTTTTCGGCTGACTTGCTTGCGCCAGCCACCACATCGGATTCAACAACCGCCGCCGACGCCACTGCCGGTTCGCTTGTGCTGGGAGCGTGCTTAACAACGGCATGGGCGATGGCATCTACCGGGACAATACCGGAGATCCTGCTGTGCTTGGATGCGGGCGTTACAGTCGTCGACTCAGGTTCGGTCTGCTGCTTCGGCAGTACCACGGAGCCCATGGCCTGCTGGTTTTTGCGTTCGGTCTCCTGCTCGGCATGCTGGGCCAACGCATCCGCGAACAGGTCACGGGGTATGGCCGGCTCATCGTTTTTCGTCACTGGCTGCGTGATATTCAGCGAGCCAAGTTCAAGCTCGTCGACCTTGCGTCGAACATTATCCGCGCTGAAGATGGCGGTCGGCTCGCCGGCCCGCAAATCAAGAATATCGTCGACAGACATATCCGCCGCATCCGGCTCCTGCGGTGCTTCGTGAACCGCATAGCCAAACAGATCAGGCACCTTAAGGTCGAGTGGCTTTGCCACTGGATCGTCGATACGAATGAAGTCCGCAGGCACATCACCGAACTGCATGCGCATGGGAGACGTCGGCAACAGGAACTCGACATTGGCCGGCAAGCGCAACAAATCACCATTTTCCCGCACCACATACGATCCATTGGTCGATCCAAGATCGCGGACCGAAGCCGTACCATTGCTTTTTACCGTGAACATGGCGTGCCGTTTGGACATCGATTTGGTCTGATCGGCGACGTCAAGGCGGGTGTTGCCATCATCGGCAAGGGGGCGTAACGGCTTACGGCCGATTTCCACGCACTCCCCCGGCTTGACGCTGATCCGGTCGACACCGTTGATCTTCACCGTCCACTCGCTCACCGTGACCGCCTTCCTGGACACACTATTTGACCACACTACGTGCCATTGTGTCATCTTTTACCGGCTTTTGGCGGATTACTGGGCACAGAATTGACAACTTTCGCTCATTGCCAGCTTTGTGATTCCACGCCGGATCGCGTTCTCCGCCTCGCCCTCGTCAACTAGTCTACTCAGTATGCGGAAACCCCGCAGCCTGAAACACAGGTGCGGGGTTCCTCGAAAAGCTGTGATTGCGGCTTATGCCGCACAAATCACTTGAGCTCGACGGTGGCGCCAGCCTCTTCCAGCTGAGCCTTGGCCTTCTCGGCGTCTTCCTTCTTGGCCTTCTCGAGGACGGCCTTCGGAGCGCCGTCGACAAGAGCCTTAGCCTCGGCCAGGCCGAGGTTGGTGATGGCGCGGACAGCCTTGATGACCTGGATCTTCTTGTCGCCGACGGCGGAGAGGATGACGTCGAACTCGTCCTTCTCTTCCTCAGCCGGAGCAGCAGCGCCAGCAACAGCGGCAACAGCGGCAACCGGAGCGGCAGCCTCGACGTCGAACTTCTCTTCGAAGGCCTTGACGAACTCGGAGAGCTCAACCAGGGTCATCTCACCGAAAGCTTCGAGCAGCTCATCGTTGGTGTACTTAGCCATTATGGCTTCCTTTCAATCTTGGCGGCGGACGAAGTGGTAGATCCGCTGCCTAATAAACCTTATTGTTTAAATTATCGAAGCGACTGATTCATGCCGTGAGGGCGTAAATCAGGCAGCCTTCTCCTGCTTTTCGCGCAGGGCGTCGATCGTACGCACAGCCTTGGTAGGCAGGGCGTTGAACAGGTACGCGGCCTTGGCCATCGATGCCTTGATGTCGCCGGCGAATTCGGCAAGCAGCTGCGGGCGGGACTTGAGGTCTGCCAGCTTCTTGGCGCCCTCGGCATCGTAGACAGTGCCGTCAGCGGCGGCACCCTTGATGACAAGAGCCTTGTTGTCCTTGGCGAAGTCACGGATGACCTTCGCAGCCTCGATGAAGTCGCCCTTCACGAAGGTGATGGCGGTCGGGCCGGAGAGAATCTCGTCGAGACCCTCAATGCCCGCTTCCTTGGCGGCGATGCGTGCCAGCGTGTTCTTTGCCACGGTGTAGGAAGTATCGCGGCCTAGCTTTTCACGCAGATCGGAAATCTGCGGAACGGTAAGCCCGCGGTACTCGGTCAGGTAGACGGCGTCAGCGTTACGGAATTCTTCCGTAAGCTGAGCGACTACCGCTTCCTTTTCGGGCCTCTTCATGGCGTTCCTTCCTAAGTCGGCCGTTGACTTGGAGTTCGGAACTTTCGGCCGGGCAACAAAAAAGCCCTGCGCACAGGCAGAGCAATATAATCTCGCGAAGCGACCTTCGCCGGCCCTTGACGGGCTTATATCTCTCAACCTGCGCTGGCTTGGCGAACCAAACTTCGGAAATGCACTCGCGCGCACTTCAACCAACGGTCTGTGGTTTACGGATGATTAGATTACGGATGGTCAGCGACATTGCAGAATTCGGGCGTGTCGCGGGGCATTACAGCGTGGCGGCGTACTGGGCTACGGACGCGGTGACTTCCTTCAGATAGTCGAGCGAGCGACGCCAGTGGCCGGGCACCTCGATCGAATGGTTGGCATCCGGGTATTCGTGCACGTGCGGGGTGAGCGCGTTGGCGCGGGCTCGATCGTAGAACGGGTCGGCGGTGCCGGCGCAGATCAGCGGTGCCGGGCCGGAGTATCGGGAGCTGGCGGCGTGCGACTGGTCGGCCAGTTCTGCGCGGATGATCGCCCTTGCTTCGGCCACGCTCGGAGCCTCGGATTCGGCGACGATATCATCGCCGACAGCCGGCACCGGAATCACCCGGGCGGATGGATCGAAGTCGGCGTGATGCAGCACCGGGGTCAGCAGCACGAACGGCAGACCGTAGTGTGAGGCCACATGTGGGTAGGTCATCGTCGTCAGCGACTTGCCGATCAGCAACAGGCGAGGGCCGGACGGGGTGTCGGAATCACGGTTCGGCGAGCCAGCTGCGCCATCGGCCAGCACGGTAGCAGTAATCATCGGCGGCAACGCCATCCCCGGAATCACCGGCTTTACCCGCGCCGGTACTCGCGCGCGGCGGCCATCCAGCCGTCAATCGCCTGATTGAGGACCGGAATCACCGTGGACAGGTCGTCGGAAGCGTTGCGACGTTCATGCGGTCGATTCGCCAGCCGGCCTCGACCAGAGCCTGGGCCGACCAGTAGAGCAGCGGACGGTCGCAGTTGTAGCCGGTGCCGGGCATCAGCAGTACGCGGCCGTACTCCTGACCGGGCTTGACGACATTCTTCTTCCAAGAGGTGATGCTGACTTCGACGGCCGGTTTCACCGCGCGCCTTCCTTCCACGGGTGTGTCCTGCGTGTCCCCTGAGTTGTTCCGAATTATTCTGGCAGTCAGTCTACTCCCGGACCCGTTCACGTTGCCTCCACAAGCTATAATCGGCCACGGTTCTGATTGGGTGCGCAGCGCCTGACGCGCGTTGGGCAGGCCGATCAGGGCGAGTCGCAATTCTCGCCGGGGCCAGCCGCAGCATTATGCACGCGGTGCGCAGCCCCGCATAAACCCAAGGAAGTAGAGAGTAAATGGAGAAGTTCTTCCATTTGAAGGAAAACGGCACGACCGTCTCGACTGAGATTCTGGCCGGCCTGACCACGTTCTTCGCCATGTCCTACATCATCATCGTCAACCCGCAGATCCTGTCGCAGACGGGTATGCCGTGGGGCGGCGTGTTCCTCGCCACCATCATCGCGGCCATCATCGGCACCCTGGTCATGGGCCTGTTCGCCAATGTGCCATACGCCCAGGCCGCCGGCATGGGCCTCAACGCGTTCTTCACCTACACCGTGTGCTTCGGCCTCGGCTTCAGCTGGCAGCAGACCATGTGCATGGTGTTCCTGTGCGGCCTGATCAACATCCTCATCACCGTCACCAAGATCCGCAAGATGA
>ENA-OQKI01000313-OQKI01000313.1-human-gut-metagenome-genome-assembly--contig:-NODE-313-length-10948-cov-1.893078_pt1 | contig 10948 bp, 12 predicted proteins | sample MGYA00242778_ERZ504798 | MGnify/ENA primary metagenome ERZ504798 (study PRJEB26092, sample SAMD00036414) | human gut metagenome | host: Homo sapiens | study: EMG produced TPA metagenomics assembly of... | reverse complement strand
CATGCGCAGGTGGCAGGGGCCAAAGAACATGGTGCCGTCCTGGATGGCAACGCCCACATCCCAGCAGGCGTGCTCCACATCCTCAATGGTCTTGCCGTGGGCCTTGCACCAGTCGGTGCAGTCCACGAACAGCATGTAGGTACCCTGCGGCTTGGAGACGGTCACGCCCTCGAAATGCTTCTCGATGTAATCGCAGGCAAAGTCGATGTTGCCGGTCAGCACCTCGCAGAGCTCGTCGGTCCACTCGTAGCCCTCGGGCTTGTAAGCACCGATCAGGGCGTGCATGGAGAGGACGTTCATCATGTTGTAGTGGCTCAGACTGGACTCTTTTTCCATGCGGTCACGCCACCAGCTGTTGTAAACGATATGGTAGCTGCCCACCAGACCGGCCAGATTGAAGGTCTTGGAGGGGGCATAGAAAGCGGCGGTGCGCTGGCGGGCATCCTCGCTCACAGACTGGGTGGGGATGTGCTTGTTTCCGCTCAGGATGATGTCCGACCAGATCTCATCGGAGACCACATACACATCGTACTTCTTGTACAGCTCCATGGCCTTTTCCAGCTCCCAGCGCTCCCACACACGGCCGCAGGGGTTGTGGGGGTTGCACATGATGGCGGCATGGATCTTTTCCTCTTTCAGGTGCTTTTCCATGTCCTCAAAGTCCATCCGCCACACGCCGTTCTCATCCTTGACCAGCGGGCTGTGGACAGCCTCGTAGCCGTTGTTCTTCAGGCTCATGGTGAAGCCGATGTAGGTGGGACTATGGATCAGGATCTTGTCGCCCTTGGAGCAGACGCAGTTCAGGGCGCTGATCACGCCGCCCAGCACGCCGTTCTCGTAGCCGATGCACTCCTTGGTCAGGCCCTGCACGCCGTTGCGCTTTGCCTGCCACCGGATGATGGAATCGAAGTATTCATCGGTGGGGTTGAAGTAGCCAAACGCGGGGTGGTTGGTGCGCTCGATGATGGCTTCCTGGATGGTGGGCACGGTGGGGAAGTTCATATCGGCCACCCACATGGGGATGGCATCAAAGCCCTCCTTGGGGGCGGCGGGGGCAAAGCCGGTGCCAAGGCCATCCACTGCAATGGCATCCTTGCCGTGGCGGTCCATGATGGAAGTGAAATCGTATTTCATAGCGGTGCTCCTTCTCTCAAAATTTTTATCTGGCCCCACTTTAACACACTTTGCCGCCGGGCGCAAGCAGCCAGCACGTTTCCCCGGATATCGTGCGGAAAAATCACGAATTTTTACGGTAATTGCACGCAAAAAGCCGGTCGGCATCCGCCGACCGGCTTTTATTGACTTTCTGGATCAGCCCAGCATCTCGTGAGCGGTCTTGCAGATGGTCGCTGCATCCAGACCGTACAGCTTGAGCAGGTCCCATGCGGGGCCGGAGCAGCCGAACTTGTCCTGCACGCCGACGCGGCGGACAGGGGTAGGCAGCTTCTCGCTCAGGACGGCGCAGACAGCCTCGCCCAGACCGCCGATGACGCTGTGCTCCTCGGCGGTGATGACCTTGCCGCACTCCTTGGCGGCCTTGAGGACGATCTCCTCATCCAGAGGCTTGATGGTGTGGATGTTGATGACCCGGGCGTGGATGCCTTCGGCAGCCAGCTGCTCGGCAGCCAGGCGGGCCTCGTTGACCATCAGGCCGGTGGCGATGATGGCAATGTCGCTGCCCTCGGTGATCTGCTCGCCCTTGCCCAGCTCAAAGTGGTAGGTGGCCTCATCGTGGAACACAGGCACAGCCAGACGGCCGAAGCGCAGGTAAACAGGGCCCTGCATGGCGTAAGCGGCACGCACAGCGGCGCGGGCCTCCACATCGTCTGCGGGGCAGATCACGGTCATGCCGGGCAGGCTGCGCATCAGGGCAAAGTCCTCGCAGCACTGGTGGGAAGCACCGTCCTCGCCCACAGAGATGCCGCCGTGGGTGGCACCGATCTTGACGTTCAGGCGGGGTAGGCGATCGAGTTGCGGATCTGCTCAAAGGCACGGCCTGCGGCAAACATGGCAAAGCTGGAAACAAAGGGAACATAACCCATGGTGGCCAGACCTGCGGCCACGCCCATCATGTTGCCCTCTGCAATGCCGCAGTCGAAGTGACGGTCCGGGTGCGCCTTGCGGAACATGCCGGTCTTGGTGGCGGCAGCCAGGTCAGCGTCCAGCACCACCAGGTCGTCGTGGCCCTCGGCGGCCAGCTCTTTCAGGGTGTTGCCGTAGCTGTCACGGGTAGCGATCTTCTTCACTTCTGCCATCTTACTTGTCCTCCTGTTCCAGCGCGGCGTAAGCTGCATTCAGCTCCTGCATGGCCTGTGCGTATTCCTCATCGTTGGGGCCCTTGCCGTGCCAGTCAACGGAGTTCTCCATAAAGGAAACGCCCTTGCCCTTGAGGGTATCCAGAATGATGCAGGTGGGCTTTTCGTTCTCAGCGCGGAAAGCGGCGATGGCGCTCTCAATGGCATCAAGATCGTGGCCGTTGATGGTCAGCACGTTGAAGTTGAAGGCCTTCAGCTTCTCCTCCAGCGGGGCGCTGTTCATCACGGTCTCGGTGGTGCCGTCGATCTGCAGATGGTTTGCGGTCCAGCATAACGCAGAGGTTGGACAGGCCATAGTGAGAAGCAAACATAAAGGCCTCCCAGCACTCGCCTTCTTCCACCTCGCCGTCACCCAGGATGGTGTAAACATTGATGGGCTTACCGGCGTGCTTGGCACCCAGTGCCATGCCGCAGGCGGCGCTCACGCCCTGACCCAGACTTCCGGTGGACATATCCACGCCCGGCACACTGTTCATGTTGGGGTGGCCCTGCAGGTAGCTGCCGATCTTGCGCAGGGTCTTGAGGTCTTCCACCGGGAAGAACCCACGCTCGGCCAGCGTGGCGTAAAGTGCCGGAGCTGCATGGCCCTTGGACAGCACGAAGCGGTCGCGGTCCGGTTTTTTCGGCTCCTTGGGGTCGATGTTCATATCCACGAAATAGAGATAAGACAGCACCTCGGCGATGTCCAGACTGCCGCCCGGATGGCCGCACTTGGCGCTGTGAGTGCCCTCGATCACGCCCATGCGGATGTGGCAGGCGTGTTTTGCCAGGGTAAGTTTTTCTGCATTTGTCATCTTTGGTCCTCCCGTATGAACCTCAGCGTTTGCATCGGATATGGTACGCACCCGGGCCGTACGCCCCGATGCGCTATTTCTCAAGTCTATATTATCTATTCTATGCAAAAACGTCAAGGTTCTTTCGTCAAAATGTACATCCCTTGGCAAAATCGCTTGTAAACGTTCCCGTTTTTGTTTGAAAATGCAGGTTCATTTTGCCCCCGCAAAACATTTTTGCGGCTTTTGACCGGCTTGCAATATCATCTTTTGCCGCTGTATGATATAATAAGATGAATTTGTTTGCTTTTTTTATCATTTTGGGAGGTTCCTATGTCTTTTTCCGCACCCACATCCCGGGCACAGCGCAGCCGCAGGATTTTGCCCTGGCTGCTGTACCTGTATGCCCTTGTGCTGTTCGCCATGCACTTTGTCCGCATTTTTGACAACTCCTTCTGGGGAGATGAGGGGTTTACGATTCGGCTGGTCAAAGCAAGTTTCTACCGGATGTGCCGCCTGACTGCTGGTGATGTGCACCCGCCGCTCTACTATTTCTTCACCCAGATTCTATACCATATCTTCGGCAACCACGGCTATACTTACCACTTATCAGCACTCATTCCCTACGGCATCATCCTGGTTTTGGCCTGTACAGTGGTACACAAATGGTTCGGCATGATTCCCGCTGCCGTGCTTGTCACACTCTCTTCCTTTACCTCCAGTGCCATTCTCTATAACGTGGAGGCCCGAATGTACTCTCTTGGTGCGCTCTGCGTATTGGCAGCTTATCTTGCATTCTATCAGATTTACAAGGAGAACCGCCTCTTTGACTGGTATGTATTCGGTTTCACATCACTCTGCGCGGCCTATACCCATTATTATGCTCTGCTCTCAGTTGCATTTTTCTATCTGATGCTCCTGCCGCTCTGGTTCAAAGGGAAGGAGTTCCGCAAACGCATTCTTTATCTCTATGGCGGCACTGTACTGGGCTATATCATCTGGCTCATTCTGCCTCTGCGCCACAGCTTCCAGCGAACCGCAGAGGACTGGTGGCTGACCGATTACGCCGGCTTCTGGAGCTGTCTCAAACTGATGTTTGGTTCCAGTTGGCTCGTCATTGTTTTCCTTGCCGCATTGGTTGGTGGTTTGCTCTGCCTGTTCGGAGTTCTGCACGCAAAGGATGCTCCCGCCGCCACATATCGGCAGGGCCTTCCTCTTTCCAACGAGTGTCTGCTGATGCTGGCCGGTGTTGTTTCCATCGCTGGCACGATCGGCATTTGGCATGGCCATGACTTATCTCATCCGCCCCCTGCTGGTTCCTCGCTATCTGTTTCCGCTGGCTTCCGTTGCCTATCTGATGCTGGGCCTGTGCATCCAGCAGCTTCCGCACCGCCGGGTTCTGGCCGGGCTGCTGGTAGCTGTGACCCTGCTCTTTGGCGTTCCAAACTGGTGGAAGGTCTACCAGCATGAGCAGGCACTGGATGAGGGAACCACACAGGGTCTGAGCGTTATTACTCCTGCCGAGAACAGCGTTATCTACACCAATGATGATTCTTTGAATTGGACGCTTTTGGAATACTATTACCCTGCCACCGCCCATGGCTATGCCAAAACGCCAGAGGATTGCCTGAGCGCTTCCACCACGGATGCTTACTGCATCTGGATGCTCGATCCCTTCACAGAGGAAGAGCTTTCCTATCTGAAGGAGAACGGCCTGTCCTGTGAAGAGATCTATTCTGGCCTGTTCATGCGGGATGGATTCCGCGGCCCATTCTATATGGAATCCTTCGACCAGACCTATTATATCTACCATGTCACACAGACGGAGGCTCTGCCATGATTTCCATTATCGTACCCTGTTACAATGAGCAGGAAGCTCTGCCGCTTTTCCACAAGGAAATTACCCGTGTTTTGCAGGAGATGGGGGAATCTTATGAGCTATTGTTGGTCAATGATGGCTCCCGAGATAGCACACTGGACGTAATGCGGACGCTGGCGCAGGAGGACGGCCATGTGGTCTATCTGTCCTTTTCCCGCAATTTCGGCAAGGAAGCCGCCATGTATGCAGGGTTTTGCAATGCGCAGGGGGATTATGTTGCTGTAATGGACGCAGATCTGCAAGATCCACCCGCTTTGCTGCCCAAGATGCTGGAGCTGCTGCAGACCGGTGAATACGACAGCGTAGCCACCCGCCGGGTAAGCCGGGCCGGAGAGCCGCCGGTGCGCAGCTGGTTTGCGCGGCGGTTCTACCAGCTTATCAACAAGATCTCCGATGCAGACATCGTAGATGGTGCCCGGGATTTCCGGCTGATGCGCCGGAGCATGGTGGATGCCATCCTTTCCATGAGCGAGTATAACCGTTTTTCCAAAGGCATCTTCGGCTGGGTGGGTTTCCGCACCTACTGGCTCCCCTTTGAAAATGTAGAACGTGTGGCCGGGCAGACCAAGTGGAACTTCTGGGGTTTGTTCAAATACGCCATCGACGGCATCATCGACTTTTCACAGGCTCCCTTAAGTGTTGCCTCCTGGTTCGGTATCGGAATGACATTCTGCTCCATTCTGGCCATCCTGTTCATCGTGGTACGCCGCCTGTTGTTTGGTGACCCGGTGGCAGGCTGGGCCTCTACCATCTGTGTCATCATCCTCATCGGCGGCCTGCAGCTGTTCTGCCTTGGCATCATCGGGCAATATATCGCAAAGATCTACCTTGAGACAAAGCACCGCCCCACTTTATTGTGGCCGAATCCAATCGGAAGGATGCTGCCCTCATCCGCTGAGCTTGACAAGGCGGCTTTGCATCTGCTATACTTTTTGCACAATTCCCGGCTGAAGCCGGGGCTTTGCGGGCCGAAGCCTGCGTTTCTCCCCGCAAACACTATTTTAAAACAGACACCATGAAGGGGTCTGCCGCTGGCGTGCGTGCTGGCGGCAGGCCCTTTTTGTCTGTCATTTTCAGGAGGAATCATTGATGAATACCAAGACCCGTTCCGCGACCCGTGATCTGGTGCTGGCCGCACTGTTTCTGGCACTGGCCTTTGTGCTGCCCATGATCACCGGCCATCTGCCTCAGATCGGCAATATGCTCTGCCCCATGCACTTCCCGGTGCTGCTGGCAGGCTTTGTGCTGGGCGGCCCCTGGGGCCTGGCACTGGGCTTTGCCGCCCCGCTGCTCCGCTCGGTGCTGTTCGGGATGCCCCCGATGTACCCCATTGCCATCGCCATGGCCTTTGAGCTGGCCACATACGGCGCTGTGGCCGGTTTCATGTACCGCAAGGTGCAGCACACCCTGCCCATGATCTACGCCACCCTTGTCACCTCGATGGTGGCAGGCCGCCTTGTCTGGGGTGCGGTGCGCTTTGTGCTGGCCGGTCTGTCCGGCTCCAGTTTCCCGTTCAGCGCGTTCCTGTCCGGTGCGGTGCTCACTGCCGTGCCCGGCATCGTGGCACAGCTCATCCTCATTCCGTTGATCGTGGCCGCGCTGCAGAAAGCCAAGCTGACGGCTTAACCCCCCTGCGCTGACCGAACCCATACAGCAAAAAAGCCCGGAACCGTACCTGCTATGGCGGCAGGTGGTTCCGGACTTTTCAGTTCATATTACAGTGTGGCAGCAGCTGTAACAAAAAAGAAGGAGAATCTTCAACCGGCAAATTGGAGAAGATCAGCCGGCAAAGCTTGCATTGACAGCGCGGCGGTTGCTCTGGTTGACAAAGCTCTTCTTTGCGCTCTCGAGCAGGCTTGCAAAAGCCAGGCCAATGCCGCAGTTATCGGACACGCCCTCGGTGACAGTCAGGTAAGCGTCCATCATAGTGTTGTCCAGAATCGCAGTGTTCTTGTTCATCATAATAAATATCCTCCGTATATCGGTAAATGTCATTGTGTTTTTTGGCAGGGCCTCTATCTCCCTGCATCCTCAAAGCGGAACTGTTCAGAACCCTTCGTTCTTTTGTTCCCCTCTCTGAGGATGGCCATATTATGCCACTCAATTATGAAATCGTTTTATAAATTATATGAACAAATTATGAATTTAGTGATACATTTTTAACGTTCTTTCGTTCTTTGCGCAACTAGCACAAAACGTTTTTTAATGAAAAATAAAGTTCTTGTATACATGGACGATTGAAGCCTTATTTGGAAAACTTTTTCAGATTTTCTCTCCATTTTGCCCAGAATTTCTTCTACAAAAAGAGTTCTTATCGTGTAAAATCCGTCAGAATCCGTCAATTTCCAACAGGGCGAGGGCTTTCCTGTGCAAAATGCCCAGAAAAAAGTTCCAAACAAAAAGGCCGCCGTGCCAGCAGCACAGCAGCCTTTGAAAAGCCATTTCAGTTTTGCATCACTTGCACAGGAACGCCGGCAGGGGCTTACCCTCCCTGCGCCACTGGTGATATTCCGCAGTGGCGGCAAATTCCACGTCACCGGCAGAGTTCAGGGCAGTTTCCACGGAATCCTGCACCACGCCAATGATAAAGCCGACACCGACCACCTGCATGGCGATATCATTGGAGATGCCGAACAGGGAGCAGGCCATGGGGATCAGCAGCAGGGAGCCGCCAGCCACGCCGGAAGCGCCGCAGGCACCCAGAGCGCTCATCACCGAAAGAAGGATGGCGGCAGGCAGGGACACCTGAATGCCCAGCGTATTGGCCGCAGCCAGCGTCATAATGGTAATGGTGATGGCGGCACCATCCATATTGATGGTAGCGCCCAGGGGGATGGAGACGGAATACATATCCTTATCCAGCCCCAGCTTTTCGCACAGATCCATATTGACCGGGATGTTGGCGGCAGAGCTGCGGGTGAAGAAGGCGGTCAGGCCGGATTCACGCAGGCAGCGGAGCACCAGCGGATACGGGTTGCAGTGCAGGTACACAAAGATGATGAAGGGCGAGACGACCAGTGCCATAAAGAGCATGGTGCCCACCAGCAGGAGCAGCAGCCTGCCGTACTGGGTAAAGATGGACAGGCCGTTGCTGGACACGTTGGTGTACACAAGGCCCATGATGCCGAAAGGTGCCAGATTGATGATCCAGCGGACGATCTGGGAAACTGCATCCGCTGTATTCGCCAGGAACAGCTTGGTGCTGTCCGCGCCGTACTTCTTCATGGCCAGACCGAACAGGCAGGCCCAGAACAGGATGCCGATGTAATTGCCGTTCAGCAGAGCACTGACGGGGTTTGCCACAAAGTTGGTGAGCAGGGTGCTCATCACTTCGCCCAGACCCTGGGGGATCACGTCGGACTGGGCTGCGTCGGCCAGCACGACGGTCACCGGGAACAGGAAGCTGGTCACCACCGCAATGGCAGCGGCCAGGAAGGTGGTGAGCATGTACAGCCAGATCACCGTGCCAAAGCGGCGGTCCAGCCTGGAAGAACCCTGTGCCAGGGCGCTTGCCACGATCACGAACACCAGCACCGGGGCAATGCCCTTCAGGGCACCCACGAACAGGCTGCCGAACTCTTCCACCCAGCCCGCACCGGGCACCGCCAGTGCCAGCACCACACCGACCGCAAGGCCGATGACGATGCGCAGGATCAGGCTGGTGGCGTTGTACCTTGCCGCAACCGCTTTCAACGTTTTCATGACTTTTCCACTCCCCTATCCAGATTGTGCGCCTATCGCGCACAGTTTTCCCATTCCTCTACACGGAACAAGTACGATTATACGCCTCGCAGGCCAAAAAGTCAAAGATTTTGCCCGCTTTTTTTGTTTTTCATTTCAACATATACAGACACGAGCTTTTTTCACTGTCCGTATATGAAATACAGATTCACAAAAAGAGACCGCACCCCGTGTGTTTCGGGATGCGGTCTGTTCCGGTTTTAGTCGAGATAGGACACCTTGCCGGGCACAAAGCCCTGAATGCCCATGCCGGGCGCGTCGGAGACGGTGATGTTCTTTTCGTCGAACACGGCACCGCCAAGGATGTGGTCCTCGCTGCAGAGCACCGGGCCGTCAAGGTCGATCTTGGTGATGATCTTCTTGGCGCAGGCCAGCTCCACAGCGGCGTTGACCGAGATCTTTGCTTCCAGCATACAGCCGATCATGCACTCCACGCCGTACACCTCAGCGGCGGCGGCAATGCGCAGGGCATTGGTGATGCCGCCGCACTTCATCAGCTTGATGTTCACCAGGTCGCCTGGAGCAGGGAATAATAAGCAGGGATCGCCATAATGATCACACGCTCCTTTCGCCACATGCTATGCGGCGAAAGCGCCGGGCGTTACCCCACAAGCACCACATCCTCCCGGCGGGCGGTGCGCTGCTGCACCCATTCCACCAGCCGGAGCCGGAGGATGTACTCCCCGCACACAAGGTCGTTTTCGGCGGGCCGGGCATAGCTGCCGCAGGCAGAGCGGCACAGGCCCGGGTAGAGCACGCACCACCAGTTGCGGCCTTTTCCGGCACCGAGATCGATGCGCAGCGCGTCGTACCGCCCGGCGGGCAGAGCCCCGCCGTCATAGCGCCGGGTGGGAAAGTACATATTCACGAGGCAGGCTTTCACCGGTGCGCGGATGCCGAGAGCGGCCAGTGTCTGGCGGGCCGTCAGCTCGAAGCGGACGAGGTTTTCCGCCGCCCACGCCCGGGCATCGGCCCGGCTGTCCGCCGGGCAGGCTTCGTCGGTGAGGGCCAGCACGGCGTCCCGGACAGCCAGCTTCGCGCTTTGGTCGCGCACGGAGTCGGTATCGGCCCGGATGTGGAGCCGCAGGGTATCGGCGGCAAGCTGGTCGGCGGTGGTGAGCTGGCTCTGCGCCCAGCCTGCCCCCAGCGACAGCAGAAGGCAGAACAGCAGTGAGGCGCACAGCGCCTCCATTTCGCGGCGGGATAACATAAAAAACAGGCCCCCTCTTGGAAAGTTTATCCAGAGGATGGGCCTGTTTTTAGAAAATTATTCTTTAATTCTTCAGCGACTGCATCGGGGCGGGGAGTCTGCCGCCGCGGTTGATGAAGACGGAGGGGTCACGCTGGTTGACCGGCATGATGGGGCCGTAGCCCAGCAGGCCGCCGAAGTCCAGCACTTCGCCCGCCTTGCGGCCGATGGCCGGGATGACGCGGACGGCGGTGGTCTTGCTGTTCACCATGCCGATGGCGGCTTCGTCGGCGATGAGGGCGCTGATGACGGCAGGGGTGGTGTCGCCGGGGATGATGACCATGTCGATGCCCACAGAGCAGACAGCCGTCATGGCCTCCAGCTTCTCAATGGTGAGACAGCCGCACTCGGCGGCGTGGATCATGCCGTCGTCCTCGCTGACGGGGATGAACGCGCCCGACAGGCCGCCAACGTGGTTGGAGGCCATGACGCCGCCCTTCTTGACGGCGTCGTTGAGCAGGGCGAGGCAGGCAGTGGTGCCGCAGCAGCCGCAAGTCTCAAGGCCCATCTCCTCGAGGATGTTGGCCACGCTGTCGCCCACGGCGGGGGTGGGGGCCAGCGACAGGTCGATGATGCCGGCGGGTACGCCCAGCTCTTTGGAGGCGAGGTTTGCCACCAGCTGGCCCACGCGGGTGATCTTGAAGGCGGTGCGCTTCACCAGCTCGGCCACCTGGTCGATGGGGGCGTCCTTGGGCAGCCGGGCCAGCGCGGCGCGGACCGCGCCGGGGCCGGAGACGCCGACGTGGATCTCGCAGTCTGGCTCACCGGGACCGTGGAAGGCACCCGCCATAAAGGGATTGTCCTCGGGCGCGTTGCAGAAGACCACCAGCTTTGCTGCGCCGATGCACTGATGGTCGGCGGTAAGCTCGCTGGCCTTCTTGACGGCCTGCCCATCAGCTTGATGGCGTCCATGTTCAGGCCCGCCTTGGTGGCACCGATGTTCACCGAGCTGCAGACGATGTCCGTCTCGGCCAGTGCGCGGGGGATGGAC
>ENA-OQKI01000311-OQKI01000311.1-human-gut-metagenome-genome-assembly--contig:-NODE-311-length-11009-cov-2.452490_pt1 | contig 11009 bp, 15 predicted proteins | sample MGYA00242778_ERZ504798 | MGnify/ENA primary metagenome ERZ504798 (study PRJEB26092, sample SAMD00036414) | human gut metagenome | host: Homo sapiens | study: EMG produced TPA metagenomics assembly of... | reverse complement strand
CCTCGTGTTTGATGTTGTGTGGTAACTACATTCTACACTATAGTTAGCGTGTTGTCTCTCTTCTTTTTGCAGTGTTGCACTTCAAATTATAATCTGCCCACCTCCCCTTACACAGGGGAGCCTTGAGACCGTGCATGACGGACTTTTTCAACAGACTGGGGACTGCCGATAACGGCAGTCCTTTGTTATTTATATCAGCCTTTTGAGCGTTTCCGTGACTGCCGACGCCGGGGCTTTGCCGCCGAGCGCGCGCATACACTGCCCGATAAGATACTGAAACGCCTGCGTCTTGCCGTCTCTGTACTGCGAGACGCTCTTTTCGTTTTCGTCGATAACGCGTTTTACCGCGTCCTCTATCGCCGCCGCGTCGGTCATCAGAGAAAGTCCGTTTTTTCGGACATATTCCGCCGGGTCGGCGTTTTACGGTCACTATTTTTGCAAAGACTTTTTTCGCCGTGCCGCGGTTTATCTCCCCTGATGAGAGCATATTTATGAGCCTGCCCAACGAGTCGGGGCTGAATTTTGTATCTTCAATGCTCATTCCCGCACCGCGAAGTACGGCGGGGAGCTCAACATTTATCCACGATGCGGCGTCCTTTGCGCTCTTGCAGAGCATAACCGTGCGGTCGAAGAGCTCCGCCGTGAACGGCGAGGACATCAGCGTGTCAATGTCCGCTCTGCCGAGATTATATTCTTCGCTCCAGCGACGGCGCTTCGCCTGCGGCAGTTCGGGCATCTGATTTTTGATTTTCTCAATGTCGGGGGTTGAAACGACTACCGGCGGAATGTCCGGCTCGGGAAAATATTTGTAGTCGCTCGTGTCCTCTTTCGAGCGCATAGCGTAGCTCATACCTGCGCCGTCGTCCCAGCGCCGGGTCTCCTGAATAATATTTTCACCGTTTTCAATCAGCGATATTTGCCGCGCGCTCTCGCTTTTTATCGCGCGCTCGGCGGCTCTGAATGAGTTCAGATTTTTCATCTCCGTGCGCGTTCCGAGTTCTGTCTGACCCTCCGGGCGGACGGAGAGATTTATATCCGCTCTCAGCGAGCCCTCCTGCATCCGACAGTCCGAAACGCCGGCAAAGAGCATCAGCTCGCGCAGCTTTTCGAGATATTCGACCGCCTCCTCGGCGCTTCGCATATCCGGCTCGCTGACTATCTCAAGCAGCGGCACTCCGCATCGGTTGCAGTCGATGAGCGTGCGGTTGTCGTCGGGGGAGTGCATGAGCTTCCCCGCGTCCTCCTCCATGTGCATCTCTTTTATGCGTATAATTTTGCCGCTATCGAGCGTGACTGAGCCGTTTCGGCACAGCGGCAGATATAACTGGGATATCTGATAAGCCTTCGGCAGGTCGGGGTAAAAATAATTTTTGCGGTCAAAGCGGCTTATCGGTGTTATCTCGCAGCCCGCCGCGAGACCCGCGCGGACAGAAAGCTCAACAGCTTTTTTGTTCAGCGTCGGCAGAGTGCCGGGCAGTCCGAGACATACCGGGCAGACATGCGTGTTCGGCTCGCCGCCGAACTCAGTCGGGCAGGAGCAGAATATCTTTGTCTCAGTCAGCAGCTCTATGTGGACCTCGAGCCCGATAACAGTTCCGTATCTCATTTGAAAGCCTCCCATAGTACCCTGTAACACCTAAAACTTCACAAGCATTGCGTTTAGCTGTGTCTTCAAACTTGTTCAACACGATCATACTCTGTAAATTTTTAAATGTTACAGGGTCAGACATCTTGCCGCGCCCAAAAGATTCTCGTCCGCGAACGGTGCCGCCATAAGCTGAAGCGCGGCTGTTTTTCCGCACGGCACGCTTATCGCCGGGAGTCCAGCGAGGTTAGCCGGAACGGTGTATGCGTCGCCAATATAAGTTTTCAGCGGGTCGTCAAGGCTCTCGCCGAGCTTCGGCGCAGTTGACGGATAAACGGCGCCCGCGATGAAATCATATTTTTTGAAAGCGTCCGAAAGCGTGTCGCGTATAACCCTGCGCGCTCTCAGCGCCTTGTTGTAATATGCGTCGTAGTATCCCGCGCTGAGCACGAAATTACCGAGCATTATCCTGCGCCTGACCTCGCGCCCGAAGCCCTCGGAGCGGCTTTTGATATACATTTTTGTCAGGTCGTCTGAATTTTGTGCACGCCGCCCGAAGCGAACCCCGTCATACCGCGCAAGATTCGAGCTTGCCTGCGCGCAGGCGATTATATAATAGGCGGGCACGGCAAATTTGAGCGGCGGAAGCGAGAAATATTCAACCCTCGCGCCGAGCGATTCAGCTTTTTTTGAGCGCATTATTCACAGCACTGCGTATATCTTCGCCGCAATTATCAATAAATTCATTCGGCACGCCTATAATTTTGCCGCAGAGCGAATAGGACTCGACAAAATCCGAACGGACGGGAGCAGTATCCTCTGTTGTAGAATCGCCGCAGTCGCGCCCGGATATTATCGCCGCGAGAGCCGCGCAGTCGGAGGCATTTCTCGCTATCGCGCCTATCTGGTCAAACGACGAGGCATAGGCGACAAGCCCGTTTCGGGAGACGGTGCCGTAGGTCGGCTTGAAGCCGAATACCCCGCAGAACGCCGCGGGCTGTCTGACCGAGCCGCCCGTGTCCGAGCCGAGCGCGAGCGGGACTATCCCCGCCGCGACTGCCGCCGCCGCGCCCGAAGACGAGCCGCCGGGCACGCGAGTTTTGTCAACGGGATTGAGCACCGCGCCGTAGTACGAAGTCTCGCCCGTCGAGCCCATGGCGAACTCGTCCATGTTGAGCTTGCCGACGATAATAAGCCCCGCTTCTTCGAGCTTTTCTACCGCCGCCGCACTCACGGGCGGCACATAATTTTCGAGCATATGCGACCCGCAGGTCATTTTGACATCTTTTACGGCGATGTTGTCCTTTATGCCTATCGGCACGCCCGCGAGCGGCGAGATATATTCGCCTGCGTTGATGCGTTTTTGTATCTCCGAGCCTTTGCTATATGCGCGCTCGCGGCAGAGCGTGATGAAGCAGTTGAGTTCCTTATTCTGCTTCTCGGATTCATATACGGCGTCTAAGACTTCGACGATTTTTATCTCGCCGCACCTGATTTTTTCTGCCAGAACGAGGGCGGAATCTTTAATAATATCTCTCATAGCGCACCTCATTCCACTGTTTTCGGGACGCAGAAGCAGCCGCCCGCCGTTTCTGCGGCATTCGACAGAGCCTCTTCTACGCCGAGCGTCTCGCCCGGTTCATCCTCGCGCAGGACATTCACCGTGTCTGATAAATTGGTCAGCGGCTCAACGCCGTCGGTATCGAGCGCCGACAGCGTGTCCATATATGATATTATCTTTTCAAAATCTCTGCGGCAATCCTCGCGCTCGTCGGTGTCAAGCTCAATATGCGCGAGCGATTCGAGATGCGATATGAGTTCGTCGGATATTTCCATCTGCTGACCTCCGTAAGCTTTCTATTATAAATTATATCAGAAAAAGGCAAAATTTTCATTAGTTTCAGGCTCATAAAAACGCGAACCGGGGGAAAGAATATAAAACGGATTTGAAAAAATCCTAATTTTCCCGCGAAGGGATCTATGGAGTGTGCTCTCAATGGAAAACCGCAATCAGCAGAACAAGCAGGGTCAGAACCAGCAGAATCAGCAGCAGAACAACAAGCAGCAGAATCAGCAGGAGAACAAGGCCCAGAACAAGCGCAATAAGCTCAACGAGGAATAAACCTCACCCGCCGCGCGGCGGGTACATATCCGAAGCCTCTGTATTCTTTTGCAGGGGCTTTTTGTTATTGCAACTGCGGACTTTTTATGATAGAATACTCCTGTATAAGGCTCATATAAAAATGAAAGGAATGAATTCCAGTGGGAAAGAAAAGTTCATCTGAAAAGCTTGTCATAGCAGCCGCTTCCGCAGGTGCAGCAGTCGGCGCGGCGTATCTTGCTGTCGGCAACGCGATTTTCAATAAGACCATGAGCAAAAAGTCCATCGCCAAAAAAATGGACGAGAAAAAGAACGAGTATGACGGCATCACAAAAGAAGGCATGGAGTGGTTTGACTCCGCGAGTCCCGCAAAGGTGAAGATAGTCACTCCCCGCGGCGGATATGTCCACGGAGAGATAATCCTTGCAGACGAGCCGAGCGATGTCTGGGTGATAGTCATTCACGGCTACACCGGCTCGCCCAGAAGAATGGGTTCGTTCGGCAAGAGGTTCCATGAGATGGGCTACAACTGCCTGTTCCCGTATCTCTGCGGCCACGGCGCGAGCGAGTCGAACTATGTCACCATGGGCTGGAACGACAGAATCGACATCAAGGCGTGGATCGACTACATAATCAACGAGAATGCGAACGCGAAGATAGTGCTCTTCGGTCTCTCGATGGGCGCGGCTACAGTCATGATGACCACCGGCGAGCCGCTCGAATCGAATGTCGTCTGCGCTATTGAGGACTGCGGATATACATCAGTCTGGGACGAGTGCAGAGCCAACATGAAGGACGCTTACGGTCTGCCGACATTCCCGTTCCTCTCCGCCGCAAGAAGCGCAACGATGCTGCGCGCGGGCTATGATATGAAGAAAGCCTCGTGCATCGAGCAGGTCTCGCGCTCTGTCACGCCGACCCTGTTCATTCATGGCGACAAGGACGACTTTGTCCCGTTCTGGATGCAGGAGCGCGTCTACCGCGCCGCCGCGTGCGACAAAGAGAAGTTGGTTATCCCCGGCGCACCGCACGCAGAGGCCTCGACCGTCGACCCCGAAAAATATTGGTCAACAGTTGATAAGTTATCAAAAAGTATCTTTGATAATAATTAAAAATGAACCCCGTTGATTTGACGGGGAGTGAAAAAATCCTACCCATCTCGGGTAGGATTTTTTATGTCGGTTGTTTTGAATGGAGACGGGTGGATGAATCGGAAATATCGCCATCAGCAGCTCTCATATGCCTCGCGGATAAGATCTGTTTCGCCCTTGAATAGAGCGTTGTCGCTTTCAATATTGTATTTTCTGTAGTCCCATTCGGGAGGCTCGAAGCGCGGCGAGAGATCATTTTTTTGAATTAGCGAATGCCCGAGCTTTCGCCTGCATCGATTCTTTTTATTACTTTCAAGCAAATCCTCTGCGCTTCACTGCCCGAAAAGGCGCTCTCATAGGCGTACATTGTTTTTTTCGTCCTGCAATATTCCGCACAGATTGAAATAATCATTCCGATTGAATTTTCTCAGCACGGGCCTGTCGGTCTAAGCAAAAATTTCTTTATTCATCGGCATTTTTCATGTTCCTGCGGACATGCTCTTTTATCGCCGAAAACGATTCGTCGCTGATGTCGTGCTCCATCTTGCACGCATCCTCCGCGGCGGTCTTTTCATCAACGCCGAGACGGACGAGAAATTTCGAGAGCAGAGTGTGGCGCTCGTATATTTTCTTAGCTACATCGAGCCCCGATTCGGTGAGGGTCAGATACCCTTCCTTGTCCATGAGAAGATAGCCGCCCTGTTTGAGAAGCCCCACGGCGCGGCTGACGCTCGGCTTTGAAAAGCCCATATATTCCGCGACATCGAGCGAGCGCACAACGCCGTTTTTTGAAAGCACATATATAGTTTCGAGATACATTTCGCCCGATTCCTGAAGATGCATATCTGTTCCTCCCTTTTAGGTGTGTATATTGTTATGTATTAAAGGTATGATATCACTTCACTTAGGAAAAATCAAGGGCGGGAGGATATGTTTGAAATGTCCAAAGCAGGCGGTTAGCATAAGCTAATTGTTTGTGGATGTCGCCGAAATTGTGTTTTGCGGCAAAAAATTGAAAAAACTCTATTGACAGGGAACAACTATAGGAGTACCATATATCACGGTTAGCTGGTGCTAATCAATTTTAAAGCCCCCAAGGTTAGCGTATGCTAATCCCGGAAATACAAAAGAGGAAGAGGGACTCAATATGATGCCTTTGATGCTCGCACAGGTCGGCGAAGAGAATATCATCAAGAAGATAGGCGGCAGCCCGGAAGTAAAACAGCATCTCGAAAATCTCGGATTTGTCGTCGGCGGCACTGTAAAGGTAGTCAACGCCCTGGGCGGAAATGTTATAGTCAACGTCAAGGAGTCGCGCGTTGCCATCAGCGAAGAGATGGCGAAGAAAATCATGATATGACGGCGCTGCGGCGCAGTACATATAGTGTTGTGCCCAATAGGTACAAACCGCCCGATAAACGGCTGATTTCCCGCCGTTATGCGCCCTCAAGGCTTGAAATACACTCGTATATCTGCGCCTTGTCGTGCACATCCGGCGAAAAATCCGCTCGTTTTCGGATGCAGAGCAGTTTTGAAGCAAACTTCAAAACCGATTTGCCCCCATTGGTCACAACACCACCAAGAGAAAAAGCACAAAAGGAGGATATAAGCAATGAAAACTCTCAGGCAGGCTAAGATCGGCGAAACGGTCAAGGTAGTCAAGCTCCACGGAGAGGGCGCAACAAAGCGCCGCATCATGGACATGGGACTGACCAAGGGCGTAGAGGTCTATATCCGTAAGGTCGCGCCTCTCGGCGATCCGGTCGAGATCACGGTGCGCGGCTATGAGCTCTCGCTCAGAAAGGCCGACGCGGACATGATCGAGATCGAATAAGACCCCGCGCAGAAAAGCTGATATAATTTCAAGAAAGAGAGGCTATCAAAATGGATTTACGCATTGCTCTTGCGGGTAACCCCAACAGCGGTAAAACCACATTGTTCAACGCTCTCACCGGTTCGAACCAGTTCGTCGGTAACTGGCCGGGCGTTACGGTTGAGAAAAAAGAAGGAAAAACTCAAAAAGCATGACGGCGTTATCATCACCGACCTTCCCGGTATCTACTCGCTCTCGCCCTATACCCTTGAGGAAGTCGTCGCGAGAAACTATCTTATCGATGAGCGCCCGGACGCTATACTTAACATAATCGACGGTACGAACCTCGAAAGAAACCTCTATCTCACCACCCAGCTGACCGAGCTCGGCATCCCCGTTGTTATCGCCATCAACATGATGGACGTCGTCAAGAAGAACGGCGACAAGATAAACGTCGATGAGCTCTCCCGCCAGCTCGGCTGCAAGATAGTTGAGATTTCCGCCCTTAAAGGCGACGGAGTCATGGACGCTGCCGAGGCTGCTATCGAGGCTGCAAAGAGCACCAAGACCGTTCCGATGCATACATTTGAGGGCTCCGTCGAGCACGCTCTCGCGCACATTGAAGAGGCCGCCGTCCACGGTCTGCCTGAGGAGCAGCAGAGATGGTACGCTATCAAAATCTTTGAGCGCGACGACAAGGTTCTCGCGAAGCTCAACCTCGACAAGGCGACCCTTGAGCACATCGAGGGCGACATTAAAGAGGTCGAAAAAAGAGATGGACGACGACGCGGAGTCGATTATCACCAATGAGAGATATATCTACATCGCGTCTATAATCAAAGCCTGCTAACAAAAAAGAAGAATGTCGGTCAGCTTTCGACCTCCGACAAGATCGATAAGATCGTCACAAACCGCTGGCTCGGACTTCCGATATTCGCAGTTATCATGTTCCTCGTCTACTACATCTCCATGGTCACTGTCGGCTCGTTCGCGACCGACTGGATGAACGACGGAGTGTTCGGCGACGGCTGGCACCTGCTCGGCATCGGCTCGAAGGCTTATTCGACCGACGCTGATGACTACACCGCAGCTACCGAGGCTGTCAGAGCATTCACCGGCATTGACTTCGGCGCAGAAGATTTTGACGCCGACAAGGCTCTTGCCGAGATGAAGGCTTATCAGCCCACAGCGGACACCGCAACGGTTGATGTTGAGGATGAGGAGACCCTCGCCGTCAACGCCATGACCGCTTATTACTCGGCAATCCCCGCAAACCTCTCCAAGGCTGACAAAGAAGCAACAGTAGGCATGACCTATGTTGACGCTGTCAAGTACCTTGAAGAGAAGGGCTTCGACGAGCCCGATCCCGCCGCTTACGGCGTGTGGGTGCCCGGCATTCCGGTTCTCGTCGGCACCGGACTTGAAAAGGTCGGCGCGGCCGACTGGCTCAGTGGACTTATCAACGACGGTATCGTAGCCGGCGTCGGCGCTGTCCTCGGCTTCGTTCCCCAGATGCTCGTCCTGTTCCTGCTCCTCGCATTCCTTGAGGCGTGCGGCTACATGGCTCGTATCGCATTCGTCCTTGACCGTATATTCCGCAAGTTCGGTCTTTCCGGCAAATCCTTCATCCCGATGCTTATCGGCACCGGCTGCGGCGTTCCCGGAATCATGGCTTCGCGTACCATTGAAAATGAGCGCGACCGCCGTATGACCATAATGACAACAACATTCATCCCCTGCGGCGCTAAGGTACCGTTCATCGCCATGATCGCAGGCGCGCTCTTCGGCGGCTCCGCTCTGGTATCGACCTCCGCTTACTTCATCGGCATGGCGGCTATCATCTGCTCGGGCATCATGCTCAAGAAGACTAAGATGTTCTCCGGCGATCCCGCTCCGTTCGTTATGGAGCTTCCCGCCTATCACTGGCCGACCCTCAAGAACGTCCTCCGCTCCATGTGGGAGCGCGGCTGGTCCTTCATCAAGAAGGCAGGTACAATCATCCTTCTTTCAACTATTGTTGTCTGGTTCACCTCTTACTTCGGCTTCGTAGACGGCCACTTCGGAATGCTTGCAGAGGATCAGCTTGATCAGTCCCTGCTCGCAAAGGTCGGCTCGGCTATCGCCTGGATCTTCGTTCCGCTCGGCTGGGGCAACTGGCAGGCTACCGTCGCTTCGATCACCGGACTTGTCGCAAAGGAGAACATCGTCGGTACGATGGGCATCCTCTATGGCGCAGAGGGCAACGTTTATGCAACCCTTGCAAAGGCGTTCACCGGCCTGACCGCTTATTCGTTCCTCGTCTTCAACCTTCTGTGCGCTCCCTGCTTCGCAGCTATCGGCGCTATCAAGCGTGAGATGAACAGCGCAAAGTGGACCTGGTTCGCAATCGGCTATCAGTGCGGCTTCGCCTATGTTATCTCCCTTATGATAAATCAGTTCGGCAACCTCTTCACCGGCAACATCCACGGCGCAGTTGATATCGTAAGCCTTGTGTTCGCGTTCGCGTTCCTCGCCCTGATAATCTTCATGCTCGTGCGTCCTTACAAGGAAGCCACAAAGCTCGCATCCGATGTAAAGGTCACAAAATAAACCAAGCTATATGCTGTGAAAGGAGTCTTCCGAAATGCTCGCGTGGTTATCAAAGAATATTGCAACCATTATAATATGCCTTGTGCTTGCCGTTATCGTGGCACTGATTATATACAATCTTGTCAAGGATAAGAAAAAAGGCAAATCCTCCTGCGGCTGCAACTGTGCCCACTGTGCTATGGCAGGCTCCTGCCACAGCGCGAATCAGCAAAAGGGCAAAAAGCACAGCTGATAAGCACAACAGAACAGAAAAAGGACGCAGCGCAAACTGCGTCCTTTTTGCATATCCCGGTGGATTTTTCCGCGCTTTGCTGATATAATCAAAGAAACCGCTCATATCGGAGGTGCAAAACTTGATATTTCAATTCGGCGAATACAAAATCGATGTTGATGTTGAAAAGACGAAGCAATTTTATAACCGCGCCAAAACGGCCAGCGAGGAATGCCAATGCGACGGGTGTCTTAACTTCGAGAGAGCCGTCGACAAACTTCCGCAGAATATTCGGGACTTTTTCTCCGCGCTCGGCGTTGACATGAAAAAAATCTGCGAATGTTATGTCTATTGCGCCAAAGACGAAAACACGCTGTACTACGGCGGCTTTTGCCACGTCTGCGGAACTTTGCTCAGCGGCAAAAGCGCGTGGAAACCGACAAGCGACTCTACAGCCTGTTGGGACGAAAAAGCAACATATCCGCTCTCGTCGAATTTTGGCGTTTCGTTCAGCGACCGTATCGACATGCCGGAGCCGGATTTTCCTCTTCCAGTTATTCAGCTCGACTTCGATGCGGATATCCCGTGGGTGCTCGGAAAGAGAAACAGCTATATTGACGAATAATGAGGCGAAAAAATGAGCAAATACAACGCACTTTGGGAATATGTCAAAAACAGCGGTGCGCAGTCGCTGAAGCTCACTTTTGATGAAATACAAAATATCGCCGACGTGCCGATAGACCACTCGTTTCTGAACTTCAAAAAGGAGCTTGCGGATTACGGCTATCGGGTCGGAAAAATTTCGATGAAAGAAAAGACGGTGAGCTTTGAGAAGAAATAAAATTGCGCAGATTTCGCGTGCGAATGATATCCGCTGATATCGCGAGCCTTTTCACTGCTCACTTTTACTTGCAACAAAAAATCCTACCCATCCCGGGTAGGATTTTTGCTTTGTTTTATATTTTATTCTGCCTCTTCGATTAGTCCGTAGTAGCGCGCGAACCAGTAGGGGTGGGTGTAGTTTGTGCACGCCATGAGGTACATTCCGTGGTCATCGCCCGTGCCGGGGAACATCGTGAACGCCGTCGGGTCGTCCGACTTCGTGAACAGGCGCTCGGCTTCGCCGGCGATGCCGGAGTCCGCGATGAAACGGTTGCTGTCGCAGCTGTTAATGCGTCTCTCGTGCGCCGGGAGCGGGTGATAGAGCTGCGGGATCATGCCGACCTCTGTCGGGCGCATGTCCCAGTCGAGATCGCGCCAGCTGTTGTAGAGCGTCCAGAGAATTTGATCCATCGGGTAGTCCGCAAGCTCGTCTACGGAAGTCTCGATGTCGCACTGCTCGCCCGTGCATGCGCCGTAGACGAAGTTGAAGAACGCATTGTGCTCCGCCTTTTCGTCGTCCCAGTGATGCGTCAGACCCATGGCGAACACGGAGCGAAGCTTCGGGTCGTCAACATAGCGCATGAGCAGCGATATCATGAGGAAATCGTGGTTGTCATCAATGTGGAGCAGGTGGCCGTCAAGGATTTTGTACTGCATGAGGTTCATGGCGAAGTGCTTGTCCCTGATGAGATATTCAAACGCATCTTCGTATCTCTTATCGCCGGTGATATGATATC
>ENA-OQKI01000308-OQKI01000308.1-human-gut-metagenome-genome-assembly--contig:-NODE-308-length-11100-cov-2.626629_pt1 | contig 11100 bp, 13 predicted proteins | sample MGYA00242778_ERZ504798 | MGnify/ENA primary metagenome ERZ504798 (study PRJEB26092, sample SAMD00036414) | human gut metagenome | host: Homo sapiens | study: EMG produced TPA metagenomics assembly of... | reverse complement strand
TGCCAACGCGGACAACTACGACCGCTCTGACCTATGAGACGACTTGCTGATGGGCAGGAGTTAGCGCGCTGATTACCCCAGAACGAAGATGACCCAAGGCGATGCGCTTTGATGCCCTGATGTACGGCATAGAGCTTGCCTACCTTGCAGGAAAAAGTATAGGCAAGGCACGTAGCGACTTGATGAAAAAGGTTGCTGCCGTTGCATCTGTTGCAAACATTCCGGAAATCATGGCACAATCTGATCTTCTCAATAAGATTTTGCACACGGATTATTTGGAAACAGCCGGGATTAACGAATTTGAGCATATCCGCGAAAACCTACGCGACCTTATCAAGTATATTCCTATCGTAAAAGTTCGCTATGATACCAATTTCGATGACGCAATTCTGTCCGAAGATTGGAACGAGTCCGAGTTGGAAAACGATGACTTGAAAAATTACAAGGCCAAGGCAGAATTTTATGTGCGGCAGCATACGGATAACGCCGTTATTGCCAAGCTAAAAAGCAACATTCCGCTGAATGGTGAGGACGTAAAGGCACTGGAAGAAATTCTGTGGAACGAAATCGGCACAAAGCAGGACTATGAAGCTGAGTACGGTCAAAAGCCTTTGGGCGAGTTTGTGCGGGAGATTGTCGGCCTTGAGATGAACGCTGCAAAAGAGGCTTTTGCACAGTATTTGAACGATACCAGTCTCGACAGCAGACAGATTTATTTTGTGAACCAGATTGTAGAGTACATTGTTCATAACGGTATGATGAAAGATTTGTCCGTCTTGCAGGAAGCTCCGTTTACCGACCACGGCAGCATTGTGGAAGTGTTTACCGATTTGTCCGTGTGGGCAGGGATTCGGCAGGCAATAGAGCGCGTGAACGCAAATGCGGTGGCAGCGTGATTACTAAGTTTAGAAGCGGCTGCGATATATATTTTCTTGGCACTTTTCATTCCGTAGCGGTGCTGCCCGCTGCACCTTATTCCGCACTGCTTCGCAATCCATCTCAATATCCACGCAGGTTGCAATATCTCGCCGCAATGCTCTAATACGGGCTGTAAGCGCCTGTATTTGTTCTGAACGGTTAATACTGGCGACTTTGCCCTTACTACGGTAGAGCACCTTACGCTGCGCTGTAAGGGCATTATATTCAGCTTGCAGATTTTCTTTACAAGTCAAAAGGTTATCAAGCGTTGTGATTCGCTGTTCCCATAAAAAGTCGCATTGCCGCCGATAGCGATTGTACCGCAGGAAATCATCACGCAGCAGGTAATAGCACCGCTTGCCAACTTTGCCTTTATATGCTTTTCTCAGCAATGCGCAGTAGCGATAATAGCAAGCCATAAATCCGGTAATTTTGCGGCATTTATAATTCAGCTTACCGCGATACCGTGCGCGGTGGCGAACAGGCATGGGCTGCTCTTTCGGCTGCCAGTGTGGTGGCTCAGATGCTATTTTCCGCTTGTATTCTTGCTGCATTGCAGGTGGAAGTTTACGCAACTCTTGGAAGTAACTCCGCAAGGCGTCCTCGCTGAAGCGTGGACTAATCTTATCCAATCGAATATTTCTCTGTGCATCTTTGTGGCGCACAGCCATATGTGTAACCTTCGGTCCGTATTTCACCTTATAACCCATTTGCTGCAACTCTGCAATAAATCCGGCAAAGCTGTCTGCGGAAGCCATCGCCATTTCCACATCGGCTTTTACCATACCGCGTAGCGTAGGTGTGCCCTCTTTTTCATGTTTCCACTCGCCGTAAGATTTCCCGTGTCCGTCTGTTTCTACAACCGACAAGCGGTTTTCGCGGCACAGTTCGTCGGAAATAGCTCGAATACCCTTGTAGTAAGTAGTAAAATCATTACGAAACATTCGACCATCCATAAACGAAACCGAGTTTACAACAATATGGTTATGCAAGTGGCCTTTGTCTAAATGGGTGCTGACGGTACATTCAAACCGATCTGCTAAGAATCGCCGTGCGAATTCGCAGCCAATTTCATGCACTTGATCCGGCGTTGCTTCTCCGGGCTTAAAACTTTGAATAATGTGATAGCCCACATTGCCACCGTTCAAAGGCTTGCCCCATCGTTGTTTCGTTGCCTGCATAATGCAATAAGCATTTTGCGGCATACAATTAAAGCCCGAAACATAAAGCTGGTGTTCGGTTTTATCCTTGTTCTGTGTGTAGCTGATTAACCGCTGCATATCTGCCGTACTGAAATATTCTGTCTTTTGCGGATTGGCAGCATAGTCTAAGCAGCCTTTTAGTTGCCCACGAACGGGCAAAATCTTTGTAATAGCCATTAACTTTTCTCCTGCATAAACTGCCAGATGCGCTGCATGATGCGGCTCGCCTCGGCAAGTTGAGCATTTTCAATCTTGCCTGTACTGTTAGCCAGCCGGGTAAGCTGGTTCAAATTGTTGCCGACTGCGGCTACCTGTGCTGCCAAGGCTTTATAGCTATCCGGCGGGCGTTCGCGTATTGTACAGCCACTAACCAACGCTCGGAGAAATGGCTCCATCTTCATACCGGCTGCATCGCATTTATTTTTCAGTTGATGGTATTCTTCTTCGGTAAAACGTACCGTTACTTGTTTTTGGCGTTTTAACATTTGCTTTCTCCTATCGGGGTCTTAGGGGTCTGCCCCTAACAAGTGGTCGTTATGCTGGCATGACAGCATAATACCGTGCTTGCCGCACTGTCCGGGAACGCTATCACTTTCCCGGTAAAGAGAGTGAATCGCCTGTGTTTTCCTCTGCGTAAATCAGTTCAGCACACACAATTTCTTCGGCCTGTGCTTGCAAACCTTGCATAGCTGCGGCCCATTCCAACGGGTTACAGCGTTTCATTTCTTCGTTGATTTTGGCTTCTGTTGCCAACACTTTGGTAAGACTTTCAACTTGACGATGTGCCTCGCAGTCGATGTCCGTGAGGTGCTGTGCCAGCGTTCCATCCAACAACATCTGGTCGCGTTCCATTGGTCGATGCTCATCGAGGTATCGCGCCCGCATCATGCCGTATTTTCCAATGGTGTTGTCTGCGATTGGACCGTTTTCCAACTTTGGAATCAGATAGCCGTTTACATTCACATATTCCATTTTCATTGTGTAACCCTTTCATTCTGCAAGCCTTCTGAAAAAGTGAGGTTGTTGTATGGCAAATTTTCTGCGTCCGTCCCTTTTTTCTTTTCAGTATGGTTTATTTATAGTATTTGATATAGTAATTACTAAGAGTATTTAATTATAGTAATTATAATACTACCTACATTACCGCCACTGCGCTTACCATAGGTGTGGTTACCACCGGTGCGGTTTTGTGGATGGTGGTCATACCAGTAGGTACATTTTGTGGGGTATGGTTGGCTTTCGTCAGATTGGTGTTACTGATGTTTCCCTGTGCATCGTAATAAATCAGATACACACCGTTCCAACCGTTATTTGAATCACGCAGTTCGTACTCATAGCAGAATCGTCCGTGCTTGGCTGGACGAACGTGCACAACCAAATAGCCGTTATTTTTCAGCATATCCCATGCGCGGTTAAAGGAGCGCTCGCCCTCAGTGCAGTGGTTCATCAGCCATTGCTTTGTCAGCGGCACTGCGGTATAATCAATACGGGCAGCAATCAAGGCATACAGCCCCTTAGCGCTCATGGATAAGCTATCGTTGAACAGCGCCTCATTCTGCACAACAGAATACCCTCGCGTTTTGCGGATAAAAGCGCCACTTTCGGCAGCAGAATTTGTATTTTTCACGGTAGAAACCTCCATAAAAGAAAAAAGACTTGGACTGAAATATAGCCAAATCTTCAAATTCTGTACAAATTTTTAATTTTCCCTGTGTTGTGCCAAAAAGTGTTGCCCGAAAAACGATTGTTGCCTAAATGTTGCCCAAACAGCCACGGGCAACATATAAAACGAAATAAGTCAAAATATCAAAAACAAGCGTAAGAACAGAAAACAGACGTTTCAACGCAAAGCGGAATAAAGAGATATAAGACGAATACCTTGATGTACTTGACTCGAAAGTTTGCATCCAGCAGGTCACCTTGTCCGCAGGAAATCCCATAACGGCGGGCTTTATCGGGTGTCGCATACCCAACCTTTCATCGTTATCTTGCATCGAAATCTCGCATTTTTCCAAACGCTGTGCGGGGCGGTGCGATAAAAATTAAATAAGCAGACGTATCGAAGCGGTCGTAACGAGATTGACTCGAAATCAATTTGACAGCAATGTCACGTGGGTTCGAATCCCACCGTCTGCGCCAAAAGCAGTACCTTGCGGGGTGCTGCTTATTATTTTTGCGGCAAACTATGCAAGGGTTGCAAGGTGGGATTCGAACAGCCCGTGCCCGGCGCTCTGCGTCCCGCCGGGCTGCAACAGTCCTGCGGACTGTTGCAAGGGCGCGGGAGAATCCCACCGCCTGCGCCAAGTATCACTACTCAATTTCACATTGGGTAGTGCTTTTTTATCGCCGCTTTGCAAAATCCCCGTACTTTTCTTATAAACATCTCCCCTTTATTTTCAAGTAGTGATTTTCGGGTTCGGTACAAATCATACCAGCAATCGCGGCAAATAGCTATTCACAGAACTACACAAGATTCTTCCCGCAGCTTGGGTACAAATTGACAGCAAAAAGACGGCACCTGATTTCTCAGGTGCCGCCGCTGTTCAAGTTACCACTTCTTTATGGGCTGCGCTTTCGGCAGTGTCAGCGTGTTTGCCATCGTTCGGGCACTTAAGTTTTTGGACTGCGAATCCAGATGCGCGTAAATGTTGGCTGTGGTAGAAATATCGCTGTGACCCAGCCACTCTTGAATCTGCTTCATCGGTACACCCTCTTTCAGCAATAGGCTGGCACAGGAGTGGCGCAAGTCGTGGAATCGGATTCTGCGCAGACCATTCTCTTTCAACAACTGTGGAAAGCCTGTCGTCACGGAATCCGGTTGGATCAGATTTCCCATTGCATCCACAAATACATAGCCAAGGTATTCTTGGTTATAGCAGTTGCCGCAAATTTTCTGGTTGTATTCCTGCTGCTCTTTGACGGCTTTTAAGCGTTCGGCAATCGGGTCTACCAGCGGCAAGGTGCGCAGACTGGATTTTGTTTTGGCACGGTCAGCTTCTACCAAAATCTTCTTGCCATCAATGCGGGTGCTGGTCACGATGTGGCGAATGGTCAGCGTCTTGGCTTCAAAGTCGATGGCCTCCCATCGCAAGCCCATCACCTCGGCGCGGCGCAGTCCGTAAAAGGCTGCAAGCTGGATGATAAGTTCCAGCTTATGGCCTTGGGCGGCTTCAAAGAGCTTTTCCATTTCCTCGGCGCTGTAATAGCTTGCCATGAACGCCTGCGGCTTGGGGCGGTCCACCTTGTCCACCGGATTGCTGGCAATCAGGTCAATCCGCACGGCGTATTTCAGCGCCTTGTGCAGATTGGCATGGAATCGCAGGATAGAGGTGTTTTTCAGCGTTTCCGCTTCGTGCAGATAAAAGCTCTGAATCTGGCGCGGCTGTAACCCTGCCAACGTTACGCCCAGCGGTTCAAAGTAGGGAATAATGTGTTTCTCTACATTGAAGCAATAGGACGAGTAAGTAGTTTCCGTTACGGCTGTGCGCATCATTTTCAGCCAGTACCGCATATAGTCGCTGAATGCCATATCCGGGCTGAGTTCGGACACCTGCCCCTTGGGAATCGTGAAGTCCTTTCGCGTTTCTGCCAGCATTTTTTCGGCGCGTTTTTTGTTACCCTTGACGGGCAGCCCTGTGCCGATCCAAGGCTGGCGGCGTTTCCCCGCCGAGTCTGTGTAACTCAGCACGATGTAATAAAATCCGTTTTTCTCCTGTAGGCGTCCTGCTACCATAGGCATCTCTCCTTTTTTTCAAGTTGCTGCATTTTGGGTTCGGTACAACGATACCAGCAATCCCGCCGGAAAGCTATTCACAGAATTGCACAAGAACTGTCCTGCACATTGGGTGCAAACTGACATCATTCTCGCTCCTGTTCCCGTCTGCGTCGGCGCGATCTGGGATGTTGCGGCATTCTGTTTTCCCGGTCAATACGGTTGGATTCTCTCGTTCGCTGGATGCGTTTGATGGCACCCTCCGCAATCTTGTCCTCTTTGCGGAGTTTGGCAATCTTGCAGGTCAATGCCATGCGTTGGTCAGCCAACTCCGGCGGAGCATCCTTACGGCGCATCTGCTTAACGACTTCCGCCCGCTGCGCGGCAAGGGTTTCCATCCGCTGGGACAAGCCCTTGCGGTAGTCCACGATTGCTTGCAAAGAGGGAAACTTGCGGTCGTGGACAAAGGCGTGTTCTGCAAGGATTTTCTCGGTATCTTTCCAGATGCGCTCCAACTCCGGACGGTTGATGCGGGGCTGTTGCTTCTTGGGCAGGATGCCCAGCTGATAGCAGTAGTACAGATACAAGCGGTGCATCTGGGATTCCCCGAAGAATACCTCAAAGAAAATTTGGAGGATGCCTTTTCCTGCATAGGTATCCTTGGGGCGATACCGTTTCGGCGTATACTGCCGGGGCGGGTGTTTCAACTCATACAACCTTGGTCCATACAACAGGTAATTTCCGCGCAGTCGGTCATCTATGGCAGATAAATCGTATTCTTCTCCCAGCCTATAAAGCCGCACGGCTCGACCACCATCCCGTGCCCGGATGGTTGCGTACCTACGGTTAGGGTCACTGCCGAAAATATACCCTTGCCGATACAGCGCTCTGTGGAAGTCCTCGGCGGTGCTGGCGTCCTCACAGGCTTGGTCGATGGCTTCGCGCATCCGGGCGTACCGCGCCGGTTCCTTGGTCTTGGGCTGCTCCACCACCGACAAGCCGTACTCCCGGCACAGCTTGTCGGATGCTGCCCGGAACTCGGCATACTGGCTGCGGCGTTGCTCATATTTCTTGCCGTCCACATACGATACGGAATTGATAACGAAGTGGTTGTGCAGGTTATCCGTATTCATGTGGGTAGCGACCAGCACTTGGAAACGCTTGCCCCAGACCTTGCGGGCCAGTGCCACGCCGATCTTATGGCATTGCTCCGGGGTGACCTCCCCTTCGCGGAAACTCTGGTAGGCATGGAGCGCCACCACGCCGTCTGTTTTACCAAAGCGTTCCTGTACAGCCCGCATATCTTCCCACGCATGATTTGCCCTGTAATGGATGCCGGTGACAAGCTGGGCGCTCTCGTTCAGCTTGGTCTTGGCATCGTTCTCTGCGTAGTGCAGCGTTTGGGCAAGAGAATCGTATTCGGTTTTGTCCGGGTTGGCCGCGTAGTCAAGGACGCGCTGTAAGCTGTCCTTAATCGTCCAGATCTTAGTTACCGCCAATGAGCAGGTCCCTCATGCGGTCGGTCTGGGCGATAATGTCAGTTTCATCCCGCGCAGAGCAGCGCTCTGCAATGTCATCCAACTTATCCAACACATCACATACCTCCTTCGGGTGGGTGTCCACCCGGTTCATATCCCAGCGCCCGCTGGCGTAAGTATTCCGAGAGAGACAGCCCGCACCGTTTAGCCATCAGCGTCATTTTTCGTTTCTCTGTGACGCTGACGCGGACATTGATCCCGACACTGCGTTTTCTCATGCGCTCGCAGCCTCACAGGGGTTCGGGGCTGTCCCCGTAGGCTTTTCGGCGGGTTGCCCTGTGGCAACACTTCGCCCATGCTTGCTTCCCTCAAGCGCTCCGAGTGACGATGGTGACGATGGTGACGGTCTTTCTGGGATACCCCACCCCGATAATTGAGTTATGTCAATATCATCGTCACCACCGTCACCATCGTCACCATAGAAGTTCAAAAGGCGAACCTTGTTTTTTCGATGGGTTTTATATCGGATGTTTTTCGGTTCAAATACTTTATCAAAATACTTGGCCATATTGTAGGTGAACTGGTTCGGCTTGGCATTTTCAATACCTGCCGCTGCAAGCAACTCGGAGGCTGTTCCCTGCCAGTTTCCGACACTTTCGATGTACTTCGCCGCTTTCCACAAGTAGTCCGGCACAGCCTTGATCTCTCGTTCCTCTGCGGTTTCTTCATCTTCCAAAGTCCAGATGCAATTTTCTTCCCGCAAATGCAGCGTTCTATCGTCCATATCGCGTCCGGTAAGCAAAATGTCAGCAGTTTGGCTCATTCGCTTGCGCTGCATAACCCAGCTGGTATCTGCCACACCCATAAGACCTGTGGAGCCTGAAATCTGGTCAAAGTGGGTCGGATGCTAGTTTGCTTGCGCAAGTGGTGAATCAGCAATATGCAGATGCCATACTTGTCGGCAAGCTTTTTCTAATTGCACCTGCCTCCTTACTAGTCATTCGCATACATCCCGCCGTTTCCATCGCTCACACGCACTTTTTGAAGTGTGTCGATAACGATCAGACCAACATCGTGATATGTATGGACAAGCGCCTCAACTTGTTCCTCCAAGCCCTGCCCGATGCTGGAGCATTCTGTTTGGAGAATCAGACGCTCCGGGGCATCTCCGCCGTCAATCAGCTGGAAAATGCGGTTTTGCAGGCGGTTAAATGTATCTTCCAACGAGAAATAAATCACGGTGCGTGGCTCTATTTTTCGATTCCAGACAGGATTACCCTGCGCAATCTGCAAACATAGCCACAAGGTCAGCCAGCTTTTGCCTGCCTTGCTGGGACCGGCAAACAGTGCAAGACCGGCTGGGAGCAAGTCGGGAACGATCCACTTGACCGGCGGCAGCGGCGTGGAGAGGAGTTCTTCTGCGGAGATTGCTTTTGGAAGTTTTGTAAAAGTCATTTGCATCATCCTTTCTGTTTTAGCACACATCTATTATCTCATACTATCGTCTTTTTGTGTGTAGTAAGTTTTACTCTCCAGTAGTAAGTTGTACGGCTCACGCCGCCCCACAGCCCCACAAACGCGCCCAACGGCGGTTTTGCGGGTGATGTCGCGTCCGTGTGCGACGCGGAGTATCCGCCCCGCACGGGGCTTGTTTGGGCGAGATGTGGGAGTGAATCAGAACTGATTCACTTTTACGCCTCATCCTCTGAATAGTGAATCAGATTTGATTCATTACAACAAAAATGATAAAATATTTTGTGTGGGCGGCCCTCGCGCAAGTAAACAAAGGTTACTTGCAAATAGGATTTTTAGCATAATAGGCTACTATATAGCCCTTCTTGGGTTGCATCATGGATTTCATATAGGAACCTCCTTGCCTAAATTTACATCATATCTGTTATATTGATAATACACCTCCGCAGTATTCTTGTCAATGATTTTACATATATGTTATTAAATTGTTGATTTTTCTCTCTAATGTGGTATAATGACAGCATAAAATAACGAACGAGGTCATCCCATGAAAATCGGAGAAAAAATCAAGCGCGTCCGGCTACATCGTCACATGAAGCAGCGTGAATTAGGTGAACTGGTTGGTTTTACGGATGGTGCTGCCAACCGTATCGCACAGTATGAATCCGGGTTTCGCGTTCCGAAAGAGGATATGGTAAAAAAATAGCAGACGCACTCCATGTAAAAGAGTGCGCACTGCTTGAACCGGATACCGGCAACCTTGGCGGCATAATGGAAACTTTATTCTGGCTTGACGAGGATATGCCGGATGTGCTTAGATTTTCTCTATCCTCGCCAATTGACAAAAATCAGATAGCTGCAAATGCAGCCACAGCACCTGTCATCCAGACAAACGCTAAAACATCTCCTTTCGGCGCACAGCCCGCTATGCTTTGGTCTGAGAACGATCTTCTGAATTACCTGTTTAAGTCCTTTGCCGCCATGCAAGATGCCTACCACACCGGGAAAATTTCCCGCGACAAATATTTTGAATGGAAGTTGCAGTGGTCCTATGATTCGGCTCTGCCGATTTCTGCTTCGCCAAAAGAAGCTGAAAAGCTATTAGGGTATAATAAATAATTTCAAAAAACTCGCAGCAGCAGGATACTTTCGTATCCACAACTACTACGAGTCCCTGTACTTATGCGGTGGAACTGCCGTGTACCGGTCGGTATGCACGGTGGCGTGAGAGGTCGGCTCTCCATTTGCGAGAATATTCTATTCGACTGCGGCATCAGACAGGCTTTGCAAAACCTGCCCAATATCTGCATTGATGCAGACGGACTGCAACTCAATTTCCTGTGGGCAAACTGCCTGCCCTTGGTTGATGCAGATGTAGGTGGCGTTTGGGTTCTTGGCTGTCATCTGCCAGAACGGGTATTTGATGATAACGGGCGTATTGTACCCAACGCCCAATTCCAGAAAGAGGATTTTTTGCCCTGCGCGGTCCGGAAAAGTTTTCATACCGTTCCGCTGCTCTGTGCCAGCCTTTGTCCTCCACGAAGGTATCATCGCTGCGCAGGTTCATGGTCAAAGGCTTCCCGCAGTGGGGACAGGTCGGAAGAAGCTCGGTCGGTATTTTCATATCCTCCTGCCGCTTGACCATCTCCCGAATGACCTCCTCATTATCAAAGGTCTCCTGACAGCACGGCTCACTGCACTGGAACAGACCATAATCGCCCTGCGTGTAGAACAGGCGCTTTTTATCAAAGCCAGCTTTCTGAACGCAGTGGTCAACATTCGTGGTGATGACAAAATAATCTTTGTCCTGTACCAGCTTCAAAAGATCAACACAGCGTATAAGAAAAGAATCGTTGAATGCATTGGATGGAAAAGATGTGTTGTTGGTATTTCCGACAAATCATAAGAAGAATTCTACGGTCCGTATTTTGAAAACACCGAAGACAGAAAGCAGTGTGCGTAAGATATTCTTACCAAAGAGTGTCGCTAATATGTTGGTAGACTGGAAAGCGGAACAGGATGAAATGAAAGAAATCCTTGGTGATGAATATATGGACTATAACCTGGTTATGGCAAGTACCTTTGGGCTTCCTCTAGGAGATGGAGCAATACGTGGTCCTTTAAAAAAACTGATCGAGGACTATAATCTCCACCGGTTGTATTTCACAGTTTTCGTCATAGCAGCGTTACTTATAAGCTGAAATTGAATGGTGGAGACATCAAGGCGGTACAGGGTGATTCCGGCATGCTCAGGTCAATATGGTTACGGATGTGTACTCTCATATTCTGGATGATGACCGAAGGAAAATGCAGTAGC
>ENA-OQKI01000307-OQKI01000307.1-human-gut-metagenome-genome-assembly--contig:-NODE-307-length-11116-cov-2.865866_pt1 | contig 11116 bp, 10 predicted proteins | sample MGYA00242778_ERZ504798 | MGnify/ENA primary metagenome ERZ504798 (study PRJEB26092, sample SAMD00036414) | human gut metagenome | host: Homo sapiens | study: EMG produced TPA metagenomics assembly of... | reverse complement strand
CCGTTTATGGAAGTGTGCTTGGATTTGGCAGACGGTTTGGATACCGGCTTGGGCTTTTCTGTCGGTTTGGGGCCTTCGGGAATAAAGCCTCCGTAAGTGTCTTCGCCCCAGTATTCGGGCAGTGGGTTGTCGACGTCGGGCATAGGTATGTCGGGACTCTTGTCAGCGTTTTTATCTGCTTCTTTCTTAAACTGCTTGACGAGTCCGATTACTATGACAGCCGCAACTAACAGAAACTTGAAGACATCTTCCATATTCTTTTTGATTTTCCACCCAAAGATAGTGCAATTATCTCTTATCTTTGCTTTTGGGCAAAGTTATTATTTAATCTGATTACAGCCAAGGAATTGGTAATAAAAAAGGGCAGCTTCACAGCTCCCCTTAATTTTTTTAACCTAAACCTTAACTATGAAAAAATCTAATGTTTCTTTCATTCCACAAATTTGTGAATTAATTTGCTCTATGCCAAATTAACACTCGGAAAATGTTTATTCTCTTAACATTAATTAGCTGATAAGGCGCAGATTGACAACTTGTAATGGCATTTTTCTTTCATTTCATCCGTTTATTGGGAGGGAAGAAGTATCTTTGCGCTCCGAATGACAGATACCAACTTATGATATAAACTGATTTTAAACGAATTGATTATGGAAAAAGTAACGGGAGCAGACTTTAAATCTGCAACTGCTGATGACAACAAGAAGTTGTTTATCGAGACTTACGGCTGCCAGATGAATGTGGCCGACAGTGAAGTGATTGCATCCGTCATGCAGATGGCGGGATATTCGGTGGCCGACACCCTGGAGGAAGCCGATGCGGTGTTTATGAATACCTGCTCTATCCGCGACAATGCGGAGCAGAAGATTCTGAACCGTCTGGAATTCTTCCATTCGCTTAAGAAGAAGAAACGCGGCTTGATAGTGGGTGTGCTGGGCTGTATGGCAGAGCGTGTGAAGGACGACTTAATCACCAACCATCATGTGGACTTGGTGGTGGGACCGGATGCCTATCTTACTCTGCCCGAACTGATTGCCTCGGTAGAGGCCGGTGAGAAAGCCATCAACGTGGAGCTTTCCACTACAGAGACCTATCGGGATGTCATTCCCTCGCGCATCTGCGGAAACCACATCTCCGGCTTCGTGTCCATTATGCGTGGTTGCAACAATTTCTGTACCTACTGCATCGTTCCCTACACCCGTGGCCGCGAGCGCAGCCGTGATGTGGAAAGCATCCTCAATGAAGTGGCCGACCTCGTGGCAAAGGGTTACAAGGAAGTTACCCTGCTGGGACAGAACGTCAATTCCTACCGCTTCGAGAAGCCGGACGGAGAGACGGTTACCTTCCCAATGCTGCTGCGCACTGTGGCAGAGGCAGCGCCGGGCGTACGTATCCGTTTCACCACCTCGCACCCTAAAGACATGAGCGACGAAACTCTCCAGGTCATCGCCGACATGCCCAACGTATGCAAGCACATCCACCTGCCGGTGCAGAGTGGGAGCAGCCGCATCCTGAAGCTGATGAACCGCAAGTACGACCGCGAGTGGTATATGGACCGCGTGGCAGCCATCCGCCGCATCATCCCCGATTGTGGCTTGTCTACGGATATATTCTCCGGTTTCCATAGTGAGACGGAGGAGGACCACCAGCTTTCCCTCTCGCTGATGGAGGAGTGCGGATACGATTCCGCCTTCATGTTCAAGTACAGCGAACGCCCCGGTACGCATGCTTCCAAGCACCTGCCGGACGATGTGCCCGAGGAGGTGAAGATTCGCCGTTTGAATGAAATCATCGCCTTGCAAAACCGTCTCTCTGCCGAGGCGAATGCCCGTTGCGTGGGCAAGACGTACGAGGTGCTGGTGGAAGGTGTTTCCAAACGCAGCCGCGACCAGTTGTTCGGCCGTACAGAACAGAACCGTGTGGTGGTGTTTGACCGTGGCACGCACCGTGTGGGCGATTTTGTGATGGTGAAGGTTACCGAATCCAGTTCGGCTACGCTGAAAGGAGAAGAGGTAGCCGGCTGACGGGATAGAAAAGTCTCGATGACATCAGTATGATGACACCGGTATATAGAATAAAAGCACGAGCCTCACGGCCCGTGCTTTTCATATTATAAACTTTAAATTTTATTCTGCCATGGCCAGAATATTCGCTACGTAGTCAGTCCTGTTGTAGCTTACCAGGGTCAATTCGGACTTTGGCGCGTCCTGATTGTAGAGTTTGTAAGCTACCGGCATGTTTTCATCGTTCAATTCATACACACTTTTCTTCATGTCTTTGTCATAAGCCTTGTGAGACTCGTTCCAACGTGCGTAGGACATGGTGATTTCATCATTGCCATATTGGTATGTCATCTTGAAGTAAGGTACCCATTCGTCTTTTACACCGTCCCACTTGGAGGCTTCCTTGCAGGTCAGGCGTTTCTGGTCGTCATAAGAGTATTCATAACGGATGTGCCGGTAAAGTTGTGCACCGTCTTGCTTAAAGATGGTCTTGGCAACTACTAATTCGTTTTTCACTTCTTCATTGGTGATGAAGTTGTTTTCCTGAGCTTTCACTTCTGTATTCATAACGCTTACGATAGTCATTGCTACGAATGCGACTGCCTTGAATAAATTTGTAGTTTTCATAATCTTTATTTTTAATTGTTGTTACTTACTCTGTTTCTTTTAGACGTTGTTCCCGATTAAAAGGTTGCATTCCAACTAATCTTTTTCTCAAACGCCTTCGCCTAATTATAGTCAATTCCCATGCCAAATATTTAAGTTGTTGATAATCAATGAATAAATGCTTTCGAAAACTGTTCATTATCGGACAGTTGTCCGCTTAATATCGAACAGTCGGTCATTCGTTCCGCCGGCTGGCCGGAGTAAGCGTTTGTTTTCTTAAATCTCCTTAATGGAAGCCCTATAAATCACTTTTTATTTGTTATTTTGCACCAAATTTAGGTATAGTGTGGTCTGTTTCATTTGGGCTGCACTTCCTTATTGGCAGAACGTTCGATGAATAAACTCACTATAAAAGCTTGTCCGTTATGTGGTGGAACGCATTTGGAGCGTGCCTTGACATGTGTAGACCATTATGCCTCGGGCGAAATGTTCCACTTGTGCCGCTGCCGGGATTGCGGTTTCCTTTTCACGCAAGACTTTCCCGTGGAGGCTGAAATCGGTCGTTACTACGAAACTCCTGATTACATTTCACATACCGATACCCGCAAGGGGGCGATGAACTCCGTGTACCACTGGGTGCGCAACTATATGCTGGGACGCAAGGCACGTCTTGTGGTCCGTGAAGCACATCGCAAGGAGGGCCGTCTGCTGGATTTGGGTACGGGGACCGGGTTACTTTGTCCGATGCCATGCAGCGTCGCGGCTGGCAGGTGGAAGCTGTGGAAAAGAGTGCGCAGGCGCGTGCCTTTGCCAAAGAACACTTCAAGCTGGATGTGAAACCCCATACGGCATTGAAAGATTTTGCACCGGGCAGTTTCGACGTCATCACCCTATGGCATGTCATGGAACATCTGGAACCCCTTAACGAAACGTGGGAAACCCTGCACTCCCTGCTGACTGAAAAGGGGGTGCTGATTGTAGCTGTGCCCAACTGCTCTTCCTTCGATGCAAAGAAATACGGGGCTTACTGGGCTGCCTACGATGTGCCCCGCCATTTGTGGCACTTCACACCGGGCACCATCCAGCAATTCGGTTCCAAGCATGGCTTCATCATGGCAGAGCGGCATCCCATGCCGTTCGATGCTTTCTACGTGTCCATGCTGACGGAAAAGCACATGAGGCACTCGTGTACTTTCCTGCGGGGAATGGTGACCGGTACACTGGCCTGGTTCAGCGCGTTGGTGAAGAAGGAACGCAGCAGTTCCATGATTTACGTGTTCAGGAAGAAAGGGTGAGAAAAGGGATTAGGGATTAATGATTAATAGCGACTGATTTACATAACTTGTAGCTTGTAACTCGTAACTTATAATTGATATAATGAAAGGAAAGAATAACTCGGTATCCTATTTGACATGCAGTTCATTACGTCCAGCATCAGTACGACGCTGGTGTTACTGCTGTTGGGGCTGGTTGTATTCTTTGTGCTCGCGGCTCATAATCTTTCCGTGTACGTCAAGGAGAACATCAGTTTCTCCGTGCTTGTCAGTGACGACATGAAGGAGAGCGACATCCTGAAGCTTCAGAAGAGGCTGGACAAGGAGGCTTTTGTGAAGCAGACGGAATACATTTCCAAGAAGCAGGCACTCCGCGAGCAGACTGAGGCGATGGGTACGGACCCGCAAGAGTTCCTCGGCTACAATCCTTTCACTGCCTCCATCGAAATCAAGCTGCATTCCGACTATGCCAATTCGGACAGCATCGCCAAAATAGAGAAACTGATTAAAAAGAATACATAAATAACTGTTATTATAAGTATCTACAAAAAAGTTTTCCAAATCATCAAACCGCTGCACTGGTTCCTGCCAGATATCCGGTGGACCATGCTATCTGCAGATTGAAACCTCCCGTATATGCATCCAGATCCAGCACCTCGCCGGCAAAGTAGAGGCCATTCACAAGCTTCGACTCCATAGTGGATGGATTGATTTCCTTCACCTTTATGCCGCCCTTTGTGATAATAGCTTCATTATATCCTCTTGGGCCATTAAGAGTGACAGGCAGTTTCTTAAAAAGCATAAGAAGTCTGTTTCTTTCCTCTTTCGATATCTCATTGACCTTCTTATCCGGGTCAATGCCTGAAAGCTCAATTATCACCGGAATCATTTTTGCAGGCAAAAGCTTGTTTATCGAATTCTTAAACTGCTTGTTTTTTGCCTCCTCAAACTCCCTGAGAAGCCTCTTATCCAAGGCCTCCTGTGTGAGAGCCGGCTTCAAATCAATATACATGTCAAGAGGCTGCTTAATAAGGCTTTGCTTAATTGATGCACTCGCAGACAAAATCATAGGGCCGCTGACCCCGAAATGCGTAAAAAGCATCTCTCCAAAATCCTCATACAGCTTCTTTTTGCCACTATATATGGAAATAGCCGTATTTTTAAGTGAAAGCCCCTGAAGACTCTTTACCCACTCTTCCTTTACATTAAATGGCACAAGCGACGGTGTGCACTCTGTCACAGTATGACCTGCATCCTCTGCCATTTTATAGCCGTCACCTGTAGAGCCTGTAGACGGATATGAAAGTCCTCCTGTGGCCACAATGACTGCATCAGCATCCATTTTGGTGCCATCCTTTAATATGACACCTGTTATTTTTAATTCAGGCTTTTTATCAGCAGCTTCTTCATCTGCCTTTGTATCAGTGATTTTCTCATAGCACAGCCTCGATACCTCCGTATGAAGCAATACCTCCACTTTCTTTTTCTTCAAAGCTCTCTGTAAAGCAAAAATAACATCCGACGACTTATCAGATACCGGAAATACACGATTACCACGTTCCACCTTTACAGGCATGCCATGACTCTCAAAAAAATCAATCACCCTGCTGTTGTCAAAGCCATAAAATGCACTGTACAAAAACTTGCTGTTGCTCTTTACATTTAAAAAAAGATCCTCAACATCGCACGCATTGGTCAGGTTGCACCTGCCCTTGCCGGTTATATATATTTTCTTTCCAAGTTTTTCATTTTTTTCAAGAAGCACAACCTTATTCCCTGCTTCTGCAGCAAAATATGCTGCAAGCATTCCGGCGGCTCCGCCACCTACCACAATAATATTCTTACTCATCCTGTGAATCCCCCAGCTTTGCGTAATGTACCTTTATAGAGTCATCAATGTAATCAATCTCATCATTCTCGTACACCTGATACTCATTCCATATATCCTCAAGCTCTGTCAGTGTCTTTGCGACAATACTCTGCTTTTTCATGCAAAGAGCCACAATCAGGGCATTGATAACAGAAAGCGGAGCCACGAGTGAATCAACTATAGAGGCCATATCGCTGTCGGCAATCAGATTACATGAAGAATACAGATTCATCGGTGAGTGAATACTGTCTGTGATAGTGATAACCTTTGCGCTCCTGTTGTTGGCAAATTCTAATGCCTTAAGAGTACGCATAGAGTAACGCGGAAAGCTGATGCCGACAATCACATCATCCTTGCCAATGCGCACCATCTGCTCAAAAAGCTCGCTCGAGCTGTTTGTCGTAAGCAGACACACATCCTCAAACATCAGATTCATATAAAATGCAAGAAAGCTCGCAAGAGGTGCACAGCTTCTGATTCCGACAATATAAATTTTCCTTGACTGTAAAATAGTATCTACCGCCAGGTCAAATGCATCCGCATCAATTTTTTCCAGAGTGGTCTTAATCTTGTCACGATCAGACTGCAGTACAGTCTCAAGAATCTGTGACTGGCTGATACGCCCATATGTGACCTCCATGCGCTGAACCGAATTGAGCTTGTTCCTTACAAGCTCCTCGAGTGCCTTCTGAAAATCGGGATATCCCTTATATCCGAGCGATGTAGCGAACCTGACAACCGTAGACTCAGAAATTCCTACCGTCTCGCCCATCTTAGCCGCTGTCAGAAAGACAGCCTTATCATAATTATCAGTTATGTATGTAGCAAGCAGCTTGTGCCCCTTGCTCATCGTACTGTATTTAGCATTTATCCTGTTAAGTAAGTCGTTAGTATTTGACATCATATACTCCTGAGCTTTCCCGTTTATGGCTGTGCTTCACACATTTGTGTGACCTGCAGCGATTTTTTCATACCTTAAAATATTATCACTTTTTTCCTCTATATGAAAGAGCGAATTTTATATTTTTTATTTTTGCCATAGAATAGACTCGTAAGTTCCCCTATCCACACAATATAAAAAACAGGCCCGGCAAAGCCGGACCTGTTTGAAATTCAAAAGCATGAATTATATTTTTAAATACTATACAGGATAAGCCTTATTCTCAGTATCAGCGGCCTTTGCATCAACACCTGTCTGCTGTGCCTGTCTGTACTTGAAGAAATCAGTAGCAACCTGTGGGAAGAGAGCATAAGAAAGAACATCCTCATCCTGCTGTTTCCACTGCTTCATCTCAGCCTCAATCTTGTCAAGCTCAGGCTCGAGAAGATCTGCCGGACGACATGTGATGGCATTCTTCTTATCATCACCAAGAACCTTGTCAACAACCTCAGGGTTGAAAGGCTTAACTGTCTGACCATACTTACCAAGAAGAATATCCTTAGTCTCCTTAGTAGCAACCTTGTATCTCTCACCCATGAGTACGTTAAATACAGCCTGTGTACCAACGATCTGTGAAGAAGGAGTTACAAGTGGTGGCTCACCGAGGTCTTTACGCACACGAGGTACCTCTGCGAGAACCTCCTCGTACTTGTCCTCTTTGCCCTGCTCCTTGAGCTGTGAGATAAGGTTTGAAAGCATTCCTCCAGGAACCTGATAACGGAGAGTATTGATATTTACTCCGAGTACCTTTGGGTTCATGAGACCTGAAGCTAAAGCTTCCTCTCTCATTGGTCTGAAGTAATCAGCAATCTCACTTAAGAGATTAAGATCAAGACCTGTATCAAACTCTGTGCCCTTGAATGCCTCAACCATAACCTCTGTTGCAGGCTGGCTTGTTCCAAGAGCGAATGGAGACATAGCTGTGTCAATGATATCAACTCCGGCCTCAACAGCTTTCATGTATGTCATTGAAGCAACACCTGATGTGTAATGTGTATGAAGCTCGACAGGAAGGCTTGTAGAATCCTTCAAAGCCTGAACAAGCTCTGTAGCCTTTGCAGGAACTAAAAGACCGGCCATATCCTTGATACAAAGTGAGTCAGCACCCATGTCCTCAACTCTCTTTGCCATATCCATCCAGTAATCAAGTGTGTAAGCATCTCCAAGTGTGTATGAAAGAGCTACCTGGGCATGTCCCTTTTCTGTTACATGCTGTAACTGCTGTCTGTAAGTTTCTGATATCGTTTAAGCAGTCGAAAATACGGATGATATCGATTCCGTTTGCGATTGACTTCTGTACGAAATACTCAACAACATCATCTGCATATGGACGATATCCTAAGATATTCTGTCCACGGAAAAGCATCTGGAGCTTTGTATTTTTGAAGCCGTCTCTTAATTTTCTGAGACGATCCCATGGATCTTCCTTTAAGAATCTAAGGCAGGCATCAAATGTTGCACCACCCCAGCACTCTACTGCGTTGTATCCAACCTTGTCCATTTTGTCAACGATTGGAAGCATCTGCTCTGTTGTCATTCTGGTTGCAATCAGTGACTGATGTGCATCACGAAGAACAGTTTCTGTTATTTTTAATGGTTTCTTTACCACTTCTGACATGATTAATCCTCCTTAATTAAATCTAAATACCGAATATAGCCATGAAGCATCCGGCCGCTACGGCAGTTCCAATAACACCGGCTACGTTAGGTCCCATAGCATGCATAAGAAGGAAGTTTGTTGGATCCTCTTCTGCACCGACCTTCTGAGATACACGGGCAGCCATAGGAACAGCGGATACACCGGCTGAACCGATAAGTGGATTGATCTTGCCTTTTGTAAGGAAGCATAAAAGCTTTCCAAAAAGTACTCCGGCAGCAGTTCCTACCATGAATGCAATAAGACCAAGGATAACGATCTTGATTGTGCTCATATTAAGGAATGACTCTGCGCTTGTAGAAGCACCTACTGATGTACCGAGTAAGATAACTACAATGTACATAAGGGCATTGCTTGCTGTCTCCTGAAGCTGACGTACTACACCAGACTCACGGAAAAGGTTTCCAAGCATGAGCATACCAACGAGTGGTGCTGTAGTTGGAAGCAGTGTACAAACAACGATAGTAACTACTACAGGGAAGAGAATTCTCTCAAGCTTGCTTACAGGACGAAGGTTCTGCATCTTGATCGCACGCTCTTTCTTTGTAGTAAATAATTTCATAATTGGCGGCTGGATGATAGGTACTAATGCCATGTACGAGTACGCTGCCACGGCGATAGGTCCCATCAGACCTGTCTGACCTAATTTTCCGGCAAGGAAAATAGATGTAGGTCCGTCAGCTCCACCGATGATAGATACGGCTGCTGCTGCCTTGTCATTAAATCCGAGAAGGATTGCAAGGAAATAAGCTCCGAAAATACCAAACTGTGCTGCAGCTCCGAGTAAGAAGCTGATAGGGTTTGCGATAAGCGGACCAAAGTCTGTCATAGCTCCGACACCGAGGAAAATCAGTGAAGGAAGAATTGACCACTCATCAAGTGTATAGAAATAATAAAGTAAACCACCTACTCCATTGCTTGAGTGCTCAGGACTTACAATAATATCAGGATAGATATTAACAAGGAGCATACCAAAAGCAATAGGTACTAAAAGTAAAGGCTCAAATCCTTTTTTAATAGCCAAAAACAGGAATACACATGCTACGGCAATCATAACATAGTTTCCGACTGACAGATTAAAAAAGGCAGTCTGATGTAGGAGGTTTGAAAGTGTTTCACCTACGTAACTCAAATTAGTTTACCTCCTGGAATTAGTTTAATGTTGCAAGTAATGCACCTGACTCTACTGAATCACCAACAGCAACATCAATGCTTGCTACTGTTCCATCCTGTGGTGCAACAACAGGTGTCTCCATCTTCATGATCTCAAGAATAAGAAGTGTATCACCCTTCTTTACTGCATCGCCAACCTTAGCCTCGAGCTTAAATACCTTTCCGGCAGCTCCGGCCTCAACCTTGATGCTTCCTGCTCCTGCAGGTGCAGCAGCCTTTGGTGCAGCGGCAGCAGGTGCTGCAGCTCTTCTAGGTGCGCTTGCTGTGCTAGGTGTGCTTCCTGTCTCTTCTACTGTAACATCGTAAACATTTCCGTTAACGGTAATTGTATAGTTTTTCATCTCAAATGTCCTCCTAAATTATCTTCTATTGATTGAACGGACTACAAAGCCCTCTGTTGTAGTACCCTCGCTTGCTGCTATAGCTGCTGAGATAACAGCTACAAGCTCTGTATCATCTGTAAGGTCTGTAGCAGGCGCTGCTGCAACAACAGCCTCTTTCTTTTCAGGCTCGCTCTTAGCTTCTGCCTTCTTTGGCTTATTGCCGATAAGAGCAATAAACTTGAAGCAGTAAATGATAAGAGAGATAAGAATAAGTACACAGAATACAATACTCATTGAAATTACTGTGTTCTGTCCTGCCTTAGCAAGCTTCTGTCCCATTGTCTGAACAGGAGTAAGTGAGATACCTGTTACCTCCATGGTAACCGAATCATATACTAATTCGTATGTTACATCCTGCTTGCCAAATGTAAGTGTCATGTCGGTAGTGAGTGTACCACCTGACTTAGTTACTGTAAAATCCTTGCCATCAGTTGCATCCTTTACGTCTCCGTATTTGTCAACCAGATCAAGCCATGATGAAACGGCATCAAGCTCAGCGTCGATATTTTTCATTGAAACGCTTGCTCCCGACTGTCCGAGTGTGTTGTAAACAACCTCACCCTCTGTCATGCCTGTCTTCTCCTCAACTCCCTTGACACTCTTCTCATAGCTGTCATAACCGCCACAACTATCTACGAGTGCAATGTAGTTCTGGATGTTGCTAAGGCTGTCTGTTGCCTCAGTATGAAGCTCGTCTGTTGTGTATCCGCCATATGTCTTTTCGGCATTGTCAGAGCCACATGCTCCAAGCATACATACAATCATAAGAAGGCTAAGGATATATGTTATTTTTTTCTTCATAACAAAATGCGCCTTTCTATTATTTAGTTCCGTGTTTCTTCTCTGGTGCATCTACATATTTGGTGTAAAGCATCTCAAAAGCACCTACAAGATATTTTCTTGTGTCAGCCGGATCAATGATGAGGTCTACATATCCTCTGGCTGCTGCTGATGAAACAGAAGACTGAAGCTTCTCGTAATCAGCTGCCTTCTCATCAATTTCCTTTGCATCAGCGCCCGGATACATAATCTCAGCTGCAATCTTTGAATCCATCATACCAATCTTTGCATCAGGGTATGCATAAACCATATCAGCTCCGATTGACTTAGAGTTCATTGCAACATATGCGCTTCCATAAGCCTCGCCTGTAATCAGGTTAACCTTTGGACATGTTGCACTTGAGAATGCGTATGTCATTCTGGCAAGAGCCTT
>ENA-OQKI01000304-OQKI01000304.1-human-gut-metagenome-genome-assembly--contig:-NODE-304-length-11146-cov-3.503403_pt1 | contig 11146 bp, 8 predicted proteins | sample MGYA00242778_ERZ504798 | MGnify/ENA primary metagenome ERZ504798 (study PRJEB26092, sample SAMD00036414) | human gut metagenome | host: Homo sapiens | study: EMG produced TPA metagenomics assembly of... | reverse complement strand
CCGAATACGATTCCCCGCGTCAGGGCGGCCTGATCGCAGTGCGCCTTATGACCGGCGAGAACGGCGAGAACGCCGACGAGCTGATCGGTGCCGCACTGTGCAACGCCGAGGATGACATCATTCTTGTGTCGAAGCTGGGCATGAGCCTGAAGTTCCAGGCCAACGACGAGCAGCTGCGCCCGATGGGCCGTCAGACCGCAGGCGTGCAGGGCATGAAGTTCCGCGAAGGCGACGAGCTGCTGGCCATGGACGTGGTCTGGGGCGATTCCGACAAGGATCTGTTCGTGGTCACCAACGAGGGCTTCGCCAAGCGCACCGCCATCAGCGAATACCGTTTGCAAGGCCGTAACGGCTTTGGCGTCAAGGCCGTGCAGCTCGCCGAAGGCCGTGGCTCCCTCGTGGGCGCGGTGATCGTTGAGGAAGATGACCAGATCATGGCCATCATGAAGTCCGGCAAGGTCATCCGTTCCAACGTCGACGAGGTCAAGCGCACCGGCCGCACCACCCAAGGTGTGACGTTCGCCAAGCCGGACAAGAACGACGAGATCATCTCCATCGCACGCAACGAGGAGAAGGATGACGAATCCGCGGAATCTGGCGAATCTAGCGGAAAAAACGGATCCGCGGAACATGGGACGAACGCAACCGTGAACGAGGGTGCTTCGGCATCGTCTGAAGCCGCTACTGAAGCCAACGCTGGCAACGGCGATGGCGAGAATGTAGAGGCATGAAGACAAGACAGGCAATCGTCTGCGAAAACTGGTAGCCTCAGCTAAGAACTGGGCACAATCTTGCAAGGAGCAACGATGAGCGAGAACATCGAAGGACAGCAAATGCCGGAGGTTGGGCAGGCACCGCGCGTGGCACGTTCCGCTTCCAGCCAGCCGCTGATTGGTGCGGATCAGGTTCAGGCGCACGAGGGTGCCTCCTCCGCTTCCGGCGGTGTGAAGGTCCGTGAGAAGCGTCGCGGCGGCGCTCCGCGTGCACGCCGTATGAGCCTGTCTCTGACGCGTATCGATGCATGGTCGGCCGCCAAGGTGGCGTTCATGCTTTCCATCGCGGGAGGCATCATTCAGATTGTCGCGGTGGCTTTGCTGTGGGGCATGCTGAACGTGGTCGGCGTGTTCGACCAAGTTACGCAGATTGTGTCTTCCACCGGTCTTGATGCAGGCGGTTTCGATCTCAAGAACGTGTTGTCCCTTACCACCGTGGTCTCCGGCGTCACCATCTTCTCGATTGTCGAAGTGGTGATCTTCACTCTGCTGGCCACCATTGCGGCACTGATCTACAACGTGGTCAGCTCTCTGGTCGGCGGTGTGCACGTTACGCTCGGCGACGACTGATATAGCTATACTGACGGAACTCTCCTCAGTGAACCGCACCCCGGTTGTTGGACTGAAGTAATTCAGATTCGATGATCGGAGGTGCGGTTTCTTATGTGTGGGGTTCGTAGGCGTCGTTGCTGGGCCGAGACTTGGGACTCCGGCGACGCTGGGGGTGGCAGGCGTCGGTGTTGGGACAGATTTTGTATCTCTGACGACGCTGTGGAGGGCTTACCGTCGTCAGCGGTACAGATCTTGGAGTTCTGCCGACGCTGAGGGTGCGTTCTGTGTCGTATGCGTCCAATTCTTGGCCCTCTGCCGACGCTGGGCACAGCAAGCGTCGTTGCTGGGCCAAGTTTTGGACTGCCGCCGACGCAGAGAATGCACACAGCGGTGTTGGTCTGCCAGCGTGTGGCAGCTTGGCGCCGTTGAGGAAGGTCTATGTGGTGTGGTTCCGCCAAAGGACTGGCAGGTTGGCGCTACTGAGGGGACTTTATGGGCTCTTCCGGTTTTGGCGTGTAGGGGCCGTGCGGTTTCATTCACTTTTTCAATCACACACCGAATCAAACCGCACGGCCCCTACGCACCAAAATGCGAAGAGCCGGTTTCGCTAACTAGTGCCTATATGCCTGCAATCAGGCTGATTTGTGCTGTCAGGCTGGCTGGCGTCAGCGGTTGATCTGCCGATGTTGCTGCTCGTCAGTCTGGACTGTTGGGCTTTCGTTTTGACAGCGGAAGGAAGATCCTCCTCGCGGTAGGGCAACAATTATCAGTATCATAATTAAGGTAATCGCGATTACATTAACCATGATACTCTTATTATTGGGCAGTAGGCGGATCGGAGGGCTGCAATGTTTGTCGCACGAGAGCACGAGTTACAAGTGCTGGAAAAGCTGTTTACCAGCGATTCGTTCGAAATGGTGGTGCTGTACGGTAGACGGCGTGTAGGGAAAACGGCGTTGATCGACGAATTTGTCAAAGATAAACGCGTGCTGTACTTCACGGCCATACAGCAAAGCGCCAAGATGAATCTTGAAGATTTCTCAAGAGCGGCATTGTCGTTCTTTGGTATGCCGGATTCCACCCCGTCGTTTGGCGGGTGGTCTGATGCGTTATCGTTTGTTGCTGAACGTGCTGCACAGACTGACGAACGTATGGTGTTCGTATTCGATGAGTTCCCTTATGCAGCTGCCGCCGAGCCAGCATTACCCTCCATGTTGCAGATAGCAATTGACCATGGATTCCTCGCCACAAAAGTGACGATGATTCTATCCGGTAGTAACGAGGGATTCATGGAAAACGACGTATTGGGGCGTAAAAGCCCGCTATACGGGCGTCGTACAGCACAGATTCGACTCCTGCCATTCGACTATGCGGATGCGGCAAAATTTCTAACGAACACATCTCCGCAAGAACTGGTCCAATACTATGCGACTTTCGGCGGTACGCCATATTATCTGGCCCGTATACAGGAAGCCGATGGCTTTGAATCCAATGTGCTGCGCTTGATGTTCGACAACTTGGGCGTACTGCGTGAGGAACCTATGATGCTGTTGCGTCAGGAGCTTCGTGAACCGGCATCGTATTATTCGATATTGCAATCTATTGCGGGTGGTAATTCCTCGCCAAAGCTTATCGCTGAACATGCGGGTGTCGGATCTGATTCGATTGGAGCATATCTGAAAACGCTGGTCGATTTGCGCTTAATTGAGCGAAAAGTGCCGTTTGGTGAAGATCCGAGTAAATCGCGCAAGGGAATGTATGTGGTGAGCGATCCCTTCTTTGCATATTGGTTCCGCTTTGTGGGGCGCAACATGAGCATTTTGGATGGTAATATCAGCGAGGAGGTTACGAGCAGACTCGCTTTTGGACCAGCGTTTGATACCTATGTTGGTCAACAATTTGAGACGATTTGCCTGCAATGGCTTATTCGAAACAACGCTATGGGCAACCTCCCCTTTGTTGCCACTCAGTTCGGCAAATGGTGGGGCAATGATCCGATTGCTCACGAGCAAACCGATATCGATGTGATTGCTGCGGATTCGCTCGATAAAACGATTCTGTTCGGTGAATGCAAATGGCGTAATTCATTCAACGAAACGGAGGCTATTGAAAAGCTCCATCAGCGTGCTGGCTTAGTCCGCGGCTATCAGGCAGGTAATGCGTGGCTTATGCTGTTCACCAAGAATCCGGTGAGTGAGTCCACGCGAACCCGCTACATGGATGATGAACGAATGGTGTTCGTTTCCGCGGAAGAGTTATACACTGCGTGATGCATTACTGGGTGATTGTGACGCGGTATCTAGAGTCCTGCCGACAACCACGTGGCAATTACGCCGAATCACGCACCACCAAATCGGTGTTCAGGTGCATCACGCGCGGTGAAGAGACTCCGTTGATGGCTTTGATGACCACGTCGGCCATGGTCCAGCGCGCTGATCCATGTGCTGATCGACGGTGGTGAGTTCCGGGGTTATGGAGGTGGAAGCTAAGTTGTTATCGGGCTTACGTATTTGGGGATAGCACTTGTTGCTCGTTGTACATATAGCAATGCCCTTGCCTCCTCACGGGAAGCAAGGGCATTACGCTACTGCTTAGTACTGCTCAGAGGCAAGCGTCACAGCACGCCCTGGGCAACCATGGCGTTGGCGACCTTGACGAAGCCGGCGGCGTTGGCGCCGAGCATCAGGTCACCCTCGTGACCGTATTCCTTGGCGGCGGCCAGGGAGTTGGCGACGATCTCTTCCATGATGGACTTGAGCTTGGCGTCGACCTCTTCGAAGGTCCAAGACAGGCGGTAGCTGTTCTGGCTCATCTCCAGGCCGGAGACGGCCACGCCACCGGCGTTGGCAGCCTTGGCCGGGCCGTACAGCACGCCGTTCTTCTGGTAGACCTCGATGGCCTCCGGGGTGGACGGCATGTTCGCACCCTCGACGACCACGGTCACGCCGTTGTCCACGAGCTTCTGTGCGGATTCGCCATCAACCTCGTTCTGGGTGGCGCACGGCAGAGCGATGTCGCCCTTGACGGTCCACACGCCCTTGCTGCCCTCGTGGTACTCGGAGCCCGGAACGCGCTCGGCGTATTTCTTGATGCGGCCGCGCTCGACTTCCTTGATCTGCTTGACGACCTCGACGTTGATGCCGTTCGGGTCGTAGATGTAGCCGTTGGAGTCGGAGACGGTGACGACCTTGGCGCCCAACTGCTCAGCCTTCTGAGCGGCGTAGGTGGCCACGTTGCCGGAGCCGGAGATCACGACGGTCTTGCCCTCGAAGGAGTCGTTGCGCAGCACGCGCAGGGCTTCCTGGGTGTAGTAGCACACGCCGTAACCGGTGGCCTCGGTGCGGGCCAGGGAGCCGCCGAATTCCAGACCCTTACCGGTCAGGACGCCGGAGTACTCGTCGCGGATGCGCTTGTACTGACCGAACAGGTAGCCGATCTCACGGCCACCGACGTTGATGTCGCCGGCGGGAACGTCGGTGAACTGGCCGATGTGGCGGCTCAGCTCGGTCATGAAGGCCTGGCAGAAGCGCATGACCTCAGCGTCGGACTTGCCCTTCGGGTTGAAGTCGGAACCGCCCTTGCCGCCGCCCATCGGCAGCGTGGTCAGGGAGTTCTTGAGAATCTGCTCGAAGCCAAGGAACTTGACGACGGACTCGGTCACGGTCGGGTGGAAGCGTAGTCCGCCCTTGTACGGGCCAATGGCGGAGTTGAACTGGATACGGTAGCCGCGGTTCACCTGAACCTTGCCCTCGTCGTCAACCCAGGCCACGCGGAACTTGATGGTGCGCTCCGGCTCGACGATGCGCTCCAGTACACCGGCCTTCTCGTACTCCGGGTGCTTCTCGACAACCGGCTGCAGGGTCTCGAAGACCTCGCGAACGGCTTGCAGGAACTCCGGCTGATCGCCGTCACGGGCAACGACCTGGTCGTAGACACGCTTGATGTACTCGTCAGTGAGCATGATTCTCCTCGATTTGCTAGGGAATTAAGACGGTTTTATTCTATGCGCGCAGGCCCTTGCTGCATAGAGTCTCGCTCGGATAACGGGAAAGCTATCGGCGTGGTTATGGGGTGGTTCAAGTTTCCGTTTGTTAGATTTTTCGGCGATTGCTGGATGTCTGTCTGTGCGTGAATCGGGTCGAAATGGAAGCTGCATCACACCGAAGGTGCGTTCATATAGTGGACATAAAGGTGGACTTGGGTGATGTCGGATGTGCCCGTTGGGAATCGTGCGCCGTAGGGGCCGAGGTCTTCGGCGCGCAGGTTACCGGGTTCGCGGTCAGTGCGCGAAGTAGGTCTGCAGAATCATCGTGGTCTCGGTGCTTACCGGCACCGTGCGGTGGATGAGATTGAGCAATTCCTCAAGGGCGGTGGGGGAGGCCACGCGTACCACCAGTACGAAGCTGGGGGCGCCGGCCACCGAATAGCAGGAGACGATGCCGTCGATATTGTTCAGCTTGTCCGGAATCGAGGATTCGGCTGAGTAGTCGAGCGGGGTCACGTTGACGAACGCGCTGATGGGCAAGCCGCGCTGCTCTTGGTCGATGATGGCCTTGTATCCCTTGATGATGCCGCGCTTCTCCAGCTTCTGCACGCGCGACTGGGCGGCGGAGACTGACAGTCCGGTCGCCTGGGCCAGTTGCGCGAGCGTGGCGCGGCCGTCGGCCTCCAGCATGGTGAGGATGCGCTGGTCGGTCTCGTCAATCGCGGTCATGATGTCTTCTCCGTTCGTTGTGCTCTGTGTTCACTGTACCTGTTGCCGGAATGCGATGGCTTTCCGATTTTGCCTGGTAATTTCAGTAGTTCTTCCTGTGTTTTCTGTTGTGTGGTGGAATGTTTATGCCTAAAGTCCTAATTGAATGTAATAATTCCTTCTGAAATAAGAGAACGACGAAATAATTCCATTGAGGAGGGATGATATGCAGAAGTTTTCCAACATGCCTCTGTCCGAAGTTGCATCTGCTGCTGTGCCTGCTGCCAGACGGGTTGCTGTGCCGACCGCCAAGCCCGCGAGCTTGTCCGCCGAAGCCCTGAATATCCCGCGCTCCGGCATCCGAGACGTATTCGACCGTGTAGAGCGCGTGCCTGACGCGATTTCACTGACCGTGGGGGAGCCCAGCGCCACGGCCGCGCCGCATATCGTGGCGGCCGCTTGCGAGGCCGCACAGGCTGGCCGCACTCGGTACACCAACGTGCTCGGCGTCCCCGAATACCGCAAGGCCGTGGCCGATTACTCCGCCCGTGTGAAGGGACTCACTTATGATCCCGAAACCGAGATTCAAGCCGTTGACGGTGCCACGATTGGCCTGTTTCTGGCGCTGAAAGCCGTGGTAGGCACCGGCGATGAAGTGATTATTCCCTCGCCGTTCTTCACTTCCTATGACGCCGAAGTGATGCTGTGCGGCGGCCGCCCGGTCACCGTGGCGCTGCGTCCGGAGCACGGCATGCGCGTGAACGCGGCGGACATCGAAGCGGCGATCACCCCGCGCACCCGCGCCGTAATCATCAACTCACCCGGCAATCCGACCGGCGCGGTAACTTCTGCCGCTGAACTGGCGCGTATTGCCGAAGTATGCAAGCAGCACAATATTTGGGCCATCTCCGACGAGGTTTACCATCCGTTCGTGTTTGGGGAAACGTTCGGGGAAACGCTTGGGGGAGAGGCAGCCGTGGCACCATCGATTGCCGCGGTGCCGGGCATGAAAGACCGCACCATTGTGGTGGAAAGCCTGTCGAAAACCTACGCGATGACCGGCTGGCGCATCGGCTACCTGCTGGCACCCGAAGCGGTCATCGAACAGACCGGTAAAATCGCCGAACTCATGCACTCCTCGGTGAACTCCTTGGCGCAATACGCAGGCGTGGCAGCACTGGCCGGTCCGCAGGATCATGTGGCCGCCATGCGCGAGGAATACCGCGCCAAGCGCCAGATCGTGCTGGACGGTCTGGCCGGATGCCCGGTATTGCGCTTGATTGAACCGCAAGGTGCGTTCTACGCCTTTGTGGACGTACGCCTGACTGGCCTTGACTCCGGTGAATTCGCAGACCGTCTGCTGGACGAAGAGCACGTGGCCGTGGTCCCCGGCGAGGCCTTCGGCGAGGAGGGGCGCGGCTTCGTGCGCCTCTCCTACGCCGGAGATGCCGGCGAGCTGCGTGAGGGCGTCGCCCGTCTGCGCGCATTCGCCGAACGGGTATGGAACCCCATCACCGGACACCACACCGCCACTTATCACCCCATGGAGGTGTTGGCCTGAGGCTTAAAGCGAGGCTAGGCCGCCAATTCAGACTCGTCGGCGCGAGCGATGGCCTGCTCGTAATCCTTGGTGCCTTTGAACACTTCCTTGGTCCACGGGTTGATGCCCTGCTTCTTGGCGCGTAGCAGGATGTAGCCAAGTGCCAGCACATTGGCCGCCAACGCGATTAACGAGACTGCAAGGTTCACATTCGGATTGTTCACGGACTGGGTGGAGAACATGGAATAGTCCTGGAACATCGGGAACACCTGCGCGAACATGCACCAGATGGCCAGCGTGTTGGCGCGGTTCTGAATCCAACCGCCCTTGTTCCAGAAGAAGTTGGCCACGGTGGGTGCCAGCAGCAGCGCCAGGCCGCAATACCAGGCGTGGGTGGGCAGGCAGTTGTAGGTGTAGCAGAAGTTCCACAGGTCGTAGGCCACGATGAACACCCAGGTCATGTCCGGCCAGAGCATGTCGTCCTTCTTCTTGGAGGCGTAGATGCCGAACCAGCCGGTCATGCAGAAGATGTTGAGCAGGCCGGCCACGCCGTTGAAGACGTTGTGCCAGCCACCGTACAGGGTCACGCCTTCGGTGGAGATCCACGTGGTGCCCCAGCCGCGGATGGCGGATTCGAAGTCGGACACTACGGCAATGAGGATGTTGATGGCCACGATCACGAACGGGAAGCACTTGAACCAGTGCGATTTGCCGATGGATCCCCACTTGTATTTGAGGGCCATGAAACCGATGCAGCCGATGGTGGCCGCGTACAGCTTGGCATAGTGGAACCAGCTGGTCATGTGTACGTAGGTCGGGTTGTTGAGGGCCCAGTCGGCACCCATGGCGGCGGCCGTGTAGATGGTGATGAAGTAGACGGTCAGCACGGCCGGTATGACGAGGAAGGCGATAACGCCACCGGTTTTGGTGCGGCGGGCCAGTTCGTTGGCGCCGATAAGACAGCAGAAGACGAGTATCCATCCGATCCATTGGTAGATGGCGTTGTCGCCGTAGACCTGAAACAGCATAAGCGGTCCTTTCCGTGTGTGCGCTGTGCGCCTCGCAGTCCTCCATTGGGTTGCTGAGACGCCTATAGACGCCGCTATGTTGACGCAGCGTCAATTTCTCTCACGGCACAGTCTAGCCTCAAGTTGACATCGCGTCAAAACAACCGCATTAAGGCTGCCGCGTTTCGTATCGTTACGCGTAGGGGCTGGCTGAGGCGTAATGCTGAAGAGTAACATTGAAGCAATGGCAATCAAGCCGATTTGAGGAAGAGAAGCACACGATGGCGTACTGCGGCCACTGCGGAAATAGAGTTGATAGGCCGGCACGATTTTGCCCGGCATGTGGAGCGTCTGTAGACAGCGCACCGGTTGCGTCTGTACCAGTGCCGGCCGCATCGTCAGCCGTACCGACTGCGTCGATACCGGCACCTGCTGTGCCAGCGCCTTCAGTACCACCATCGATACCAGCCGCGCCGGTTGCCCCATCGGTTTACGCCGCGCCCGCTGCCCCACAGCCGGCACCAACTGCTCCCTTGCCAGCTTTGCCGATTCCCGCTCCTGCCGCATATCAGGCGACTGATGCAACCGCCGTCCTGGCACCGCCGCGCAAATCCAGCAAGAAGCTGATCGCCGTTCTCTGCGCATTGCTTGCGACGATTCTGGTGGCGGCCTTGGCATTCATCGTCCCCAACTTCACCGCCGTCAAAGCGATGCTGGGCTTCCAGCCCACCAATCCGCTGGTCGTCACCTTCGACGCGATCAACTCGCTGTCCACTCTGCGCAGCACCAAATACGAACTCAGAACCCACAGCAGCACTGACGACTCCCTTGACGCGCGGATGTCTGGCATGTATTCGCTGGGGCAAAACCACCAATGACTCCTCCGCGTCTGTGACCATCAAGACAGATGAACAGGCAACAACCCTCGCTTGGCACAAAGGCGCATTCGCCGGGAAAAACGTTTGGTATGATGACGACCCCTACTACATCTACTACCCGGCCGGCCAATATGAAGATGACTTAAGGAACGGCGTTGGTAGTGATGTGGCGGACTTGATATTGAACGTCAAGGATGCGTTGGTCAAGAACGGTGCTTGGGACATCACCGGCGCGGAGCGAACGTTCTACGATCAGCTGGACAAGATGAACGACGATGGGTACTCGAACGACATCGACCGGGCCAAGGGCACGAAAACGTCTGCCGAGGTGAAGGCCGAGGCCAGCAAATTCATCCAACAATATCTCGGCGTGGAGCTGGAAGATAAGAATGTGCGCAGCCAGCTGTTCCCGAATACATCGTCTGCCAAGTCTGCCGGCAACACGCAGCTCTCGTATCAAATCGATGTCAAGGCATTGGCCCAGCACTTTGTGAATTACTGGATCAGCCATGAAGCGCAGTATCCGCATCTGAAATCATGGGTGATTCAGCAGATCGAGGATACCGGTGTGGGCGATGCTGAAGGCGAGTACCGTCAGGCGCTCGACAATGTGCGCAACTGGGACTTCGGCACGGATGAAGAGCCGGATATGCCGACTATCACCGTGGATCTGAACTACGGCAGGAAGCGTCTGATGAGCTCGATTGCCGTAAGCGTGTCCGGCAAGGACGAATACGGCGACTCCTACAAAGGTTCGCTGTCGTTGACGCTCAGCCAGCAGAACGCGGTGTCTGTGGACGACCCCGATTTGACTGATACGGTGAGCAAAGCCAAGGACAACAACGAGCTGGATCTGTCTTGAGCAGAATCAGAATGTGCGGAACGCCGTGAACAGATCATCGACGTGACGTCGCATGTGATTCACAGAACGGGTTTTGGGGCTTTTCCGTTCGTCAGGTAGCCGAAGCATGCGGATTGACCGAGCCGGCGGTCATATACCATTTCAAGAACAAAGTCGGCTTGCTGATTGCCGTGCTGGAGCATCGTGATCGGGAAGACATGGCTACGTTTGCCCATTCTCTTGGCGTTGAACCTGAGGATATGTGGAGCGGCAACGCGCAGTTCGGCATTCGTGATATCTGTGCTGCCCTTATGGAGCGCAATGCGGCTCAGCCAGAGATGGTGCGGTTGTATATACCGTGCTACAAGGCGAATCGTTGAACGAGCATCATCCTGCCTATGAGTATTACCAAAAACGAGAACATCGCGTGATGGACACCTTAACCCGAGCAGTCGAGCGTGACGGTTTGGCAGATCCTCGTCGCGAGGCGCGGACTGCTTTGTCGATGATGAACGGCATTCGGGTCCGTTTGGCTCAGGGATCGGGCATCGGTCGATTTAGTGGCCGATTGGAATGCCTATGCCGACTTCCGGTGGCCTCGACAGTCGTGAGGCAATAAGACTTTTCTCGTGAGATACGCTATCGGCGTGTCGTCATCTTTTTGTTGCAATACGCAGAAAATGCAAGAACAAAAACCCTTGGAATCGGACTGATTCCAAGGGTTTTGTTGTGTCTGTGGAGCTAGCCGGGTTCGAACCGGCGACCCTCTGCTTGCAAAGCAGATGCGCTACCAGCTGCGCTATAGCCCCGTGAGAAAAAAAGAGCGGCTCGCGGCCGCTTCATTTTTCCTGTGGGCCCGGGA
>ENA-OQKI01000302-OQKI01000302.1-human-gut-metagenome-genome-assembly--contig:-NODE-302-length-11277-cov-2.379462_pt1 | contig 11277 bp, 11 predicted proteins | sample MGYA00242778_ERZ504798 | MGnify/ENA primary metagenome ERZ504798 (study PRJEB26092, sample SAMD00036414) | human gut metagenome | host: Homo sapiens | study: EMG produced TPA metagenomics assembly of... | reverse complement strand
GTACGGCTTTATCCCGTATTTGTTGGGTCTCCAAAAGTCATAAGCCGCCTGAAGCATTTCCCACATTTTCATAATATATACCCTCCCTATCGTCGCTTATAAAAACTCCGGATTCATTGATCAAATTATATATTATCCCCGCCGCCATTTCAATCTCCGTTGCGCCGCTATGACCTGCGGCATAGAATATAGTGCCGAATAATCGGCAGAAATGACGGAGGAGAAGGGAAAATGAATATAAAACGCAGACTCACGGGCGCGGCGGCGGTGCTTCTCGCCTGCATCGCGGCGCTTGTCTTTGCCGCGCTCGTCCCGGCGCGGGCGATTCCGCCGTCGGGCGGGCGGCAGTATCGCGGGATAGATATAAGCGAATTTCAGGGCGAGATAGATTTTGAAGAGGTGAGACGCAGCGGGATAGAGGCGGTGTATATCCGCGTCGGCGCAGGGGAATATACCGACGAATACTTCGCCGAAAACTATGAACGGGCGAAGGCGGCGGGGCTGAAAATCGGCTTCTATCACTATGTCACCGCCCGCTCGGTCGATGAGGGGCGCAGGCAGGCGCGGTTCTTTGCATCCCTTGCGGCGGGTCGCGAGCCGGATATGCGCCTTGCGATGGATTTTGAATATTTCGGCTCGCTCTCTGTTTCGCAGATAAACGCGATATCCGAGGCTTATCTCGATGAGCTGACCGCGCTGACGAGGCGGGAAGCCGTGATATACAGCGACCTTTCAAACGCACGAAATATATTCAGCCGCGCGCTCGCCGAAAAATATCCGCTCTGGGCGGCACAGTACGGCGCAGACGAGCCCTCGGCAAACGGAAAATGGCGCGAGTGGGTCGGCTTCCAGTATACGGACGAGGGCAGAGTCGGCGGCATCTACGGCAACGTTGACCGCAACATCTTCACCGAGGGGATATTCCTCTCCGACTCGGGGCGCATCGACGGCGAGAAGCGAACCACCGTCCGCGCGCGAACACGGACGCTCACGGTATATGTCCGCGCAGGCGACACGCTCTGGGCGATAGCGAGGGAATACGGCACGACAGTTGAGGCGATAGTCCGAGAGAACAGGATAGTCGACCCCAACAGGATATTCGCGGGCGAGCGGCTGAGAATAACTCTGCCAGCGCGCGGCAGCGGCGAAGAAATATACACCGTCCGGCGCGGAGACACGCCGATATCGATAGCCGGAAAGTTCGGCGTCACGCTCTCTGCACTTGAGGACAGAAACGGGCTCGAACGCGGCGAAACGATATACGCAGGGGATAAGCTCTCGATACCCGGCGCCAGAATGTCGGGAGAATTTTATGTCGTGCGCCCAGGCGATACGCTCTTTTATATATCCCGCCGCACCGGCGTTCCGATAAGAACCCTCGTCGGGATAAACAGAATAAAAGACCCCGACCTGATATATGCCGGCGAGCATCTGAAGCTCAGCGCGCAGAAAAGCCCATTCTGATGAAAAAAAGTATTGAAATATACGGCTGAATAGTATAAAATAAATGTGTAAGTCTAAAATATCGGAGGAGACAATATGGTTTCAGCAGGCGATTTCAGAAACGGCGTGACGTTTGAGATGGACGGCGATGTCTATCAGATCATAGAGTTCCAGCACGTCAAGCCCGGCAAAGGCGCGGCATTCGTCAGAACCAAGATAAGAAACGTTATCGCGGGTTCGGTCGTTGAGCGCACATTCAACCCCACGGAAAAATTCCCCACCGCTTATATTGAGCGCAAGGAGATGGAGTATTCCTATAACGATGGCGATCTTTATTATTTCATGGATCCCGAGAGCTATGAGCTCATCCCGATAAACAAGAGCGACCTCTCCGACAACTTCAAGTTCGTCAAGGAGAACACCGTTTGCAAGATCCTTTCCTACAAGGGCAATGTTTTCGGCGTTGAGCCCCCCACAAGCGTTACTCTCGAAGTCACCAAGACCGACCCCGGCTTCAAGGGCGACACCGCGACAAACGCCACCAAGCCCGCAGTGCTTGAGACCGGCGCAGAGATCAAGGTTCCGCTGTTCATCGAAGAGGGCGAGATGGTCATCGTTGACACCCGCACCGGCGAGTATCTGAGCAGAGCGTAAGAATTCCGTAATTCAAAAGCCGACGGCTGTTTTTGAAAGGAGAAAGCAAAATGACAGTTACTGAGAAAGTTGCTTATATCAAAGGTCTTGTCGACGGTCTCGACCTCGACGCAAAGAAAGACGAAGTCAAGGTCATCAAGGCTATCATCGAGCTTCTTGACGACATGGCTATGAGCGTTTCGGATCTCGAAGAGGGTCTCGATGTTGTCAGCGATCAGGTTGACGAAATAGACGAGGATCTCTCCGATCTCGAGGGCTATGTCTACGAGGACGATGACGACTGCTGCTGCGGCGACGACGATTGCTATGAGATCGAGTGCCCCAACTGCGGCGAGACTATCTGCGTCGACGACGGCATCCTTGAGGACGGAAGCATTGACTGCCCCAACTGCGGCACTCTGCTCGAGTTCGATTTCGATGACGATTGCTGCTGCGGCGATGACGACTGCGACTGCGATCACGACGACTGATAAAAATAAAAAAGCAATGCCGCTGCGTGCCGCTCTTGCGGCGCGCAGTTTTGTTTTATCAGGCGAAAGTTTGCCGCGGCTTTATTTATATCGGCTGCACCGATAGCCCAAGCCTCCGAAAAGTTAAGGCGGGTAACATCGGCGAAGCGCCGCCGATAACGGGCTGCCGCAAGGGCTGTCACTACGAAGTGCGCTGTTTAAAATCACATAGATTTTAAAGACAAGCAAACAAGGTTCGCCTGCTTTCGGCTCCCCTGCAGGGAAGCTGGATTGGCGAAGCCAAGACTGAGGGGTTTGTTTCGCTTCGCTCAAAGTAATAAGTAAAAGTGAATAGTGAAAAAGTATGAAAGCACGCCTATAATCTGCACATCAAAATCCTGTACAGATTTCGCGGGCAGATAATATCTGCCCCTACGATATAATATTGTTGGGTCACCGCACCCTACAAAGACACATTTTTTAACCTCAAACGAAAAATTTAACCTCGCAACTCAGTGCGCGTGGCGCACAGGATATATAATTTTTATCAAAGGAGAGGATCAAATGAAACAAGGCACGAAGGTTTTTAGTCTGCCTGCTGTGTGTCGTGCTTGCGACGCTCATCACTGTCGCGTGCATTTTCTGCATCTACTATCCGCACTATAAGCAGAATCAGCACGCCGCGGTCATCGAGGATAAGCCGCTCGAGCGCGGGGAGATGCGCATCATGAGCTGCAATCTGCGCTGCGCGAACGTCATGGACACGGGCAAAAAGAGCTGGTTCTATCGCGCCGATCTCATCGTCAAGAACATCGAAACGGAAGCTCCGACTATTATCGGCTTCCAGGAGGCGACGAAGTGGCAGTATAATTATATGTGCCGCACGCTTCAAGGCTATGACTCAGTCATAACCTTCCGCGATGAATCGACTTTCTCCGAGGGCTGCCCGGTGTTCTACCGCACCGACCTCTACGACCTTATCGACAAAGGCTCGTTCTGGCTCTCCGAGACTCCCGAAAAGATGAGCAAGGACTGGGACTCCGCGTGCTATCGAATTTGCAGCTATGTTATCCTCAAGGAGAAGCAGACGGGGCTCGAATTCGTCGTGTTCAACACGCACCTCGACCACGTCAGCGAAGAGGCGAGGATAAAGGGCATCGGCGTTGTGCTCGACAAGATAGCGCAGTTCGGCTCGCTGCCTGCGATGATAATGGGCGACTTCAATGTTGAAGAGGACACCGAGACATATCGCAGCGCGACCGAAAACTTCCTCGATGTCAAATATCAGACCAAGGATCCGATAAAGAGCTGCACCTATCAGAACTGGGGCAAGCGCCTCGACGACGACTGCATCGACTACATAATGATCTCCAAGACCGGCTTCAGGGTCAACAGCTACAATGTTGTCAGAACGACCTACGACGGAGTCTATCCGAGCGATCATTTCCCGATAACGGCGAGCCTCACGCTCACGCAGGGCTAATAAAATTACCTCCGTATGGCAAAAGTCATGCGGAGGTTTTCTTTCAATATTAATTAAGAAATTTTCAGGTTGAGCTTCAATTTGTCGGATATCATTGCGATGAATTCGCTGTTGGTCGGCTTGCCGCGGGAGTTCTGGATGGTGTAGCCGAAGTAGGAGTTGAGCACATCGACATCGCCTCTGTCCCAGGCGACCTCGATTGCGTGGCGAATGGCGCGCTCAACGCGCGACGGAGTGGTTTTGAAGGTCTTTGCGACTGTAGGATAGAGAAGCTTCGTGACGGAATTCATAATCTCATCGTCGTTGACCGCGAGGATTATCGCCTCGCGCAGATACTGATAGCCCTTTATGTGCGCGGGCACGCCGATGCGGTGCATTATCTCGGAGACTGTGACCTCAAGGCTGTTGTCCTGCGCGGAAAAAGCAACTATGTTTCCCTGCGCCGGGGCGGAAAGCCCGGTCAGCTGTTTTATCCTCTGTGCGAGCATCTGCGTGTCAAAGGGCTTGATGAAATAGTAGTCTGCGCCGCTCTGCGTTATCTCCTGCTCAAGACGCGGATTCGCGTTCGACGCGGTCACGAACACCAGCGGGCGCGGCTCAAGGTGCATGTCGGCAAGTCCGCCGAGCACGCCTATCGCGTCCGTGCCCTGCATGAAAGCGTCCATGATGAGCACGTCCGGTCTGCTTCCCTGCCTGAAAAGGCGGAGTATCTGCGCGCCGTCCTTTCGGACTGTTTCGACCTCAAAGCCGTTTGCCCGCAGTGCCGCGGCGCAGCCCGTCTGAGTGTCCGTGTCCTGTGCAAGCATGATTTTTAACTATTTTTCCCATAATTAGTACCTCCGGGTTGATTTTTCAATTGGATTTTACCATATATGGGAATAAATGTCAATAATAATTTACCATTTTTTGGCAATTTTTATTTTATGCTCCAATTTTGCTACGAAGCGGCGGAATATCCGGGCGAAGATATGCGCTCCGCCTCCTCCGCCATCGTCTGGGCAAATATCGCGTAGCCCTTGAGCGGATCGTTGATAAAAACATGAGTCACCGCGCCGACCAGCATACCGTTCTGGACTATCGGGCTGCCGCTCATGCCCTGGACTATGCCGCCGGTTTTTTCGATAAGCCGCTTGTCGCGCACCTCGATTATCATGTTGCGCTGGCCGCTTTTTGTATAGATCTTCGTTATCTCGATATCATAATACTGCGGTCCGTCCGCGTCGACGGTCGAGATTATCTGCGCCTTGCCGGTTTTGACCTCGTCGGCTATCGCCACGGGCATCTCCTCGGTTTTCGGCAATTCGCTAAACGCGCCGTAAACGCCGATGCCGCAGTTTTCATAGAGCTCGCCTATCTCTCCCGGCGCGAACACACCGCACAGCTCGCCGGGCGAACCGTCCTTGCCCTTATAGCAGCCTTTTACCGCGGCATTGACCGCGTCGCCGCCGGATATCGGCAGCTCTTCGCCCGTGTCAACATCGCAGACCGCGTGACCGAGCCCCGCAAAAATTCCGTTTTTGCGGTCATAGAAAGTCACCGTTCCTATCCCCGCCGACGAGTCGCGTACCCACAGACCGGCTTTGAACTTGCTGTCAACTTTGCTCCGCGCGGGCAGGAGTTTCACCGTCTGCTTTTTGCCTGCGCGCTCGATGAGCAGCTCAACTTCGTCGCCGCCGCTCGACTCAACGGCGGAGGAGATATCATTGTTTCGGCTGACGGGCGAACCGTTTATCTCTAAAATAATATCGCCCTTTTTCAGCCCCGCGCGAGCCGCCGGGTCAACTGCGCCCGATGCCGTTTCGATCTCCTCGCTCCCGACTATCAGCACGCCGCGCGTATAGAGCCTGATGCCGAAAATTTCGCCGCCGACGGTGACATATCTACGCTGAGACACTTTCACCTTTGCGGTCTTGACCGGGAACACCCCGAACGCTTTTACCTCAAGCTCATATTCGCCCTGCGGTGATGCGGACGCGGACGCAGAAAACACGCTCTCGCCGATATCGGCGCCGCTGCCCGCGACGACGCTGTATTCGTCGGGCAGCTGGATATCGCCGTAAGCGACACAGGAAAAAATTCCCACCGAGAGCATGAGCGCGACCGCGCTGAAAAATCTTATGATTTGCTTCATGCTCCGCCCCCTTTTTGTTTTTGTCCGCACTGCGGACACCGTTATTTTTTCCGCGCCGCGCGGCATTATCGCCGGAAAACAAAGGGCAAAAAAAGATGGAAAATTTTAATATTAATAATTGTATACCATGTGCTTACACTACTGTTTACCATGTTTCGCTTGACATGATATCCGCCCCTACTTACTCTGAGCGAAGCGAAACAACCCCTCGGCCACTTCGCGACAGCTTTCCTGCGGGGGGCGAATAGATTTCACGGCAAAATTCATTTGCAAAGCACTCAAATATAAAACTCGCCCGCCGCGGCACATAAAGCACTGCGGCGGGCTTAATTTATTCAGACCTCTATATAATACGGGCAGATATCCTCGTAGCTGCCGTCCTTCATTCTGAAGCCGCCGGGGACCTAGTGCCGAGCTGTTTGAAGCCGATGCGCTTCATAGAGATTGCGCGCGTGGATGTTCGTCCTGACGACGGCGTTGAACTGGAGCACTCTGAAAGCCCTCTTCATGCGCCTGACGGATGCAGTCGAGCACCAGCTTTTCGCCGATGTGCTGTCCTCTGCTTTTGGATGAGACCGCATAGCTCGCGTTGCAGATATGTCCACACCTGCCGATGTTATTCGGGTGCAGGATATAGAGCCCGAGCACTTTTCCGTCAACCTCGGCGACGCCGCAGTAAGTCTGCGCGGCGAAGAATTTTTCCCCGCCGACGCTGTCGAGCATCTCCTCCTGCGGAAAAGCCACGCCGCCCTCGACTACCTCATTCCATACGGCGATCATCTCCGGGAGATCGCCGCTTTTATATTTTCTGATTGTTACTTCGCTCATTTTATCCCTCCGGGAGATTTTCAAAGAAAAGCTTTTATACCGTGGTCGAGGGCGATTATATCGCCGAACGGGGCGAGCGGCGTCTTGTTCCAGCGGTTTCCGCTTATCTTCACCGCCGAGCAGCAGTCGCCGAGGCGAATGCGCCCGCATCTCAAATCAATGCCGTCGATACTCCGCGTGTTGATTATTTTATTATTTGTAATATTCAAGCCCGAGACATTGTCGGCGCGGAGTATATAGTTTTCGCAGTTTATGAAGCGGTTGGAGTCGACGGTTATATTCGAAAACGCCGCGTCCTGCGCCCCGCTGCCCGCGATATTTGTCTCTATTCTGATGGCGGAATCCCAGCCGCTGTAGCAGCCGAGCTCGAACTCGTTGTTACGGATAACAAGATTGTTGACTCCCGTGCCCTCGTACCAGAGACCGGGCATGATGTCCATGACTATTTTTATCTGCTGACCCATTATTTTATAGAATCGGTTGTTCTCGCAGAGTCCGTTGTCGCTCTGGAGCAGCAGTCCGCGTGCGCGGTGCTCGTGGAAATAGTTGTTTGAAATGACATAATTTCCGCTGTCGCAGTCGGCGATATACATTATTGTATCGGCGGCTATCTCTTCGGGCAGTGTTCTGTCGAAGCTTATCACGCCGCCGGCGGAGATGTCGGTTATTTTAGCCTCAAAATCTATATCGGCATAGGTGCCGAGCTTGAATTTCATTGTGTCGCCGATAGTCAGCAGATACTGATTCGCATACACCGTGAGCGCATTGTCGGACACGCGCTGTTTTATATAGAGAAGATTGTCGTGGACATTGAGCGAGTCATCGCCCATATAACTGAAATCGCAGCCGGAAACTCTGAAATGCCCGTTCGTATCCGCGATATGCACGCCGTCGGCGGTCGCCGAGATATGGCGCGTTTTTTCATATCCCGGGCGGATGCCTATGGACGAGTTCAGTATCTGATAGCGGCTGACGCGCTGAGTGAAGAGCCAGCCCATGCCGGCGGCGGAATATATCTTCACGCCGTCAAAAGTAATATTCTCCGACGCGCCGCAGACCGAGAAAACCTGAGAGCCGTAGACATAGTGGCGCACAAGATAATATTCGCGGTTTTTGAACTCGTCGAGCGAGCCGTCGTGGGTCACTCTCAGAACGTTTTTGCCGACTTTTTCAATGCTTTTGATTATCTCGGGGTGCTGATAAATATAATTTTCTTTGCTCTCGCCCGCCGCGCCGAAGGTCAGCGTCCTGGGGTCGAGCTGAGTCATCACCATGACGGCGATATCCTCCGGCACTTCGTCAAGCTCGGTAAAGCGCATATCGAACGTATGATTTATCGCGTTTCGCTTCTCGATTTTAACGACGGAAGCAAGGCGGGATTCGTCCCAAGCCCAGTCGACGGCAAGCCCTTTTATCTCAAAATTTTCGCATCCGCTTATCTCGAAATATCTGTCGCAGTTAAAGACGAACACCGCGCCCTCGGCGTCGATGAGAACATCCTTGAGCGAATTTAGACCGATAGTATTCTTCGGCGAGAAGCGGTATTCCCCGGCATCTATTACAAGACGCGTGCCCGGATTCCTGCGGCAGTAATCAATCGCGCGGCAGAAAGCGTCCGTGTTGTCCTGCGCGTCACTGTCCATGCCGAAATCGGAAGCATATATTGTCTTCAAATTTTCCGCGTTCGGGCGGGAGATATAGAACACCGAGTCGTCAACGCCGACAACTTTGTCATATACCGAAAGCTCCGACGGCGCGGGCTCGCTCTCGTGCGGCAGTTCGCCTTTTGGCGGTACAACGGTCAGCGGAATATTGAACACCGGCGCGAGCGCGATAATGATCGCCACGAGGGCGGAGAGAATACACTGCATATTTCTTCCTCCGTAAGATTTATATGTCAAAGTATACCACACAACAAAAAAAGTCGCAACAAAAAAGGGACCGACCCGAAAGCGGTCCTGCATTGCAAAATAGCTTTGCTATTTTTTTATAACATGCCATTCGCAGAAGCGGCTTGACATCATCGCGTCGTCATACTTGCTGTCGACATACTGACCGATCTGCGTTGTCGCGGCAATCCCCGCGCGGCGGTCTCTCCAGCGCACCATGCACACGAGGGTGAACGAGAGATTGATTATCATAAATATCGATAACGCGGCACACGCGACCTTCCAGCCCGTGCCCTGCATACGCGCGAACACCTTTTTGAGCTTCGGCACGACCATATAGGCGAAGATAACGCCCGCAAGTCCCCAGAGCAGCGTCATTTTCAGGCAGATAAGACCTTTGTAGTTCATGAAGCTCTTTGAGTAGTCCCACGCTTTCATGCCCATGCCGTATTCGAGCAGCAGCCCGCAGGCGAGCTCAAAGACCGTGGCGACTATCGCGATAGAGCAGAACCGGGCGACAACTCCCTTGTAACCGGTGCTCCGTATTTTTCGCCGCTTATGTAGAACATCACTGCGCCTACGCCGTATATCAAAGAGAACGGTCCCCAGATGGTTGCGACATGCGTCTCCCAGTGGCCGAAAATCAGCCTGCACCATGTACCCTCGAGCAGAACGCCGAGCACATTGCCGAACATGAACAGCCAGAACATATTGCAGTAGGTCACGCCGTCCTTCTTCATCTCGGCAAGACCCTCATGTCTGTTTTTCACGGTATCGCCTCCTGTCCTTTGCTTTCTATATAATATAACAGAAGATTCGACTTTTTTACTTCAAATATGAGCATATTTTCAAATGTTTATTTTTTATTTAATTTTTACGGCTCCGCAAGCGCCGCTTGACAAATGCAAACGCCGCTTTCTTGCGGACAGCAGGATTCTCTGATATAATTGAACCACAAAAGGGAGGAGAAAAGCTATGACGATCGGATCACGGATACAGGCTCTGCGAAAAGAGCGCGGTATGTCCCAGGAGGAGCTTGCAAATAAACTTTCGGTCAGCCGCCAGACGGTCAGCCAGTGGGAGACCGGGCAGACTGCGCCGAGCATCGACAACATATATACATTAAAAGATATCTTCGGCGTGTCGTTCGACGCGCTCATGTCGGAGCGGCAGACGGAGAGTCCGCAAAAAGCACCCGCGGCAGTAATCCCGCACAAGCACGGCGAAATAACATACAACCCGGAAGATATAAAATCCGCAACGCGCATTGTATTCATGCCGCGTATTCTAAGAACGCTGTTCGTCGCGGTGCTTTTTACCATAGTTCTTTCTGCGTCCGTCATCGGCGACGACAGAATCGACATTCCGGGCTTTTGCATTGCCGCGCTGATTTTCACTATAGCCGTCCTTATCAAACAGATAATCGGGGCCGCCTCTTACAAAAAGAGTGCCTTGCAAAAAAGTGCAGACAGAAAATACGAATACGATCTCTATGCGGACAGAATGGTAATAACCGTCATGCGCCGCGGCGAGCTTTCGAGCCGATTTGTCGTGCGCTACGGAGATGTGTCAAAGATTCTCGAAAATCAGACGCATGCAGTGTTTGTCCTTGGGGGGAAATTATTCATCCTGCGCAAATCGGAGCCACTGTGCGATGCGGTCAGGCCGTATATAGGCGCGGGAAAAAACACAGTCGCAGCGTCCGATAAGGGGAAAGTGATATCGATTTTGCTGATAATCCTCTCCATACTCTGCCCGTTTTTCGCGCTTACCGCCCTTGAAGCCGCAGTTCCGGATGTTCCGTCAAGCTTCGCTCTGGGCGAAGCCGTGAACAAAATGTGGATTTTCTATCTCTTCCTGCCGATACCGACAGCGTCAATAATCTTCGGCTTTTATCAAAACAAAAAGGGCATACGCAACGTCAGAAACATAGTCGTCGGGCTGATTCTCGCGGTCATCCTCGCAGTCTACGGCTCGTTTACGCCGATTTTCAAAGATTCGTACATATCCGACAATCTTGTCGCCGAAAAATATGCTGCGGAGATAAATATCGAGCTTCCGAAGAGCGAAAAATGCGTAATCAACAAGCTGTTCGAGGGTGAGGTACGCTCATCGGTGCTCTGCGAAAAGACGAGCTTCGACGCATTTTTTCAAAACGCTAAAAGCGACGACCGCTGGAAAGAAGAGCTGCCGACCGAACTTCTAGGGCTGCGCCCCGGCTTTTACGCTCGGCGAATACGACTTCTGTCTTATCTATAATGCCGACACCGGTGAGTTCAACACCCTCCCCGAGAAAAGCGGCGAATATCACTTTATCTTTATCGCCGCCAAAAAATCCGACCGCACGCTTGAGATAGCGGACTACACACGCAAGTTCACTGCGTCGGGGCAGTCTCTCCC
>ENA-OQKI01000301-OQKI01000301.1-human-gut-metagenome-genome-assembly--contig:-NODE-301-length-11302-cov-2.366264_pt1 | contig 11302 bp, 7 predicted proteins | sample MGYA00242778_ERZ504798 | MGnify/ENA primary metagenome ERZ504798 (study PRJEB26092, sample SAMD00036414) | human gut metagenome | host: Homo sapiens | study: EMG produced TPA metagenomics assembly of... | reverse complement strand
ATCTTGTCTTGCAGCAACGAGCTGATCTCGGGATTCGATTGGGCGAGATAGGGATACTCGTCAATCACGACAATCAAACGTTCCGCGCGAGCCATCGGTGGCCAATGCATCGAACGCTTCGTCAAAACTACGAAACGACACGCCTGCAGCACCAACCGAGCCTGCAAGTATCGCCTGGCTAAAGCCGTGCAGGTTTGCCTCCGCATTGGTACGACGAGCTTGAAAGTAAATAGCCTTCTTGTCTTGGATGAATTCTGTGATGAGACGCGTTTTGCCCACACGACGACGGCCGTAAATCACAGGCATTTCAAAGGAGCCCGTGCCATACAGTCGATTGAGCTCGGACATTTCCACTGTTCTTCCGATAAACATAGGGCCATCCTTCCTTTACGTTATAGCTAGCTATATTATACTTTCCTATAATATAGCTAGCTATAACGTAATTCGACAAGCGGCGCACGCAAAAGGGGCGGTACACCCCCGCACGTGGACCGTTCCGGAAAATGTATCCCGTTCTGGAGCCAAAAACTGGGCCGTAGTTTCCGCCAAGCATCCCATCCGGAAAGCGTGTCCCGTTCTGAGTGGCAATTCCGGGACACAGTTTCCGCTCCAAACAAAAGGCCCCGGCTCGCGATGGAGCTGGGGCCAAAGGCGCAGCGTATGTGGTTGATGCTGAGCGCGAACAACTCGTCAGCAATGACTGTCCGCGCTCTACCCTACCCGCGGTGACGGGCGCGGCTGTACGGCGTATCCACCATGGGCAGATCTGGACGCAGCTTGCCGTCAAACGCGCGATAGGCGTTCTGCACGGCGGGCGCCGTGGGGATCGTTGCGATCTCGCCGATGCCCTTGCCGCCGTATGCCACGGGCAACAGTTCGTCCTTCTCCACGTAGATGGCGTGGATATCCGGAATCTCGGGCGCGCGGAACAGCCCGAGCGTGCCGTACCTTGCCTGGGGCACGCAGTCCTTGAGCGGCCAATCCTCGGTAAGCGCATAGCCCATACCCATGAGCACGCCGCCTTCGATCTGACCCTGGATGGAGATGGGGTTGACCACCTTGCCGGAATCGTGCGCAGCATAGACCTCGCTCACGCGGCCGTCATCATCCAGAATGACCACATGCGTGGCAAAGCCGTAGCAGATGTGGCTCTTGGGGTTGGGAACGTCGGCGCCCAGCTTGTCGGTCGGCTCCAGGTACACGTAGCCAAACTCGCAGCCCTCGAGCGCCTTGATGGCGGCCGCGGGATCCTGAGGATGCATGCCCTGGCCGGCGACGAGTTCCTGTGTGTGCAGCTGATAGGCGCGACCGTCGTCGTACTCGATCTTGACGCCGTCGCCATGCGCGCTCACGGGAGTATCGGGTGCAGGCTTGCCGGCCTCGATGCCAAGCATGGCATCGCGCAGCAGGAAGGCGGCACCGCGCACGGCCTCGCCGGTCACGACCGTCTGACGCGAGCCAGACGTGGTGCCGGAATCGGGAGCGTTCTCGGTGGAGCACTCGCCGTTGGCGATGCAGCGAAGCGGCAGACCGCATGCCTCGGCAACGCCTGCAAAAAGACGGTATTGCAGCCCTGGCCGATGTCGGACGTGGCGGCATAGACCACGGCCACGCCCATTCTCGATGCGAATCTTGCAGCGGCCGGCATCGGGCAGGCCCACACCCACGCCGGCGTTCTTCATGGCGCAGGCGATGCCGGCGTGTCCGGGATGCGCATAGTAGGCATCCTTGACCTCGAGCAGCGTCTCCTTAAGCGCCGTGGAGCAATCGGCAATCTGGCCGTTGGGCAAAACCTCGCCCGGCTCGATGGCGTTTCGGTAACGAATCTCCCACGGATCCAGGCCGACCTTCTCCGCCAGAAGGTCGATCAGGCTCTCGAGCGCAAACTCGGACTGGCAAACGCCAAAGCCGCGGTACGCGCCGGCGGGCGGGTTGTTGGTGTAGTAGCCAAAGCCGCGAATGTCGGTGTTCTGGTACTTGTAGGGGCCGACGGCATGCGTGCAGGCACGCTCGAGCACCGGGCCGCACAGCGACGCGTAGGCGCCGGTGTCAAAGTTGATCTCGCAGTCCAGACCGGTAAAGTTGCCCTCGGCGTCGCAGCCCAGCGTAAAGGTGCCGTCCATGGCGTGGCGCTTGGGATGGAACGCGAGCGACTCGGCGCGCGTGAGTTTGCACTTCACGGGACGCTGGAACTTATATGCGGCGAGCGCGGCCAGGTGCTGGATGGACACGTCCTCCTTGCCGCCAAAGCCGCCACCCACAAGCATGGTCTCGACGACCACACGCTCGGGCTCGTTGTCCCAGCCAAACATGTGGGCACACTCTTTGCGCGTGTCGTAGGCACCCTGGTCGGTCGACTGCACCTTGACGCCGTTCTTGTACGGGAAGGCGACGGCGCACTCGGGCTCCAAGAAGGCATGCTCGGTAAAGGGCGTGGTAAAGCGCTGCGTCACGGTAAACGCGCTTTCTGCCAGCGCCTTGGCGGCGTCGCCGCGCGTCACGTGACGGCTCTGGCACACGTTGTCCTTGAGCTCCACCGTGTTGCCAAAGGCAAAGAAGCTGTCGTGCAGGCGCGGGGCGTCGGCAGCCTTGGCCTCGACAATGTTGCGCACGGGCTCCAGCGGCTCGTAGTCAATCTTTACGAGCTTCTTGGCCTTCTCGAGCGTCGCCTCGTCCTCGGCAACCACCAGCACGATGGCGTCACCCACGCAGCGGGTGATATCGCCCTGGGCGATCATGACGTCCCAGTCCTGGATAAGGTGGCCGACCTGGTTGACCGGCACGTCCTCGGCGCGCAGGATGCCCACCACACCGGGCAGGGCCTCGGCCTTGGAGGTATCGATGGAGAGCACACGGGCGCGCGGATACTTGGAGCGCACGGCGCTGGCATAGGTCAGGCCCGGCTGATCGAGCTCGTCGATGTCATCGGGATACTTGCCCTCGCCGAGCACCTTCTTGCGCACGTCGATACGGAAGGCGCGCTTGCCCACGCCGTAGTCATCGCCGCGCTCCAGGTCCTCGTCGATCTGCTTTTCGCCGCGGAGCACCGCTGCGGCCAGCGAGATACCCTCGATAATCTTTTTGTAGCCGGTGCAACGGCAGATGTTGCCGCGAATGGCGTACTTGATCTGCTCCTCGGTGGGCTCGGGGTCCTCGGCGATGAGCGCCGCACCCGCCATGACCATACCGGGGATGCAAAAACCGCACTGCACGGCGCCCACGGCACCAAAGGCGTACACAAAGGCTTCGCGCACGTCCTGGGGCAGGCCCTCAACGGTCACGATGTTACGGCCGGCGGCAAGGGCGGTGGTCAGTACGCACGCCTTGACGGCCGCACCGTCCACATGGATGGTGCAGGTGCCGCAAGCGCCTTCGGAGCAGCCGTCCTTGGCGGAATGGATATGCAAGTCGTCGCGCAGGTAGCGCAGCAGCGGTTTGTTTTGGGTCGTCGTGTGCTCGACGCCGTTAACGGTAAAAGTGAATTCCTGTGCCATGGTGATTCCCTTCTACACGCCGGCGGCGATGCCGGTGCGGTCGTGGATGGCGCCATGCGGGCAGACGACGGCGCACATGCCGCACGACAGGCAATCCGCGCCGTCGATATGGGCGCAGTTGTCCTCGATGCGGATAGCGCCGGCAGGGCACTTTTTGGCGCACATGCCGCAACCGATGCAGCTCGTGTCGCAGATCTTGCGCGCAATGGCGCCCTTATCGGTGTTGTTGCAGCGCACCAGAATGTTCTGGTAGCCGGGAACGAAGGCAATCACGCGCTGCGGGCACGCCATGCCGCACAGGCCACAGCCCGTGCACTTGGAGCGATCCACGCGGGCGATGCCATCGACCAGCGCAATAGCGCCGTGGGGGCAGGCCGTGACGCAGGCGCCGCAGCCAATGCAGCCTTCGCTGCAGCGGGCGTCGCCGCCTGCGGAGGCGCAACCACTTCCGCAGGCAACGTAGGCCACGTTATGTTGAATGGATTTGGCCATAAGAGACTCGCCTATTTCTTAAGAAGGTACGAATAGTTGTCGCGCACGGCCCTGATGGTCAGGCGGACGGCCTCGGGAAGACCGGTGTTGACGGCATCGACCGAGACGGTGCGGACCGTGCCGGCGACGCGGACCTTAAAGTGGTCCTCGTCCACAGCCAGGAAGCCCTCGTTCTCGGAGTTCTCCATGTCCTGCTCGCTCCAGAACAGGGTGAGCTTGTCCTTGTAGGGACGACCCTCCTGGTAGGGGCAGAACACGGCGCAGTTGCCGCACTCGTTGCACATGCCGTCGACATGGACGACCTGATGCTTGGCCAGGCCCGGCACCTTAATGGCAACGTTGGCGCGGTTGGGGCACACGTCGCAGCAGACCTCGCACACCGAGCCGCAGCCCAGGCAGCGGGTCTTGGTGCAGTTGCGCTTGTCGCGGCACAGCGACCCCTTGCGCTCGTAGCAGGTGTCCTCGCGGCCGGCCTGAGCATTCTGGTCGGCGTACTTGTTAAAGTCCACGCCGGCGATGGCACGGGCAACCTCGGCGGCATCGGCGATGGCCTCGACCACGGTGGCAGGACCGCGACGGCAGTCGCCCGCAGCCCAGACGCCCTCGACGCCGGTGGAGGTGGCGGCAAGGCGGCCGCGACGGTCGTGCTCGACGCCCGCGGCATCGTACAGGCTGGAATCGATACCCTCGCCCACGGCGCAGATCACCGTGGTGGCGGAAAGCTCGACGGTCTCGCCCGTGGCGACGGGGCTGCGACGGCCGCTTGAATCCGGCTCGCCAAGCTCCATAACGTCGCAGGTCAGCACGGCGCCGTTAAGTGCCTTGGGGGCCAGCAGCTCGCAGAACTCAACGCCGTCGGCAAGAGCAAGATCAAGCTCTTCCTCGTCAGCGGGCATCTGCTTCTTGGTGCGGCGATACACCAGGCGCACGTTCTTCACGCCAGCCAGACGCTTGGCCACGCGAGCCGCGTCCATGGCGGTGTTGCCGGCGCCAATGACCACGACGTCCTCGCCCAGCTCGAGCTTCTCGCCCTTCTTGGCGGCCTCGAGGAACTCCAGCACATCGAGCTCGGCACCCTCGCCCAGGCCGGCGGAACCGGGCATCCAGGCACCGGTGGCCACGACCACGTCGGTAAAGCCCTGGGCCTTGAGCTCGTCAATGGAATCAACGCGAGCGTTGAGCTGCACCTTGGCGCCAAAGGCCAGGCAGAGCTCGGCATCGTGAGAGATATCGTCGCTCGCGATGCGGAACTCGGGAATCACGTGACGGACCACGCCACCGAGCGAATCGCGGGCCTCGAAGATGGTGACAGGCACGCCGGCACGCGTCAGGAAGAACGCGGTTGCCAGGCCGGCCGGGCCGCCGCCGATAACGGCAACGTTGCGCTCGCCGTCGTTTGCGATGGCCTGGGCGCGCAGCTTGGGCAGCACGGCGGCCATGGCCTCACGGGCGGCCTTGAGCTTGCTGGCGCGGATCTGGGCGCCCTCGGGCTCGTAGAATGCACGCTCGCAGGCACGGCCGCAGGGATGCGGGCAGATGGTGCCGGTAATGAACGGCAGGGCGTTGCGCTCGATGATGATGTTGAATGCGTCCTCGTAGCGGCCCTCGTCAACAGCCGCCAGATAGGCGGGAATATCCTGCTGGATGGGGCAGCTCGTGCGGCACGGCGTGGTAAAGCAGTCGGAAAGCGGGCTCTTGCCGGCGACCTTGCGGTCGGGTAGCGGGCGCAGCGGCTTCTTGTAGAGCGGATTGGTGAGCGAATCGGTCTGGATCGCGGTCACCGCCTCGAGCGAAATGCCCGCGAACGGCTTGCCATCCAGGTCGGTAAACTCGCCGGCCATCTGGCTAAAGCGCTCGTAGCCACCGGGCTTGAGCACGTCGGTCGCCAGGGTGACGGGCCAAATGCCGGCGTCATACAGGGCGCGGATGTTGTAGACCGTGGCACCGCCGGAGTAGCTGATACGCAGCTTGCCATCGAACTGCTCGGTAATGCGACGGGCAGCCTCGATGGTCAGCGAGAACAGTGAACGGCCCGACATGTACATCTCGGTGGAGGGCAACTCGTCCCTCGTCACGTCGACGGGGAACGTGTTGGTCAGCTTGACGCCAAACTCCAGGCCGTGCTCGGCGCATAGGGCAATCAGGCGCTCGAACATGGGCACGGCGTCGGCCCACTGCAGGTCCTCGCGGAAGTGCGTATCGTCGAAGACGATGTAGTCAAAGCCCAGCTCATTGAGGCGCTGACGTGCAAACTCATAGCCCAGCAGCGTGGGGTTGCACTTGATGTAGGTGTTGAGGCCCTTCTCGGTGATCAGATAGGTCGCGATGCGCTCGATCTCCGCCGGCGGGCAACCATGCAGCGTGGACTCGGTGATGGAGTTGGAGACGCGCGCCGGGATGGACTCGACAAACGCGGCGTCGACATGCTCAAACTTGTCCAAGTTAGCGAGCGCCCACGTGCGGCACTCGTTCCAGACGTCAGAGCCGCTGGCGTCCTTCATGCCCTCGATGTAGGCGTCGACCTTAGGGCTCTTGATGCCCTCCAGGTCATAGCCCACGGACATGTTAAAGACAAAACCGTTCGGGCTGCCCAGGCCGTACTCGCGAGCGATCAGGTGGCAGGCGAACCATGCCTTCACGTACTCGGCAAAGGCCTGCGGAACCTCGAGCTCGGTCGACCACTCGCAGTTGTAGCACTCGTCCTGCGCCACAATGCAGGGCTTGTTCACACACTTGGAGAGCTCCTCGCCGTCCATAACCTGAACGGTCTTGAGCTCAAAGAAGCGGGAGCCGGCCACGTAGGATGCCACGATGTTCTGGGCCAGCTGCGTGTTGGGGCCGGCGGCCGGGCCAAACGGAGTCTCGATGCGCTCGTCAAAAATGGGAAGCGCGCCCTCCTGGTTGGTCGTGACCATCTTACGCACGCCAAAGATGGCGTCCTGGGTCTTATGCTCCTCGATGATCCAGTTCATCAGCTGCGAAAAACGGGATCGGCCTCATGATGTCGCTCATAATGAGCTCCTCTCTGTAACGCCCGGCGAGACCGCGCGGCGGGCGCAAATACGGTGTAGCGCTAGCACAGCGCCGGCGACCCCGCGGAGGCCGCCTATACGCGCGTCGGATGCGGCGAAACACCCGACGCGCGTGAATCTACTTGTAATTAGTAGGAGCGATCGTTGAGCGTGCTCCAGAGCTTCTTGGACTCAGCCATGGTCCACGCGTTGATCTTGTCCTCATCAATGCCAACGAACTCGCGATCCTTGTACAGGATGCGGCCGTTGATGATGGTGGTGCGGCAGTTTTTGCCCATCATGCCAAAGAGCATGTGGCCGTCGATATTCTCCTCGCTCAGCGGCGTAAAGGGCTTGTAGTCCATGACGATGACGTCGGCGGCAGCGCCGGCCTCGAGCACACCGAGCTTGCGATCGAAGTACTTGCTCGCCATCTTGGCATTGTTCTCGAACAGCATGGTCATGGCCTCGCACCAGCCCACGTTGGGCATGGCGGCGTTGTGACGCTGAATGATCAGGAAGACCTTGAGGCTCTCGAGCATATCGTGGGTGTAGGCGTCGGTGCCCATGCACACGGGGATGCCGCGGCGGAAGAACTCGAGCACGGGGGCGCAGCCTACGGCGTTGCCCATATTGGATTCGGGATTGTTGACCAGCCAGGTGCCGGACTCCTTGACGATATCCATCTCGGCAGGCGTCACGTGGATGCAGTGACCCAGCATGGTGTCGGGACCCAGCAGGTTGTGCTGCAGCAGGCGCTCGACGGGGCTGATGCCGCCGCGGTTGAGGCGGGAATCCCACACGTCGTTCATGCCCTCGCACACGTGGATGTGGAAGCCGGTCAGGCCGTTGTTGGCCTCGGCCATCTTGTCCATGGTCTCGTCCGACAGCGTAAAGGTGGCGTGACCGCCAAACATGGCGGCGATCATGTGGTTGTCGTTATCGCGACGCTCTTTGGCGGCCCACTGGGCAAACTCGGCGTTCTCGGCAATGGCCTGGTCGCATTTTTCCTGGCCGCGGCGATCGGAGACCTCGTAGCACAGGCACGAACGCATGCCCAGCTCCTGAGCTGCGTCCTTAATGGTGAAGAGGCTTCCCGGGATCTCGCAGAAGCTCGCATGGTGATCGAAGATCGTGGTGACGCCATCGCGGATGGAGTCAAGAATCGTGGCGTAGGCGCTGGCCTTGGTGCCGTCGAGCGTCAGGTTGTCGTCAATCTTCCACCACTGCTGCTCAAGATTCTCCAGGAAGTTGGTGGGGTTGCAGCCCTTAATGGCAAGGCCGCGGGCCAGACCCGAGTAGATGTGGGTGTGGCAGTTGATAAGTCCGGGCATGATGAGGTTGCCCTGGGCGTCGACGTACTCGGCATCCGGGTACTTGGCCTTGAGCTCGCACTCGGGACCTACTTCGACGATCGTATCTCCGTCAATGGCGACCGCACCGTTTGGAATGAACGGGGCCTGAGCGTTGCGGGTAAAGACGGAACCGTTAGCGACCAGAAGCATGAATGCTCCCTTCAACATCAGGGGCGGGGTTTGACACCTCTGACATGGCGGAGTGCGAAGCGCCGGCCTACACCGGAAACGGGCCCTCTCCCGTCAACGCTTCACCAAAGGGACAACCCTTTGAAGTGCGGCTTGGCGCCGCATGACGTCGGCGGACGAGGCGATGCGTCCGCCGACGAATAGCACCGAATTGGTTACTTCTTGCTCTCGGGCAAGACCAGATCCACGGCAGCGTCCTTGGCAGCATCGATGTGCTGAGCCACGACCGGCGTCTGCGGAAGGATCAGGTTAAGGACAATGGCCATGATGGCGGTGGGGGTTACGGCATTGGAGCCGATGACGGTGGACACCCAGGCGGGCATACCCTCGCCGGCAAGGCAACCGCTGGCCATCCAGATACCCAGGCCAAAGACGACGGAGGTACCGACGATGGTGGTAGTGCGCTGCGTGAGGCCCTCGCGGGTGAACATGCGCACGCCGTTCATGGTGATGGTGCCAAAGACGCCGACGGTCGCGCCGCCGATGACGGGCTGCGGGATAGCGGAAAGGACGGCAGAAAGCTGCGGGAACAGACCGGCGATGGCAAAAACGGCCGCGATGGTCACAAAGACCCACTTGTTGACGACCTTGTTGGAGCAGATGATGCCCACGTTCTGGCCAAGGGCGCTGGTGGGAAGACCGCCCAGCAGACCGCCGACCATAGATGTGATGCCCTGGGACACGATAGCGCCAGAGAGCTCGCGCTCGGTGGGCATACGGTCGATGGAGCCCAGGCAGGCGGCGGAGACGTCACCGATAACCTGGATGGCAACCATGGGGAACACGACGGCGAGGGTAATGCAGACCTCGGGATCAAACTCGAGCGCGTAGGGCATGAGCTTGGGAAGGGCGAAGACCTGAGCGGTGGCGACGCTGGAGAAGTCGATCATGCCAAAGGGAATGGAGACGATCATGCCGACGATCATGCCAAAGAACACGGATCCCAGCTTGAGCGTGCCCTTGCCAAAGTTGGCGAGCGCAAAGACCACGGCGAAGGTGATAAGAGCGACGCACCAGGCCTGCGGAGTGCCCCACAGCGGCGTACCCATACCGCCGGCCATATACTTGACGGCCGTGGGATACAGCGAAACGCCGATGGAGAAGATGACCGTACCGGTCACGACAGGCGGGAACAGCCACTTGATCTTGCTGTAGGCCAGACCAAAGAGGACCGCGACGGCGCCGCCGACGATCTCGCCGCCCAGCAGCGCACCAAAGCTAAAGCCCGAGGCGCCCATGGCCTGCAGGGCCGGCAGGAACGCGAACGAAACGCCCATGACGATGGGCAGGCCGCCGCCGATGCGACGGAAGGGAGCGAAGGCCTGAAGGGCCGTGTCGAGTGCCGAAAGAATGAGCGCGACCTGGATGATGTCGGTGCTCTGCTGGCTATTAAAGCCGTAGACGCCGGCCATGATGACCGCCGGGGTAATGATGCCGGCAAACGATGCCAACACGTGCTGAAGGGCACACGGGATCATTTCCTTAACGGGCGGCATGCCTTCACGAGTGAACAGGGCTTCAGTGCCGTTCGTAACCGTCTCCTGGGCCATTTGACCACCAATCCTCGAGGTAGTTGTTTTCGCATCTAGCGTTCTATTGTGACGCAGTGCGGGGCTGAGGTTGTGCCTTCGTTGCATATCGTATTGAAGATTTTCCTCATATTTAATAATAATTTTTTGTTATCAGACTATTCTTCAGCTGACATATAACATTTCAGCAGGTCAGAAATGTGTCCGCTTAAACTACCATCTAACTTTTCTTTTGGTCGACCGTTTACTGCCACATTCCTACCGCCCGTCTATATTACGCAATGTACCTGCAAATATGCGAGTCAATTGACACCGTGTTACCATGAGAAAAAATTGTTATGAACATTTCCGATTTCACCCAAAGGAGTTGCCCGTGAACGAGACCGTACGTCGCTTTTTGCCTATGGTCGATTTTCTGGAGCAGATACTCGGCAAAAACAGCGAAATCGTGCTGCACGATTTCTCGGATCCCGACCACGCCATCGTCGATATTCGCAACGGCATCGTGAGCGGCCGCAAGGTCGGCGGTCCCGCCACCGATCTGGCACTCAAGATCATGCACGACGCCAAGTATCGCGACCTGCCGTTTATTACGGGCTACGAGGGGCGCGGTGCCGGCGGCAAGACGCTGGAGTCCGCGACGTTCTTTATCCGCGAGGATGACGAGATCGTCGGTATGCTCTGCGTCAACACCGACCTCTCGACCGTGCGCTCCATCAACGCCATGGCGCAGCAGCTCATGGCGTGCTTCGACGCGGCGCCGACGCGCACGGAGCCCGCCCCTATCGAGGTCGAAAGCCTTTCGGAGTCCACACAGGAGCTCATCGACCGCAGCATTGCCGAGTTGCTGAGCGCGCGCGGGCTGGATGTAGCGTCGCTTGGTCAGAGCGACCGCGTGGACGTCATTCGCCACCTCAACGGCAACGGGGTGTTCATGCTCAAGGGCGCCGTGGCCTGCGCCGCCACCGCGTTGGGCATCTCGGAGCCCAGCGTCTACCGCTACTTGCAAAAAGTCCGCAAGGAGGGCTAAACGTGATCCCTTGGGGACGAAGGGAAACGGATCATTTTTGTCGCATCGCTTGACAAAAGACCCTGCAGCTCGCACTGAACTGCGTCCCAAATCTTGGACGCCCTAAATAGCGACTAGGCCGCGAGGGCCTGATTCCGGAACTCCTCCGGGGTCAGGCCCTTCAATCTTACCTGCCTCCGGCTCGTGTTCCAGTGGACTATGT